>Ga0180893_169_pt1 | contig 68260 bp, 75 predicted proteins | sample Deesub1362A_J573_FD_124286 | JGI IMG/M metagenome (GOLD analysis project Ga0180893, IMG submission 124286) | Nitrospirae bacterium JdFR-81 | reverse complement strand
AAGCTTGTGTTTTTATACCCAGGAGGATATCATCTTTCACGGACATTAATTTTGATCTAACCAAAGGAACTTCGCGGACAATAACAGTGATCTAACGCGGGTGGTTGAAAATAATTGTATTTTTAGGCTATATTAGATTTCCTTCTCTTTTTAAGAGTCGGGTCGGAGGGAGATGGAATGGCCGATATGATCGAGATAAGATGGCACGGAAGGGGAGGGCAGGGGACTGTCACCGCTGCAAAGATACTGGCGGATGCGTGCCTCAGTGGTGGAAGGCATGTCCAGGCGTTCCCAGAGTACGGGCCTGAAAGGGCAGGTGCACCATTGAGGGCATATAACAGGATCAGCTCCAGGGAGATAAGGATGCATTGTCCTGTGCTCCACCCCCATGTGGTCAGCATTGTTGACTCCACCCTCCTTGATGGCGTCAATGTCACCGAGGGGGCTGTTGATGATGCCATATTTGTGGTGAATACATCCAAAGATCCGAAGGAGATCAGGGAGAAGCTGAAGGCAAAGCCCACACAGAGGGTCTTTACAGTGGATGCGACAAAGATCGCCCTTGATTGTATAGGGAGGGCACTGCCCAATGCACCGATGCTCGGGGCGGTTACAAGGGTGACAGGGATAGTTGGGCTTGAATCATTGCTTGAGGATGTGAGGAAGAGCTTTGGCAAGAAGTTCTCACAGAAGATCATAGATGGGAATCTTGAGGCAGTCAGAAGGGGATATGCGGAGGTGAGAGAGGGATGAGTGAGCCATTCTGGAAGAGGCTGACCCCTGGTTCGGTCATCCTTGAGGCAGGAAATGCGGTAGAGTTCAAGACAGGTTCATGGAGGGCCTTCAGGCCTGTGTGGAAGGAGGAGAATTGTATCCACTGCCTCTTCTGCTGGATGTTCTGTCCTGATATGTCCGTTATCGTCGAGGACGGTAAGATGAAGGGCTTTAATTACGACTATTGTAAGGGATGCGGTATCTGTGCACTTGAGTGCCCTGGCAAAAAGGGCAAGAAGGCCATTGAGATGCAGGAGGAGGGCAAGTAGATGGCAAGGGTTGTGGCCGTAACAGGCAATGAGGCAGGCGCAGAGGCGTTAAGGCAGGTGAACCCTGATGTGTGTGCAGCCTATCCGATCACGCCACAGACCGATATGATGCAGAGGTTTGCGGGGTTTGTGTCGAATGGACAGGTGGATACCGAGATGATCCTTGTTGAGAGTGAGCACAGTGCCATGAGCGCATGTATAGGTGCAGCCGCTGGAGGAGGAAGGGTGATAACTGCTACATCCTCACAGGGGCTTGCGCTTATGTGGGAGATGCTCTTTATAGCAGCAGGTGACAGGCTGCCCATTGTAATGCCTGTGGTGAACAGGGCGCTTTCAGCACCCCTTAATATACATGGTGACCATTCAGACGCAATGGGTGCAAGGGATTCGGGCTGGATACAGCTCTGGAGCGAGAACGCACAGGAGGCGTATGACAATATCATCCAGGCATTCAGGATTGCCGAGCATATGGACATCAGGCTGCCGGTGATGGTATGTCTCGATGGCTTTATCATAAGCCATTCTATAGAGAGGGTGGAGTATCTGGATGATGAGGTGGTGAGGGAGTTTGTCGGTGAGTACAGGCCCATGAACCCGCTCCTTGATGTTGATAATCCAAAGAGCTATGGGCCATTGATCCTCCCTGACCTCTATCATGAGTACAAGAGGGCACAGCATGAGGTCATGGGGAGGGTGAAGGGGGTCGTGCTCGAGGTCGCCTCTGAGTTTGAGAAGATAAGTGGCAGGAGATATGGTCTCTTCGAGTCATACAGGCTTGAGGATGCAGATCTGGTCATGGTCATCCTCAACTCTGCGGCAGGCACCGCAAAGGATGTCATAGACCATTACAGGGACAGGGGGATAAAGGCAGGCCTTCTGAAGCCGAGGCTCTTCAGGCCATTCCCCTATGAGGAGGTGGCTGAGGCACTGAGGAATGCGAAGGCGGTTGCTGTCCTGGACAGGGCAGATTCCTTTGGTGCGTATGGTCCCCTGTTTGTTGAGATAACCTCTGCTACGCTGCATCTTGATAAAAGGCCGTTTTTGATAAACAAGATTTACGGGCTCGGTGGAAGGGACTTCCTGCCTGAGCATGCAGGGCAGGTGCTTGAGGAGCTTAAAGAGATAGTAGAGACAGGCAGGGTAAAGACCATCAAGGAGTATATAGGTGTGAGGGAGTAATTATGGCAACAGAGACCAAACCAAAACCAGTCAGCCTCAAGGAACTCTCAAAGAAGGAGGATCGTTTCACCCATGGCCACAGGATGTGTGCAGGCTGTGGGGCACCTATTGTGGTGAAGCAGGTGCTCATGGCAACGGACTATCCCATCATTGCATCAAATGCAACAGGGTGCCTTGAGGTCTCCTCATGCATCTCCACCTATACCGCATGGAAGATCCCATGGATACACAGTGCATTCGAGAACGCAGCAGCAACGATCGCGGGTGTCGAGACCATGTACAGGGCCCTGAGGAAGAAGGGCAGGATTGACAGAGAGATAAAGTTTATAGCCTTTGGTGGCGACGGCGGGACATATGATATCGGCTTCCAGAGCCTCTCAGGTGCGATGGAGAGGGGGCATGACATGCTCTACATATGTTATGACAATGGCGCATATATGAACACAGGTATCCAGCGTTCCAGTGCAACACCGTTTGGTGCAAACACGACCACATGCCCTGCTGGCAGTGTTATACCCGGCAAGCTACAGAAGAGGAAGGACCTTACCAGGATAATGGCTGCGCACGGTATACCCTATGTGGCACAGGCATCACCATCACACTGGGCAGATTTTATAAAGAAGGTTAGAAAGGCCCTTGAGATAAAGGGTCCAAAGTTCATAAACGTCATATCACCCTGTAATCGTGGATGGAGGTCAAAGACGAACGATGCCATCCTGCTGAGCAGGCTTGCTGTTGAGACATGCTACTGGCCCCTGTACGAGGTCGAGGATGGGGTGACGAGGATCACGTTCAAGCCAAAGGAGAAGAAGCCCATAGAGGAGTTCCTGAAGCCTCAGGGGAGGTTCAAGCACCTGTTCTCGCCCGAGAATGAGTGGATGCTGAGGCAGATCCAGGAGGATATAGACAGGGACTGGGAGGCCCTGCAGAGGGCGGCCAGTGAGGCCGGACAGGACTGATCTTTCACACTGCCCCTTTCTCTCAGAGGGGCTGGCCATTCATAAAATTTCCTTCCACAAGGCTACAATTTAAGAAGGGAGATTGTTAGAATAATGAAGGACAATCTTAAAGATGCAGGAGGTGAGATATGCGTGCGAGGAGGGGATTGAGGGAGGAGGCCGTATTAACCGATTCTTTAAAACATGGCAGGACCCTCTCCAGCAAGGAGCTGGGCAGGATCATCTGTTCGATAAAGAAGTCCTCCAACTTCTGGAGGATCGTTGAGCTCTCAAGACAACCCCTGCCAGTGGTGGCCGAGGTCTTGAGTTCCCTGATAGATAAGGGCTATCTGAGGGTGGATGATGGCAGGGTGCTGTTCTCAAAGGATTTATCAGGACTCGATCTTCAGGACACAGTGGACTTTGATGAGTCCCGATGCAGAGGGTGTAATGGCAGGGGACTGGATATGGATAGATACAGCGATCTGTTAAAGAGGTTCAGGGAGATAGCAAAGGCCAGGCCCTCTGCCCTGAGGGAGTTTGATCAGGGGTTTGTCAGTGAGGAGACCACGATCGCAAGGGTTGCCCTTATGCACAGGTGGGCGGATATAAAGGGTAAGGAGATAGTTTTGATAGGCGATGACGACCTGCTCTCAATAGGGCTCTGGCTTACAGGCATGCCAGAGAGAATCGTCGTCCTTGAGATCGATGAACGGCTCACATCATTTATAAGGGATGTCACCGGAGGGACGGTTGAGGTCAGGGGTTATGATGTGAGGCGTCCCCTTCCCGAGGACCTTGTCGGAGCTTTTGATGTCTTCTTTACCGATCCCACCGAGAGCCTCGAGGGCTTCAAGGTCTTTGCTTTAAGGGGGATGCTCTCATTAAGGGGGGATGGTGCTGGATACTTCGGCCTTACAAGGGTGGAGGCATCGTTGAATAAGTGGTATGAGATCCAGGGTTTCCTCCACCAGTGTGGCTTTGTAATCACAGATATCATAGACGAGTTCAACCACTATCAGGACTGGGACTATTATCAGGATACAAGGGCGTACAGCATAGCGCCTGTGAAGATCGAACCCATCCCTTACTGGTATAAATCAAGCCAGATAAGGATCGAGAGGGTCATCGAGAGGGATCTTGACAATTCAGAGGTTACTGGCCTCATCTACTTTGATGAGGAGTCATCCACTGTCTGAGATTCAGGTGTCCTCCCTCTTTACAAAGAGGGTCTGTGTTGGATAAGCAAACTCTATGCCCTCTTCGGAGAACCTCTTGTATATCTCGATGTTTATGGACTGGTGGATATCCATGTATGTATTGTAGTCAGGGCTCTTGACCCAGTAGACGGTCTCAAAGTTCAGTGAAAAGTCTCCATACTCCTTGAAATGTGACCTGTCGAAGCGGGCAAGCTCCTTTGACTCTATGATCTCCCTTATGATTTGGGGTATGAGGGCGAGCTTCTCAGGTGGTGTCTGATACACCACCCCGATGGTGAATACCACGCGCCTCTCATACATCCTCTTGAAGTTCCTTATACGGCTGTTCAGGAGGTCTGCATTGGAGAAGACGAGCTGTTCACCTGATAGACTCCTTATCCTTGTCGTCTTAAGACCTATATGTTCCACTGTCCCGAGGTAATTGTCCACTATGATGAAGTCACCGATAACAAACGGCTTGTCAAGGACGATGGACAGGGACGCAAAGAGGTCACCCAGGATATTCTGCACGGCAAGGGCAACAGCCACACCACCAACACCGAGCCCTGCCACGAGCGTTGTTACATTAAAGCCGAGGTTGTCAAGGGTGAGGAGCAGGATCACCGACCAGAGGATCAGCTTCAGGACGAAGTTCATCGCAGTGAATGTGGTGGCAGTGGCGGTATCACCCTCTTCGATCTTCCGTTTTTTATATCGGTTTATCCAGAAGGATATGAGTCCTGAACCCCATATCGCACCCTGGGCAAGGATAGCTATAATCACCACCTTTGTTATCACGGCCTTCAGGGTCTGGGGTAATGAGAGGGCGAGTGAGCCGATATAGATTGCAACGGCAAGCAGGAGGAAGAACTTTGTCCTCTGGAGCAGGTCGGTTATCAGATCGTCGATCTCTGTGGTGGTCTTCTCAGAGATCACCCTTAGGCGATGGAGGATGACACCCCTCAGGATCCTGATGACAACCAGCGAGAGGATGGCGATGATTATTGCGATTATCCACTGCTGGACGGTGTTGTTATAAAATGTCTTCTCAAGCATCATTGACCCTCGAGAGATACCGTGGTAAATCTAAGTTTAGCAGCATTTTTAATCAAATTCAAACCCCTTTAGTGTGAGATTCGTGCCTTTCAAGGGAGTTTCATCTTGGCCCATGATGCTTTATAATATGTAAAACCTTTAAAGGAGAACCCATCATGAAGAGGATATTCTATTCTGACAGGGCACCCAGGCCAAAGGGTCCATATTCACAGGCTGTCATAAATGATGATGTCCTGTATGTATCAGGACAGATACCCATCGACCCCGAGACAGGCCTTATAGTGAGGGGCACGATAGAGGAGGAGACAGAGGCAGTGCTTGAGAACCTCAAGATCATCGTTGAGGATGCAGGCGGTCGGATGAGTGACGTCCTGAAGGTGACATGCTACCTGTCTGATATGGATGACTTTGATAGATTTAATACGGTCTACAGGAAGTATTTCCCCCAGAGGCCACCTGCAAGAACGACCATTCAGGCAGCAAGGTTGCCTCTTGATGTCCAGATAGAGATCGATGCAATAGTGGCGCTTCCAAGGGGTGCTGGTAGTAAAAGGTAGGTTCTTCCTGATGAAGAGGATAGCGATAACCATGGGAGAGCCTGGTGGTATCGGACCTGAGATAATCGTAAAGGCTGTATCCAGGGATGATATAAGGGGGATATGCAGTCCTGTTGTAATAGGGGATATCGATGTTATACAGAAGGCTATAGAGCTTACCGGAACAGACTCGGATATTGAAGAGCTCTCAGCCCCCTCTGATCATAGATCGAGAGGGAGGATAGGGGTGATAAAGGCAGGTCCATCTGTTCCTGTCGATCCCGGTCCCTCCAGGGCTTCGGGCAGGGCTGTTGTGGAGTGCATAAAGAAGGCGGTTGAGCTCGCACTAATGGGAGAGGTTGATGCCATAGTAACAGCGCCCATCTCAAAGGAGTCCCTCAGGATGGCAGGCTATCCATGGCCAGGCCATACAGAGATGCTCGCCGAGCTCACCAGGGCATCGGAGTATGCGATGATGTTCGTTGGTGAGAGGCTGAGGGTGATACTCTGCACCATCCATGTGCCGCTCAGGGATGTGCCGGAGAGGATAGATGATCATGCCGTATTCAGGTCAGTAATGCTCGCCAAAAAGGGTATGGATATGCTCGGGATCAGGGAGCCAAGGATAGCGGTTGCAGGCCTTAACCCCCATGCCGGAGAGGGTGGACTGCTTGGCAGGGAGGAGATAGAGATGATTATGCCTGCAATTAAAAAGGCCCAGGATCAGGGTATGAACGTCTCGGGACCATATCCGCCTGATGTCCTCTTCCACAGGGCATACATGGGGGATTTTGATATAATAGTGGCGATGTATCACGATCAGGGGCTGATCCCGTTCAAGATGCTCGAATTCAATAAAGGGGTCAATGTCACTGTTGGGTTGCCGATTATAAGGACATCCCCTGATCACGGGACAGGCTTTGATATCGCTTGGAGGAATATGGCAGACCCTTCAAGCATGATCGAGGCGATAAGGCTGGCAGCAAGGCTCAGGAGGTCAACGGTCGTCAATTAAAATTTATTATGGATATAGTGATCGCAACGAGGAATAAGAAGAAGATCGAGGAGATGAGGAAGATACTCGGGGTCATGGGGATCGCCTCCAGGCTCTACAGCCTCGATGACTTCCCTGCGTTTGAGGATGTGGTGGAGGATGGCAGGACATTTGAGGAGAACGCACTGAAGAAGGCGAGGCATATATTCAATCATACAGGCATAACAACGATAGCCGATGACTCAGGGCTTGAGGTCGATGCCCTTGGTGGCGCCCCTGGTGTGAGGTCTGCAAGGTATGCAGGTGAGGATGCAGATGATGCGGCCAATAATGAGAAGCTCCTGAAGGAGATGGAGGCCGTTCCTGATGATAAGAGGACAGCAAGGTTTGTATGCTGTATAGCCTATGTCTCGAGGGATGAGGTGAAGACCTTCCATGGCTATGTAAGGGGCAGGATAGGGAGGAGGCCCAGGGGAGAGAGGGGTTTTGGGTATGACCCCCTGTTTTATCCAGAGGGGTATGACAGGACCTTTGCCGAGATGACAGAGGATGAGAAGAACGCTATAAGCCACAGGGCGATGGCGTTGAGACAGCTCCAGCAGTATCTTCTTGAGAAGAAGGGGTATATAAGGGGATTTTAAATATATTAAGGAGGGTTTTTATGGAGATAGATGTACGCATTGGTAATGAGTCCTTGACCATCAACATCAAGAACCCATACAGGTTTGATCTTAATCAGGTGGTGGCTGATATAAGGGTGTTTGCAGAGAGGGTGGGTTATGACCTGAAAGAGACAGACCTTGAAGGCCTGATACCAAGGATGATCAGGGGTGTTGCAGGGTGTGAGGCAGGTTGTCCGGCAGATGCAAAGGGCCTTGTGAGAGAGGGCTTTGACGGTTTTAGACTTGGTTATATCGAAGGCGGGATACTATCTGCAACGACAGAGCTCAGTGATGGAAGGCCATTCACATTGAGGGTCTTCCCCGAGTTCGATTAAGATCATGAAGGGCAGGATTATAGCGACTCTCTTGGGTCTCCTGTGTGTGGGCTCCACCACATATGCGGCAGACATCGGGATAGGACTCCATGCTGGTTATGGAGCATTCTACTATAAGGAGGATACCTCCTCGATGGGTGCTGAGATAGAGGCAGGCTCCACACAGCCTGCCATACTCGTCGGCCTCTCAGGAGAATATACCCCCAAGGCCAGGAGGAACCTCTTTATCAACCTCACAACAGACTGGTTGTGGGGTCTTGGGGGTAAGGAGAGGTGGAGGGAGGAGGGGGTGGAGGTCCAGGAGAATGACATAAGGGTCTTTGGCCAGTTTTATGACCTCAGGTTTGGATATAAGGACACCCTTGATAGCCTCTATTACAGGGTCTATATCTCCGGTGGCTGGGATGGACTGAACTTCAGGAGGGATGAGTTTGTCTTGAACGGTATCCTGCTGGATGGAGAGGTGGAGGAGGACTTCAGCCTCATAAGGATGGGGGCTGGGATTGGCGCTGGATATAAGATCCATAGATGGGCGGTTGACGGAAGGGTTGCCTATTCTTATTATCCTTATGCAATGATAGAGAATACGGCCCTGCCTGAGTTTGAGTTCAGGACCCATGGGACATGCCTTGATGGGGGTATAGGGATTATGTATCGGATTGGTGGTAGATTAGATCTTTATACAGGGTTCAGTTATACATTGCTCAGACTCGATGAGAGTGATGTCATAGAGAGGGACGCCATCCTTGCGGTCTTCCCTGAAAGCAGGACAGAGATCAAGGCATGGATGTTGAACCTGACATATGCATTTTAATGTAGATGAGAGATATGAGACGGCGTTCACTCTTTTATTATACTTTAGGGGTGTGTGTCCTTAATAAGGTGATGTTTTATGGCGTACCTTTCAAAGAGTGTTAGGCCCTCGATGTGTCTCTCTGTGAGCTCATAGGAGATATTCTCCCAGTACTCCACAAGCTCCCTCTTGCTCAGCCATTGTCTCTGTGGTGCACTGTCTGCCAGGATTCCAAGGTATCGGGACGCATATTCCCTTGCATTGTAAAGGTCAAGGGATAATCTTTTGACAAGCCCTTCCTTTTTATCAAGGCTCTCATTCCTCACTATCCACAGTGCAAACACAAAGGGCAGGCCTGTATGTTTATGCCACAGCTCACCAAGGTCATAGATATGTATTGACGAATCTTCTCTGTCCGCTGTCTGTTGTCTCAGTCTCTTTGCCTCCTTCATCGCTGTGTCTCCGATGAGGAGCACGGCAGATGATATGGATAAAGGGTTCTTTATACCACGGCAGTTCACGGTTCTAAAGTTGCACCTCAGGCCCTCAAATTCCTTCAGGATTATCTTCAGAAGCACAACCGAGGTATCCGAATCTGATGAGAGCGTCACCATCTGGCCATCAAGTTCATCGAGGGGGTATTTTGAAAAGAGAAGGATACTGTCTATCCTGCCTTCGGAACTGATTGAGAGAAAGGGAAGTATGGAATATATATCCTTGTTCTTTAGATATTCAATGGATGAGGATGGACTTATATCTATCAGGCCTTCACGAAGCATCCGGTTCAGTCTTGATGGATGGCCATTTATAAATCTATAGAATGAGTTATCGCATCGGGTCTCGAGATAATAAAAAAAAGGGAAGAGGTTCACATATGGTATCCTCCCTATCCTTAATCCTGTCCTGCTCATTGATACGATCCTACCTCAATAGTCAATCTCCCCTCCTACCCCTTTATAACCCCGAGGGGTCTCAGCCTTGCAACCTTTTTGGACAGCCCTGCCCTGTGGACAACCTCAACAACATTGGATATGTCCTTGTATGCCTCCGGCATCTCCTCGGCGAGTGTTCCCCTGCCTGCTGCCCTCACTATTATGCCCATGTCCTCCATCTCTCTCCTTATCGAGCGGCCCTTTGCCTTCTTTATCGCCTGGTGTCTTGAGAGCAGCCTTCCAGCGCCATGGCATGTTGAACCAAAGGCCTCTGTCATGCCCCTCTCTGTTCCGATAAGCACGAACGATGCCCTTCCCATATCACCAGGTATTATCACAGGCTGGCCCGTTTCTCTATACACAGGGGGCAACTCAGGGTGGCCTGGTGCAAATGCCCTTGTTGCACCCTTCCTGTGGACGATGACCTTAACCCTTCTGCCATTTACAGTGTGTTCCTCGATCTTTGCGATATTATGCGCCACATCATATACAAGACTCATGCCGATGCCCTTTGGCCCTGTATTAAAGACCCTCATGAATGTCTCCCTGACCCAGTGCATTATGTACTGCCTGTTCGCCCATGCATAGTTTGCAGATGCATTCATGGCCGAGAAATAATCCCTTGCCTCCTGAGAGTTGAAGGGTGCGCATGCAAGCTCCCTGTCAGGGAGTTTTATACCGTACCTCTGTGCAGCCCTCTGCATTACCTCAAGAAAGTCCGTGCATACCTGATGACCGAGCCCCCTTGAGCCTGTGTGTATCATGACGGTTATCTGATCTTTGAATAGTCCAAGGCTGTTCGCTACCTTTTCGTCATATATCTCATCAACGAACTGTATCTCTGTGAAGTGATTCCCTGAGCCAAGGGTCCCAAGCTGTGGGCTCCCCCTCTCATATGCCTTTCTGCTTATGACATCTGGGTCCGCACCCTCTATGTATCCACCTGATTCTGTGTGCTCAAGGTCTTCACGATCTCCAAAGCCCTGTTCAACCACCCATTGTGCACCCCTGAGGAGCACCTTCTTGAGCTCCTGTGTGGTGAGCCTCAGCCTGCCCTTTGAGCCCACACCTGTTGGTATCTCTCTGTATAAGACCTCCACGAGGTCTTTTATCCTCGGGACCACCTCTTTCTTTTCGAGGTTGGTCCTGAGGAGCCTTACCCCTCAATTTATGTCATAGCCGACCCCACCAGGAGAGATTATCCCCTGTTTGATGTCAAATGCAGCAACCCCTCCTATGGCAAAGCCATAACCTGTATGTATGTCGGGCATCGCGAGCGAATGGCCCAGTATACCAGGGAGTGTGGCCACATTTGCAACCTGCTCTATGGAGTGGTCTTCGAGCTCCTTCTCGAGCACCTCATCAACATAGATGATGCCCTTTGTCCTCATCCCTTCCTTAAAGTCCTGGGGGATCTCAAGCCTTACATCATCAACCCTTCTTATGCCATCTATCCCCATGGTCTCACCCCCTTTCTGTGTTTTTATTATATATCAAATATCACCATCGCTTCATACCGGTCGTCACCCCTCCTCAATGATAATCCGTGATATGTGGCAGCCTTGAGCAGGAGCCTCCTCTCGTCCCTTGAGGGATCGAAATTGCCACCTTGTACCTCGGCCCTGAGGGAGTTGTCTTTGATCTCGACCCTGAACCTCTTACCGATAAAGCCACTGGTATCAAAGATGTATATCAGCTCATTGAGCCATTGCACAAGGAGGGACTCTATGCCTTCTGCCTGGATATGGATTGTCCTGACCTCCTCTTCCTTTATGTTGGATGTGTCGGTTATCAGATCCGCCATCCCGATTGCTGCATTCTCAAACAGCTCCTCCATGCCCCTGCCCCATACCCTGAGGCCAACATCGCCTGATATATCGACCTGTTCAAACCCTTTCATAAATTTAAGGATGTCTTCTCGATCAAGAACAGGGAGGATAGAGGTCTTTTATCAAAGAGAGAGTGGGCGGTTTCTGTATCCATGTCCTTTTAATTATAATATCAAGTTTGACTTTTAAAAGTATATATCCAGGACAGACCAAAAATTTCCTGTTGACATACCGAGATGTTTTTATGTATAAAATCTGTTGGTATGCCCGGAGAATATGTCCCGATAGATTATATACCTGTCATTATCGTCCTCTTTGTGGCCACCCTTATAGGCCTTTTGCCCCTGGTCATGGGTGTGATACTGAGGCCCAGGAGGCCCTATCCATTGAAGCTCTCCCCATATGAGTCAGGTATTGAGCCTGTTGGGGAGCCAAGATACAGGTTCTCGGTCAGGTTCTATGTGATAGCCATGCTCTTTGTGGTGTTTGATGTGGAGGTGGTCTTTTTGTATCCCTGGGCTGTTGCCTTTGATAAGCTGGGACTCTTTGGGTTCATAGAGATGATGATATTTATATTCATGCTGCTGGTCGGATATATCTATGCATGGGAGAAAGGGGCACTTGAATGGGATTGAAGGGGCAGGGTCCAGACCTGGTAGAGGTTGAGAAGGGGATAAGGGTCATCCCCGGAGGCAATACCATAGTAACCACCCTTGACAGGGTCATCAACTGGGGGAGGAAGTCATCTCTATGGCCCATGACATTCGGGCTTGCCTGCTGTGCCATCGAGATGATGACCACAGGCGCAAGCCACTATGACCTTGACCGCTTTGGGATCATCTTCCGTGCCTCACCAAGACAGGCAGATGTCATAATCATCGCCGGTACAGTAACAAAGAAGATGGCACCTGTTGTCAGGAGGGTATATGACCAGATGCCCGAACCCCGCTATGTGATAGCGATGGGTAGCTGTGCATGTTCAGGGAACATATACAGGACCTATTCGGTAGTGCAGGGCTGTGATACATTCCTGCCTGTTGATGTCTATGTGCCTGGCTGCCCTCCAAGGCCAGAGGCATTGATAGATGGCCTGCTCAAGCTCCAGAAGAAGATAGAGAAAGAACACATGAGGTGGGGGAGGTGGAGGTAGATGGAACCTCTGGAGATAGCAGAGAGGCTGAAGGAGAGGTTCCCTGAGGAGGTGCTTGATGTCATAGAGTTCAGGGGACAGGTCTCTGTGGTTGTGAGGAGGGAAAGGATAAAGGAGATATGCAGATACCTCCACGATGAGCCAGGGATAAATATGAACTATCTCTCGGACCTGTGTGGTGTTGACTACCTTGGCAGAAGAGGCTTCCGCTTCGAGGTCGTTTATAACCTGTACTCCCTCATCCACAGGCACAGGATAAGGATCAAGGCACTGGTTCCTGAGGATGATCCCTCTATTGATTCAGTGACAGAGATATGGAAGGGTGCTAACTGGCACGAGAGAGAGACCTATGATATGTTCGGCATCGTCTTTAAAGGTCATCCTGACCTCAGACGGATACTCCTTCCAGAGGACTGGGAGGGGTTCCCCCTCAGAAAGGACTACCCAGTGACAGGCCCTGAGGGATGGGAGTGGAAGGGGTTTGAGGAGGTCAAGAGGTTGCACGAGCACGACAGGGAGTGGAACATAACATAGCGCTGGTTGGCTCCAGCAGGTAGTTTTACATTCAATATTATGAATGGCCATGGAGAAGACGAGATTAGGGGATAACTCCCGTGTAACAACAAGGGAGTTGACGCTCAATATGGGGCCCCAGCATCCTGCCACCCATGGGGTCCTCAGGCTCGTCCTTGAACTCGATGGAGAGACGATTGTCAAATGCACCCCATATGTGGGTTATCTTCACAGGGGTGTTGAAAAGCACACAGAGCAGCTGAATTATCTCCAGATAATACCACACACAGACCGCCTCGACTATATATCATCAATGGCCAATAACATCGGTTATTGTGTGGCTGTAGAGAGGCTCTTTGGTATAAAGGTGCCGGAGAGGGCACAGTATATAAGAACCATAGTGGCTGAGGTAACAAGGATACTGAGCCATCTACTCTGGCTCGGGACACACGCCCTTGATATAGGCGCCATGACGGTATTCCTCTACTGCTTCAGAGAGAGGGAGAAGCTGCAGCAGTTGCTTGAGAGGCTGTGTGGAGCAAGATTGACAGTGAGTTATACCAGGATAGGTGGTGTTAAAAAGGATGTGGATCAGCAGTGGCTTGAGGATCTGTATGCCTTTACAGAGGAGTTTCCGATGAGGATAGAGCAGTACGAGACGCTTATCGACAAGAATCGTATATGGCTCAAGAGGACAAAGGGCATAGGGGTGATAACCGCTGAGGAGGCCATTAACATGGGGCTCAGTGGCCCTGTTATCAGGGGCTCAGGGGTGCCCTATGATGTGAGGAAGTTCATGCCCTATTGTGTATATGACAAGGTAAAGTGGGAGGTCCCTACAGGTAAGAATGGTGATATATATGACCGTTATCGTGTGAGGATGGAGGAGTTCAGGCAGTCAAACTCCATTATAAGACAGTGTATCGAACAGATCCCTGATGGGCCAATAATGGCAGATGCACCAAAGTTTGTCCTCCCTCCAAAGGATGCAGTCCTTACAAACATGGAACAGCTCATCCACCACTTTGTGCTCATTACAAAGGGGCCAATGACAGCACCTGAGGGTGAGATATATGTTGCCACAGAGGTCCCAAAGGGCGAGCTCGGTTTCTATATAGTCAGTGACGGGACGGGCAGACCCTATCGCCTGAGGATAAGGCCTCCCTCATTCGTCCATATATCAGCACTACCCAGGCTGTGTGAGGGTGGGCTTGTGGCAGATGTTATCGCAAATATCGGTTCGATAGACATAGTGATGGGAGAGTGTGACAGGTAATGGCCCGGGGCATGTTCAGTGAGACGGCCATAAAGGAGCTTGAGGAGATAAGGAGGAGGTATCCTGATTCAAGGGCTGCCCTCCTTCCAGCCCTGCACATCGCCCAGAGGGAGTTTGGCTGGCTGAGTGATGATGTGATGAGGTCTGTTGCAAGGCTCCTCAATCTTACAGAGGCAGAGGTGAAGGGCACAGCATCCTTCTATTCCATGTTCAGGTTCAGGCCGATGGGCAGGCACATAATCCAGCTCTGCACAAATGTCTCATGCATGCTCCTTGGCGCAGAGAGGCTGGTTGATCTTCTCAAGGACAGATATGGCCTTGAGCCTGGTGGCACTACAGAGGATGGGAGGTTCTCACTCGTGATAATGGAGTGCATCGGTGCCTGTGGGACAGCGCCTGCCATGCTTGTCAATAGTGATTTTTATGACAACCTTACCGAGGAGAGGATAGTGGAGATACTGGAACGGTATAAGTAGGGTGATATGGAGAGGGTATTGTTAAAGAACATAGAGAACCCCAACTCTGCCGAGATTGACGAATATTTGAAGGCCGGCGGTTACAGAAATGTCTCGAAGGCATTTGATATGAGGCCTGAGGATATAATCGAGGAGGTCAAGAAGTCAGGCCTCAGGGGCAGGGGTGGTGCAGGCTTCCCAACAGGTATGAAATGGGGCTTTGCCATTGCTGACCCGAAGTTCCCCAAATACCTTATATGCAATGCCGATGAGGGTGAACCAGGGACATTCAAGGACAGGCCGATACTTGAGAGGAACCCTCACTTATTGATAGAGGGCATGATAATCTCTGCATATGCCCTGAAGGCCGAGTATGGTTATATCTACCTGAGGGCAGAATATCCCAAGGCAAAGGAGATACTCGACAGGGCGATCAGGCAGGCATATGAGAGGAACTACCTTGGGGAGAATATACTCGGAAGGGATGTCAGGTTTCACCTCACCGTGCATCAGGGCGCAGGGGCATATATCTGTGGCGAGGAGACAGCACTTATCGACTCCTTAGAGGGTAAAAGGGGGCAGCCAAGGAACAAGCCCCCCTTCCCTGTGAATGTGGGGGCGTGGAGGATGCCCACAATAGTGAACAATGTGGAGACCCTTGCGAACATACCCTATATAGTCGAGATAGGGGGAGAGGCCTATTCCAAGATCGGCAATCCTGAATGTCCTGGGCCGAAGCTGTACTGTGTCAGTGGCCATGTTAACAGGCCTGGTGTCTATGAGCTGCCCATGGGGACCACTCTCAGAGAGATTATATATACCCATGCAGGTGGCATAAGGAATGATAAAGAGCTCAAGGCAGTGATCCCTGGTGGTGTTTCAACCCCTGTCCTGCCTGCCAGCATGATAGACTGCAGGATGGACTTCGTCTCCATGCCAAAGGCAGGGAGTATGCTCGGCTCTGCTGCCGTAATAGTGATGGATGAGACCGTCTGCATGGTGAAGGTAATGCACAGGATAATGAAGTTCTTTGAGCATGAGTCATGTGGCAAGTGCACCCCTTGCAGGGAGGGGACGGGGTGGTTGAGGAGGATCCTTGAGAGCATCGAGAAGGGCAACGGCAGGCCTGGAGACATCGAACTCCTGAGGGATATATCAGAGGATATGATGGGCAAGACATTCTGTCCCCTTGGCGATGGTGCAGCAGGTGCATTACGGGGCATGTTGAAGCACTTTGAGTATGAGTTTGAGGAACACATAGCAGGAAGATCAAGATGCAAAGGTGGCTAATACAACAATGATAACCATAACGATAAATGGGAGGGAGATAAGGCTTGAGAGGCCTGTGACGGTGCTTGAGGCGGCACGGAAGGCAGGCATCAGGATACCCACGCTCTGTAATCACGAACTCCTCAGGCCGTTCGGTGGATGCAGGCTGTGCGTTGTTGAGGTCGAGAAGATGCCAAAGCTGATGACGTCCTGCACCCTCATGGCTGCTGATGGGATGGTGGTGAGGACAGAGTCTGATATCATCAGAAGGGCTCGTCGTTCGATCCTTGAATTCCTCCTTATAAACCATCCCCTTGACTGTCCTGTTTGTGACAAGGCAGGTGAGTGTGAACTGCAGGATGCCACCATGATGTATGGCCCGCCGGTCAGCCGTTTCCAGGAGGAGAAGAGGAAGGTGCCAGAGAGTCATGATGATCCTGTCTTTGCGAGGAATATGGAGAGGTGTATCTCCTGCACGAGGTGTGTGAGGATGTGTGCTGATGTGCAGGGTGCATCTGCCATCACGATGGTCTCAAGGGGAGGGAGGACAAGGATGGAGCCATTCTCGGGCAGGTCCTTTGACTGTGAGTATTGTGGCAACTGTATGCTCGCCTGTCCTGTTGGCTCGATATTGAGCAGGGAATATATATACAGCTACAGGCCGTGGCAGATGGACAGGGAGGTAAGGACTATCTGTGGATACTGTGGGGTTGGTTGCACATTGCTCCTGCATATAAGGGATGAGGCGATCAAGAGGGTGTGGTCAAGGCCAGGGCTTGGTGTCAATAACGGGATACTGTGTTCAAAGGGTATGTTCGGATATGGGTTCCTGAAGGCCGGTGACAGGCTCAGGGAGCCACTGATCAGGAAGGATGGAAGGCTCCAGCCTGCCTCATGGGATGAGGCACTGGATCTTGTTGCCAGAAGGCTCCTTGAGGTCAGGGATGGAAGTGGTGGTTCTGCAATAGCCGGTATCGCATCACCAAGGTGCACAAATGAGGATAACTATGTGTTCCAGAAGTTCATGAGGCTTGCCTGCAGGACGAATAATATAGACTCTATATCAAGGACTGGCTTTGCAGCAGCCCAGGGGTATCTTGAGGGACTGCTTGGCCAGGGGATAACCGCCAATATCATAGGTGATATAAGGGGTTCAGATGTCGTGCTCGTCCTTGGAGGAGACCCAACAGCCATAAACCCCGTGCTCGGCCTTGAGGTCAGGGAGGCCTCAAGGAGGGGTGGGAAGGTGGTTGTGATCGGGCACGCACCTGGTCTCGCAAGGTTCACAACACTCAGGCTCACGCCACCACCGTTCAGGGAGGCAGATATCCTCAACAGGCTCCTTCTTGAGGTTTGTAAAGATAGAAAAGACAAGGTAAAAGGCCACCCCATGGAGGACGGGCTCAGCAGGTTATCAACAGGCGGCGATCTCACCCTTANTGGCCTTGATGAACTCAGGGATATGCTCTTGGACTGTAGCAATCCATCGATCATCCTCGGGATGGACCTTGTCCAGAGGACGGATGGGCACAGCATACTCTTTTTGATTGCAGGCCTCACCCTCCTTCTTGGGGCAAGGCTCTATCTGCTTTCAGAGGGGCCGAATGAGCAGGGCCTCATAGACATGGGCTGTGTCCCTGATATGCTTCCAGGTGGCAGGCCCATTGCAGAGTTCAAGGCATGGTATGAGGAGGCATGGGGGGCTCAGATACCTGATGGCAAGGGCCTGACACTCATGGAGATTATCGATGGTGCAAGGGCAGGGAGGATAAAGGCCCTGTATGTAATGGGTGAAAACCCTGTATTTAATCTGCCGAATGGCAAGGCCATAAGGGATGCACTGGGCAACCTTGACCTCCTTGTGGTCCAGGATATATTCATGACAGAGACCGCCGAGATTGCAGATGTGGTACTCCCTGCCATCGGATGGTCCGAGAAGGAGGGAACCTATACCAACCTTGAAAGGAGGATACAGTATCTGCCAAAGGCGGTGAATAACCCAGCAGGCATGGATGACTGGATGATACTCTCCAGGGTTTCAGGGAGGATGGGCTGCTGGATGGCTTACTCAAGTGCAGGCGATATCATGGATGAGATCGCCAGGGTCTCACCCCTGCACAGAGGACTCACATATGATGAGATAAAGGCAGGAGACAGGCTCTGGCCTTATAAAGGAGAGCCATTTAAGGGACGGTCGATAGAGGCGATGCATATAAGGCCTGATGGAAGGGGATATAATGGTAGGCTCTATCTCTGTGTCGATAGGCCCCTCTTTCATTCAGGGACGATCTCCCAGAGGTCTCCGATCCTGACCAGGATATGCCCTGCACCATTGTTGAGGCTTGGTCAGGGAGAGGCGCAGGGCCTTGGTATTAATGATGGCGATGATGTTATAATCTCAACCAATGTTGGGGAGATGAGGGTGAGGGTGAAGGTGGACGAATCGATTGATAATAATGTGGTCTTCCTCAGCAATCACTTTAAGGGCAAGGGCGTCTTCAGCCTGATGGGTTATACCCTCGATCCTGTGACAAAGGCTCCAGGGGTTGAGGGTTGCGAGGTGAATATAAAGAAGGGGTGATATCATGATATGCAAGAAGTGTGGCACAGAGAATCCAGAGGGTAATAAATACTGTGGAGAGTGCGGAAGCCGTCTGAAGCTCTCTGTTGACAGTCTTATAGCCTCTGCCCTGCTCTACAGGAGGCGCGGTCAGCCTGGGGATATGGGTCGTGCGGTGATCGAGATGGGAGAGGCCCTGAAGATCGACCCTGAAGACCCTGAGGCCAACTACTATATGGGCAAGATCATGTATGATGGTGGCTTTGTTGAGGATGCGATCGAGTATTATAAGAACGCAATAAAGTCAGCCCCTGAGTGGTGTGATGCCTATTTTGCCCTTGGTGTTGCCTATTATCGGCTCTGTCGTATAGACGAGGCGATAGATGCGTTTAAAGAGGCGATCAAACACAACAGGGAATACATAAGTGCATACTACTTTGCGGGCATATCCTATTATCACAAGGGCAACCTTGACGAGGCGATAAGGTATTTTAGGGAGGTCGTAAGGAGAGACCCCAAATACGCCATCGCAAACTATCACCTCGGAAGGGCATACACGAAGAAGAACATGATGGAGGAGGCGATAAGGGCCTTTGAGGAGGTGATCAAGATCAATCCAAACGATGCGGATACATACTTCCATCTTGGATTCTCATATGCCAAGGCAGGGATGACAGAGAAGGCGATCGAGGCACTTGAGAAGGCCCTGAAGCTTGATCCTCATGACGAGAATTCAAGGAGACTGCTCAAGGAGTTGATGTGGTAGGATGGAGATACTCTGGACATTCATAAAGGTCTTTATCATCGTGAACATCGTTATGCTGCATGTTGCCTATGCGGTCTACTTCGAGCGCAAGGTGATAGGGCACATGCAGGCAAGGCTTGGCCCCATGCATGTGGGCCCACACGGACTGCTCCAGCCCATTGCAGATGGGATAAAGCTCTTCTTTAAGGAGGATATCATCCCGTCGAATGCAGACAGGCCGATATTTTATATCGCACCTGTCATAGGTGTTGTTGCTGCCCTTGGATCGGTGGCCGTGATCCCCTTCTGGAGGGGCTTCTCAATAGCGGATATCAATATAGGCATCCTCTATATACTCGCACTCTCATCGATCGGCACATACAACGTCATCCTTGCAGGTTGGGCGTCGAATTCAAAGTATTCGTTCCTTGGAAGCCTGAGGTCGTCTGCACAGGTCATAAGCTATGAGATAGCAATGGGTCTCAGCCTTGTTGGTGTGATAATGCTTGCCGGCAGTGCGAATCTCTCGGACATCGTGGAGGCACAGTCAGGAGGCCCCTTTATAGTCTCACAGTTCATAGGCTTTTTCGTCTTCCTCATGGCAGCCATCGCAGAGACCAACAGGGCGCCCTTTGACCTTCCTGAGGCTGAGACAGAGCTTGTTGCGGGGTATTTCACAGAATACAGCGGGATCCGCTGGGGGTTGTTCTTTATGGGTGAATATACGGGCATGTTCGTGATGTCAGCCCTTGCAAGCATATGCTTCCTTGGCGGGTGGCACGGGCCTGACTTCTGGATATTCTCCCATGTGCCTGGTATCGTCTGGTTCATTCTGAAGGTGTATGCCTTTATCTTCTTCTATTTCTGGATAAGGGCGACACTCCCAAGGTACAGATATGATCAGTTGATGAGCCTTGGATGGAAGCTGTTTATACCACTTGCACTGGTGAATATATTTATAACAGGGGTGATAAAACTGTTATGAACCTGCAATCCTTTATCAGGCCATGACGACAAGAGAGCTTATCAAAAAGATACTCTTTATAGAGATCATAAAGGGTCTTGCCCTTACACTCAAACACTTCTTCTCTCCTGCCGTCACGAGACAGTATCCGTATAAGGTGAAGATCGAGCCACCACCAGGCGCAAGGGCATTACATGCCCTTGCTAAGTACGAGACGGGGAAGATGAAGTGTGTTGGTTGCGGGCTCTGTTCAGCCATATGCCCCACAAAATGCATCTCTATCTACACCACAGAGGGTGAGGGGCACCGGAAGGTGGTGGAGAGATACGAGATAGACACCCTGAGATGTGTCTTCTGTGCACTATGTGTCGAGGCCTGTCCCTTTGGTGCCATAGTCCTGACACCACATTTTGAATACGCCGGCTATGACAAGGGTGAGTTCCGCTACACAAAGGAGCGGTTGCTTGATAACTGGGACAGGTATATGGGGCCTGAGAGGGGAAGGGATTATTTCGAGAGGTTCTGGGTTCCAAAATCGAGGGACTTCAGGGGGGGTGGATGACGGCCCATCAACTGATATTTGCGTATCTTGCAATAGCCATCACAGGGCTCTCGGTGATGGTCATAACAAGGAGGAACCCTGTCCATGCGGTCCTGTGGATGCTCGTTCTGTTTGTCCATATCGCGATCCTGTATCTATTCCTGAATGCCGAATTCCTTGCTGCCATACAGATAATAATATATGCCGGTGCCATACTCGTTCTTTTCCTGTTTGTGATCATGCTTCTGGATGTCAAGGATGTAGAGATGGAGAGGAGGTTTCTTGGCCTCTGGCCTGCGGGAGTCGTTATCACAGCTATTCTGACACTACTCTCTGTGATCGTGCTGAGGGAGATAGATGTCTTCCCGCCGTTGGGGCAGTTCAGTATAGAGAGGATACGCTCAGAGGGTAATATAATGACCATTGGCAGGGTGCTGTATACAAGGCATCTACTGCCATTTGAGATAGCATCGCTCATCCTGCTTGTAGCGATAATAGGAGCCGTTGTACTGGCAAAGAAGAGGAAAGGGGTGGAGTGAACCATGGTCCCGTTAAGCTGGTATATATTGCTCAGCACGGTGGTCTTTGGCATAGGCGTGATAGGTTTTATCATAAGACGGAACCTCATCATGATATTTCTGTCCATAGAGTTGATGTTGAATTCTGTCAATATAAGCCTTGCGGCATTCAGCCATTATCTACAGTCCATGACAGGGCAGATCCTCGTCTTCTTTGTGATAACCGTTGCAGCTGCTGAGGCAGCGATAGGGCTTGCGATAATAATCGCCCTTTACAGGCACAAACCGTCTATTACGGCTGAGGAGGTCAATCTGTTGAAGGGGTGATCATATGCTGATCCTGATACCACTGCTTCCATTCATAGCGTTTCTCATAAATATCCTGTTTGGCAGGCGTTTCATACGGGACAGGGCGCACTATGTCTCCATACCAGCGGTGGTAGGCTCCTTCATCCTCTCGGTAGGTGCCTTTATGGATGTGCTTGATGGGAGGGTGATTAATGTAAACCTCTATGAATGGGTGATCTCGGGCTCCTTCGTCGTGCCCGTGGGATTCCTGATAGATCAGCTTACAGCGATAATGCTTATAGTGGTGACATCCATAAGCTCACTGATATTCATCTACTCAGTGGGCTATATGCACGGTGATAGAGGGTATTATAGGTTCTTTGCCTATCTGAGCCTCTTTGTCTTCTCCATGCTCGTGCTGGTTATGTCCAATAACTTCCTGCTCCTCTATTTCGGCTGGGAGGCCGTGGGCCTGTGCTCCTATCTGCTTATAGGTTTCTGGTATGAGAGGCCATCAGCCTCAAATGCCGGAAAGAAGGCGTTTATAGTAAACAGGTTTGGCGACTTCGGTTTTGGTCTTGGTATAATCCTCATCTTCCTCACCTTTGGCAGTCTTGAATACCTCAAGGTCTTCTCAGAGGCAGGCAGTATCCTTGGCCAGAAGACGAGCATCTTCGGCCTTGAGGTGGAGACCATAACCCTCATCTGTCTGTTGCTCTTCTGCGGGGCTGTTGGAAAATCTGCTCAGATACCCCTCCATGTCTGGCTACCTGATGCAATGGAGGGCCCAACTCCTGTATCAGCATTGATCCATGCAGCCACCATGGTCACAGCAGGTGTCTTCATGGTTGCACGCTGCAACCCCCTTTTCAACCTCTCCCACACCGCAATGACCACCGTTGCAGTGGTCGGGGGCGTGACGGCCATATTTGCAGCCTCGATAGGGCTTGTGCAGAACGACATAAAGAGGATTATAGCATACTCAACCGTAAGCCAGCTCGGATACATGTTCCTTGCCCTTGGGGTGGGTGCATACACCGCTGGGATATTCCACCTTTATACTCATGCCTATTTTAAGGCATTACTGTTCCTTGGCTCGGGTAGCGTCATCCACGCACTCCATGATGAGATGAACATCCAGAGGATGGGTGGCCTCAAGAGATATATGCCCATAACCTACTGGACGTTCGTTATAGCCTCTCTGAGTATATCGGGCATCCCTGGTCTTGCAGGCTTCTTCAGCAAGGACGAGATCCTCTACAGGACATTCCTTGGTGGCGGGACGGGTAAGATCCTGTGGGTCCTCGGCACCATAGCGGCACTTATGACCGCCTTCTATTCATTCAGGCTCATCTATCTCGCATTTCATGGCGATTTTCGTGGTTCTGAGGAACAGCTACGGCATGTGCATGAATCACCGCCTGTCATGACCATACCACTGATCCTGCTCGCCATTGGTGCCATAGCGGCAGGATGGGTGGGTATCCCGTCCATATTCATGGAGCATGGTGACAGGATAGGCGAGTTCCTTGCGCCTGTGCTTGGACGCCCGGAGGCAGAGGGTGCGCACTCCACAGAGGTAATGGTCATGACCTTATCGGTGATCGTCAGCATAATTGGTATCCTGATGGCATACATAATGTATGTGAAGAAGACCGACCTGCCGGAGAGGATGGGTTCTGCCTTGAGACCCATTTATACCATGCTCTACAACAAATACTGGTTTGATGAGTTCTATCATGTTACCATTGTGAGGCCTGTCCTCAGGGCGTCAGAGAAGGTCTTCCTTGGCTTCTTTGATGGAAGGATTATAGAGGGTGTTGTTAACGGGGTGCCTGACCTTATAGGCTCCTTCAGCCAGAGATTCAGGAGGATACAGACAGGACTCTTATCCTCCTATGGCCTTATCATGGTGCTTGGTGCGATCATTATCATATGGGCTGTTATATTCTCGAGGTAGCTATAGATGAATAATGCATTGATGAATCAACTGGGCTATCCTGTACTGACAGTAACGGTCTTCCTGCCCCTATTTGGTGCGATCCTCCTCCTCTTTATCAGGGGCAAAGAGGCCATAAGGTGGATCACCCTGCTTGTCACCACCTTGACCCTTCTTGTGGCCTTCCCGCTATTGAGTAACTTCAATAAGGACACGCACCTCATGCAGTTCGTTGAGAGGCACGAGTGGTTACCCTCGTGGGGAATCAACTACTTTGTAGGTATTGACGGGATAAGTATCCTCTTTATCTTCCTCACGATACTGCTCAGCATCCTCTCTGTCCTTGTCTCCTGGAGGGCCATAGACACAAAGGTCAGGGAGTTCCATATCGCGATGCTCCTGATGGAGACGGCCATGCTCGGTGTCTTTGTCTCCCTTGACTTCTTCCTCTTCTACGTCTTCTGGGAGGCCATGCTCATACCGATGTTCATACTGATAGGTGTATGGGGTGGTAAGGACAGGGTCTATGCTGCGATCAAGTTCTTCCTTTACACACTGGCAGGAAGTGTGCTCATGCTTGTTGGTATCGTGGTGCTTTACTTCAAGGGTGGAGAGACCCTGAATATCCTTGAACTCAGCAGGATCAGGTATCCATTTCTTCTGCAGTGCTGGCTCTTCCTTGCCTTCTTTGTCGCCTTTGCCGTGAAGGTCCCCATGTTCCCCGTGCATACCTGGCTGCCTGATGCACACACAGAGGCACCAACCGCAGGCAGTGTCATACTCGCCGGTGTCCTGATAAAGATGGGTGCATATGGCTTTCTCAGGTTCTCCATCCCGATGTTCCCCGATGCAACAAGGTTCTTTGCCCCTGTCATCGTGGTACTCTCTGTTGTCGCCATCATATATGGTGCATTGGTGTGTTTTGCCCAGAAGGATATGAAGAGACTGATCGCCTATTCCAGTGTCAGCCACATGGGCTTTGTCACCCTTGGCATATTCTCTCTCAATTCACAGGGCCTTGAGGGTGGCATACTCCAGATGCTCAATCATGGCATCGTCACAGGTGCCCTCTTTCTGCTTGTTGGCATCATCTATGAACGGACACATTCGAGGATGATAGCCGATTACGGCAGGTTTGCAACCCTTGTGCCCTGGTATGCCGGCATCTTCATGATCTTCACCCTTGCCTCAATAGGGCTACCAGGGACAAATGGGTTTATAGGAGAATTCCTCATCATCCTCGGTGCCTTCACCTCGCACAGGGAGTTTGGCGTGCTCGCAGCCATAGGCATAATCCTTGGTGCAGGATACATGCTCTGGTTGTATCAGAGGGTCTTCTTCACCCATCAGTCAACCGTTGTGAGGGATAATCACGAGATCCTCGATCTGAACAAGAGGGAGGCCATCACCCTGCTACCATTGATACTCTTTGTCTTCTGGATAGGCATCCATCCCAACACATTCCTTGATTACATGCACACATCGGTTGAGCACCTGATAAGGCAGGTGAATATCACTGATACACCAGGCACATTTGCAGAATACATAAATCTTATCGGAGGCTATAGATAGATGGATCTACAGGATTTGAGACTCCTTGCACCTGAGATCGTCTTTATACTGTTTGCACTCATACTCCTCCTCCTTGACCTCATGGTAAAGAGGAAGGAGGTTATTGCCCTTACAGGGCTTGTTGGTGTTGGCATATCTGCCTATATCAACTACAGGCTTGTTAAGATGGGCTGGCTCGGTGGTGTGCTCCAGGATGTGTTCCTCTTTGATGGATACTCAAACTTCTTCAAGCTCATCTTCTATATAAACCTCGTCCTGACCATCCTCATCTCCCTCAGATATATGAAGATCGAGCAGACCTCCTATGGTGAATACTACTGTCTCCTCTTCTTTGCCACATCAGGCATGATGATAATGGCGAGTGCAGGTGACCTCATCGTCCTTTATCTTGGCCTTGAGCTTATGGCCCTTTCTACCTATGTCCTTGCAGGGATAATCAGGAGGCAGAGGCGTTCGGCAGAGGCAGCGATGAAGTATTTCTTTCTTGGTGCATTCTCCTCTGCATTCCTCCTCTACGGGATAGCCATTGTCTACGGTCTTACAGGCACAACACACCTGAAGGGGATAGCATCAGGCCTCCATGAGCTCGGCCTGCTTAACAATCCCATCACCCTCCTGGGGCTTGTGTTCTTCATCATCGCCTTTGGTTTCAAGATTGCACTTGTGCCTTTCCACATGTGGGCGCCTGATGTCTATGAGGGTGCACCGACGTCCGTTACGGCGTTTATGTCTGTAGGGCCAAAGGCAGCAGGTTTTGCGGTAATCGGCCGTGTATTCTTTGATGCATTTGCCGAGCTCGACATACAGTGGTCAGCCATCCTCGTCCCTCTTGCCATCCTCACGATGGCAACAGGCAGTATACTCGCCCTCTCGCAGAGGAACATAAAGAGGATGCTTGCCTACAGCTCGATCGCCCATGCAGGTTATGCCATCCTCGGTATAATAACAGGCACAGCAGAGGGACTTGTTAGCACGATGAACTACCTCATGATATATACATTCATGAACATAGGCGCATTCTCTGTGGTGATACTGTTGAGGCGAGAAGACCTCCTTGGAGAGGATCTTGAGGACTATGCGGGTCTTTCAAAGGAGCATCCTGTTGCTGCTGCCCTTATGCTTATCTTCATGTTCTCACTCACCGGCATACCCCCAACAGCAGGCTTTATAGCCAAGTTCTACGTGTTCATGGAGGCGATATACTCAGGATACGTCCCCCTTGTTATCGTGGCGGTACTCTTTAGTGTGGTATCAGCCTTCTTCTATTTAAGGGTCGTGATGTATATGTATATGAAGGAGCCAGGCGAGAGGGTTGAGCTCAGCATGTCAGGCGGGATGGGCATCGCCCTCACCATCACCACCATTATGGTGATACTCCTTGGTATCTATCCATCACTGCTCCTTGAGTTTGTCAGGGCCTCCGTCCTCGGCTGAACCATAACCCTAAAGACCTTAAAAGGCAGTCTCTCTATGGGGAGTGGTGTATACACGATGGACAGGGAGATGGTCGGGGCGAGCCGATTCGAACGGCCGACCTCTCGCACCCCAAGCGAGTGCGCTAACCAGACTGCGCCACGCCCCGATATGATTACTTGAGTATCTTGAGTATCTCTTTGAGCCTCTTCTTTATATTCTGGACCGTCTCTATAGAGACAGAACTCTTCTTAAAGGATCGCTCCTTAAACTTCTTCTTTACACCCTCAATGGTGTATCTCTCTTTATAAAGCAGATCCCTTATCTGGATTATAAGTTCAAGGTCTTTCCTTGAGTATATACGCTGGCCTGCCTTGTTCTTGCGAGGCCTGAGAAAGGAGAATTCTGTCTCCCAGTATCTCAATACATAAGGCTCTATCTTTGTGATCTCGCTGACTTCTCCAATCTTGTAAAAGACCTTATCAGGTATTACCTGTTTTTGAGGAGAAGGAACCATAAAGGATTATGCCTTTTCAACAAGGGCCTTAAACTGTTGACTCGGTTTGAAGGTTACGACCCTCCTCTGCTTGATCTGAATCTCCTCGCCGGTCTGGGGATTCCTGCCCTTTCTCGTCCCCTTCTTCCTTACAAGGAAGGTCCCGAAGCCTGTTATCTTCACCGACTCGCCTTCTGAGAGGACATTCTTCAGTGTTCTAAAGAGCAACTCCACTATCTCTGTTGCCTCATTCTTTGGAAGCCCGACCCTCTCACATAATCTGTCGACAATGTCTGCCTTTGTCATGGTCTTCACCTCATAATTTTTTAAAATTATAAGAGGAGATAGAACCAATGTCAAGATAAATTAGTTTAATTCCCACAAGCCCCATAGGGGCTAATAACCAAGCTCTCTCAGCCTTGTCTTTCTCTTCCTCCAGTCCTCACTGACCTTTACAAACAACTCTAAAAAGACCGGACGGCCGAGAAAACCCTCGATCTCCTGTCTCGCCTCCATCCCTATACGCCTCAGGGCCTGACCACCCTTGCCGATCAGGATCCCTTTCTGGGAGTCCTTCTCCACATATATCACCGCACTTATATAGTTTTTACCCCTTTCCCTCTCACGGAATTCCTGGATCTCAACATGCGTTGAATAAGGGATCTCCTCACCGTAGCGGAGAAAGATCTTCTCCCTGATAATCTCTGCCACAAAGAATCGCTCCTGTTCAGGTGTTATGTAATCAGAGGGATAGTATGGTGGGCCTTCAGGCAGCAGGTTGACCGTCTCCTTAATCACCCTGTCCAGTCCGTCATTCTTGAGTGCAGATATGGGTATTATGGCGTCAAATGGGTATGCCTTCCTGTGTCTATCTATCATCTCAAGGAGCAGTTCTTTTTTTATGAGGTCTATCTTGTTAAGCAGGAGTATCACTGGTTTATCCTTTGTATGGCCCATCCTTACGTCCTCTTCAATCTGCTGGGGTATCGAGGCATCGACCATATAGAGTATAACATCGGCGTCATCCATGGCCCTCTTCACATAGGTCATCATGACCTCCTGGAGTGTATATTTTGGCTCGATTATACCAGGCGTATCTATGAACACTATCTGATAGCCCTCGCCATTCAGGATGCCTATGACCCTCCTCCTGGTGGTCTGGGGCTTTGGTGTGACTATGGAGAGTTTGAATCTCAATAGCTGATTGAGCAGAGTGGACTTGCCCACATTGGTCTTGCCAATAATCGAGACATAACCTGCCCTGAAGCCCTCTGGTATCTTCTCCATAATAGTTGAGTATACAACAATTCTGTGCCATTTTGTTAAAATATAAATGTCCCGGAAATGAAGGGGGAGGACAGAAAGGCAAGGATAAAGGTAGAGAAGAGGTTTGGCCTTAAAGAAGGCCAGGCCGTGCTGTGTAAGACCTGTAAGAACATTATAACCCTTCCTGCACACAACATCACTGTAAATGGAGAATATATACACGAATTTACCAATCCCGAGGGGGTAACCTACAGGATCAGTTGTTTCTCTTCGGCCAGTGGATGCATGGTGCATGGCATACCCGTTATGGATCATACGTGGTTTGAGGGCTTCAGCTGGAGCATAAGCCTCTGTTCAAACTGCTTCACTCACCTTGGATGGTATTATAAGTCTGATGACCAGAGTTTCTTCGGCCTGATCGTCGACCGCCTCCTTACAAACCCTGCACTGAGCCTCTTGGATATCCTTGATTGACCTTCTATAAGCCTTACATTTTTATCCTTAATTTGTTAAAATTACTACTGTCTCCGGTCCCATCGTCTAGTGGCCTAGGACGTAGCCCTCTCAAGGCTAAGACACGGGTTCGAGTCCCGTTGGGACCGCCATTTTTTTCAATAATACGGATCTTGGGGGTTGAATTGTCCAGGTCATACAATATAGCGGTTATCCCTGGTGATGGTACAGGGCCTGAGGTGGTTGCCGAGGGGGTTAAGGTCCTTGATGCGGTATCAGGGAGATATGGGTTCAAGCTCAACACCACTTTTTTTGATTTCGGAGGAGACAGGTATCTCAGGACAGGCGAGACACTCCCTGACAGCGCACTGGAGGAGTTGAAGGGCTTCGATGCAATCTACCTTGGTGCGATTGGACATCCAGATGTAAAACCTGGCATCCTTGAAAAGGGTATACTGCTCAGGATCAGGTTCGAGTTAGATCAGTACATAAATCTAAGACCTGTTAAGCTATATCCAGGTGTTGATTGCCCACTGAAAGACAAGGGGCCTGAAGATATAGACTTTGTTGTGGTGAGAGAGAACACAGAGGGGCTTTATGCTGGTGCAGGGGGGGTTCTGAGGAAGGGGACCCCGGATGAGATCGCTGTACAGGAGTCGATAAATACCCGTAAGGGTGTTGAGAGGTGCATCCGCTTCGCCTTTGAGTTTACAAAGAAACGTAACAAGGACAGGAAACTGACCCTCTGTGGAAAGACAAATGTCCTCACCTTCGCCTTTGATCTATGGGAGCGGACATTCTATGAGGTTGCAAAGGAGTATCCTGATATAAAGACAGACTATGCCCATGTCGATGCCATAACCATGTGGTTCGTAAAGAACCCGGAATGGTTTGATGTCATAGTGACTGACAATATGTTCGGTGACATCATCACAGACCTTGGTGCAATGATACAGGGTGGCATGGGGATCGCTGCTGGAGGCAATATAAATCCAAACGGGGTCTCCATGTTTGAGCCGATAGGTGGTTCAGCTCCGAAGTATAAGGGCAAGAATATGATAAACCCCCTTGCAGCCATCTCAGCGGCTGGATTAATGCTTGAGCACCTTGGGGAAGAAGAGGCAGCCAAGGGGATAGAGGAGGCCATCATAAAGGTGACATCAAGGCATCTGAAGAGCCTTGCAGCAGGGCAGATGGGGTATACCACCTCTGAGGTGGGTGACCTTGTTGCTGGGTATGTAAGTGGTTCTGATCAATAATACATAAAAGACCTCCGCATCCTCACATTCTCTATAATCCCGAGTGCAATGAAGTTTGAGAGCATCGCCGTGCCACCATAACTGAAGAGGGGCATTGGTATGCCCACGACAGGCACCATCCCAAGGGTCATACCGACATTGATGATGAAATAAAACGAGAATGCAATGGTCACACCTAACACGATAAAGGCGCCTGAGGCATCCCTTGCCTTCTTCACCGTGTCAATGCCCTTTGTTATAAGGAACAGGTACAGGAGAAAGAGGACGATACAACCACTGAAGCCCCATTCCTCGGCAAATATTGCAAATATAAAGTCTGTATGCCTCTCGGGCAGAAACCTCAGTGGGCCCTGTGTGCCCTTCAGATAGCCCTTGCCTGTAAACCCACCTGACCCTATGGTGATCTTTGACTGGTTGATATGATACCCGACCCCATGAGGATCGGCCTCTGGTTCAACAAAGGCAATCAATCTCTGCCTCTGATAATCCTTGAGATTCTCCCACATGATACTGCCAATAAAGGGCAGGGAGACAAGGCCGATGATGATCCCGGTTATGGCGATCCTCCTCCTGACACCTGCCATCATAACCATGCATGAAAAGAGGAGTAGCAGGATAATAGCCGTGCCAAGATCAGGCTGTCTTATAATGAGTATGAAAGGGATGAGCACAAAGAGGGTCAGCATCCTGATGATCTCCCGCAGGCCAAGCGGTCTTGAGCGATCCATCCGTGACAGGTATCGTGATAGTGCCACAATAAAGAGTATCTTGAAGAATTCAGATGGTTGGAATGAGAACGGACCGAGCACTATCCACCTCTGTGCACCCATGCCCCTCTTACCTATGAATAGCACTGCAAAGAGGAGGATAACGCCAATCAAGAATAATATATATGCAAACCTCACCAGGTGTCTGTAGTCGATGCTTATTGTAAAGATGAAGGCCAGCATGCCGATGGCTATCCAGTATAGTTGCCTCAGGTAAAAGTCCTGCTGCGGGATGTCGAACACCGGCCTTGTGGCACTATAGATCGTGGCCACACCTATCAATGATATGAACAGGGCGACAAAGGGGATACCCCAGTCAAAATTCTTTAACAGTCTCCTGTCTATCATAACGACCTCTCCATAACCTCCTTGTCAGCCCTCAGCCCTGAGCCATCCGCCCTGAAGTATGCCTCGATGACATCCCTTGCGATGGGTGCAGCCGCTGTGCCTCCCTGCCCACCATGCTCAACAAATACAGATACAGCAACCTCGGGCTCATCCTCAGGTGCAAATGCCACAAACCACGCATGATCCCTGTTCCTCTTTGATCTTACACCCCTCTGTCCCTTCTTCACCACCTGGGCCGTGCCTGTCTTTCCTCCTATCCTCACCCATCCTGAGTGTGCCTTTCTGCCCGTGCCATTAGAATCCTCAACAACACCGATAAGTGCCCTCTTTAGAAAGGACTCACTGCCAGGGTCTATCTCTATCGTCCTCTCAAGCTCAATGGGTCTGTCCCTTAAAAGGTGCACCCTGTAGAGTCTGCCTCCGTTGATAACCGCAGATACCATCCTTGCCATCTGCAGGGGTGTGGCACTCAGATAGCCCTGGCCTATCACTGTGTTGAGGGTTTCACCTCCATACCATCTCTCGTGGAGGTTTTTAAGCTTCCACTCCATTGATGGCACAATCCCCCTCCTCTCGCCATCAAGCTCGATCCCGCTTGGCTCACCAAGACCAAACATCCTCGCATATTCAGCGATCCTCTCTATACCGAGCCTCTTACCAATCTCATAAAAATACACATCACATGACTCCGTGATGGCCCTGTAAAGGCTGATCCTGCCGTGCCCCTTCTCCTTCCAGCACCTGAAACTCCTTCCCCCCATCTCTATGGCACCTCTACAGGTGAATTCGGTTGCACTGTCTATGACCCCCTCCTCAAGTGCCGCAAGGGCGCCTATTATCTTGAATGTGGAGCCAGGAGGGTATACACCCTGGATCGCCCTGTTGAGAAGGGGCCTCCTGGGGTCATTAATGAGCCTCCTCCAGTCTCTATAACTGATACCCCTTGCAAAGAGGTTGGGATCAAACGAAGGTGCAGATGCCATGGCGAGGACCTCGCCTGTCTCAGGCGCAAGCACCACAACCGCACCTGCCCTGCCTCTGAGACCCTCCTCTGCCTCCCTCTGCACATCTATATCAAGGGTCAGGGTGATATCCCTTCCCTTAACAGGTCTCTGTATCCCCACTATCCGCACAACCCTGCCAGTTGCATCGACCTCAACGATCCTCCTTCCTGCCTTGCCCCTCAATAGACTGTCGTATGTCTTCTCTATGCCATAATGTCCGACAAAGGCGGTCACAGGCACATCATTATACGCAGGGTCTCTCAGCTGACGGGGTGTCATGTATCCGAGATAACCGATCACATGGCTTGCGAGTCTGCCGTATATATAATTCCTCCTTGGCACAACCTCTACTACGAGACCTGGCAGATCCATCCTCCTTGCCTCAATCATGGCAACCTCTTTGAATGAGACGTCCTGTTTGATCTTGACAGGGCTCAGGGGACTGCCCGTGCCATCCTTGAGCCTCTTCTCTATCTCTTCAGGTGAAAGATCAAGCAGGCCTGCAAGCAGGGACAGCCTCTCAGGGTCATCAGAGAAGTCCTCCCTTATTATGGCAATATCAAAGGATGGCTCATTGTCAACAAGGGGGACGTGATTCCTGTCATAGATGATACCCCTCTGTGCAGGTATCGCTATACTCCTGAGCCTGTTCCTCTCGGATATCTCTCTATACCATCGCCCTTTAACGACCTGGAGATCCCACAGCCTCAGTATAAAGAGTGCAAATACCGCAAGTATTATGTATGAGAAGACCCTGACCCTTTCTTCCATTTTCAACTCTGCCTCTCCTTGAGGATAGGATAGATTATCAGACTGCCTGCCGTGGTGTAAATGACCGAGAGGATGCTCACCTCAGGTGACCTCATGGCAAAGGAGAGGCCGGAGAATACCTCGAGTATAACCCTCACCAGGATGATGTCAATAATTGCAAAGAGACAGATGAACAGTGTATTTAAGAACACATTCCAGAGGAAGAACTTCTGCCTGATACGGTTGAAGTAGAAACCAACAACCGATTTAGAGAGGATATTCGGCCCTATGATAAAGCCACTTGCAGAATCCATCAGAAGCCCTGTAAGGGCACCATAGGCCATCCCCTTGATCTGTCCCTCCCTTAAGGAATAGAAACACACGAGTACAAGGATGAGGTCGGGTCTGATATGTGGGAAGAATGTGGCCTGTATTGACAGCGCAAATAATGCAAGGACGAGATATACAGAGAATCTCTTCATCTCCTGAGTATAGCGATCTCCTCAACCCTGTTCAGGTCCTGTGCAGGCCTGACCGTGATCTCCTGGAAGAAGCTTTCTCCCTCCTTTCTTATGCTGTTGATATAGCCAACGAGTATCCCTTCTGGATATATGCCGTCAAGCCCTGAGGTGATCACCCTCTGTCCCTGTTCAACCTCGACATCCCTTGGTATATACTTCAGGAAGGTCATACGATCACCCCTCCCCTCGAGTATACCATCCACCCTTGACTGCTGGATCCTTACAGCCACAGCCGAGTTTACATCGGTTATGAGCATTATACTCGCCCTTTCATCAAGGACGTCCCTCACCCTTCCAACCAGTCCATCAGGAGAGACGGCGATCATATCCTTCTTGATCCCGTCATTGAGTCCTTTGTCTATCCACAGCAGATGAAACCAGTTACCAGGGTCCCTTGCGATGACCTCAGCAGCTGTAACAAAATGTGGGTTCTTTGTTTTCAGGGCAAGGAGTCGCCGAAGCCTCCTGTTTTCGGCCTCAGCCTCGATGTACCTGTTTCGCTCCTGCTCAATGACCCTTATCCTTTCGATCAACCTCCTGTTCTCATCCACCTTGCCGATGATAAAGACATACCTTTCGAAGAAGTCTTCTACCTTCCCTGTGATATGGGAATATATCCCGGAGAGCAGGTAGACCGGATGTGTGAATGGCAGGGATATCCCTTCCTCTCTCTCTATGCCTTGATAGGTCAATAAGGCAAAGGTGAGCGCAATAACGGATATAAAGATGAAGAATCTATTCCTCTGGCGCATTTATAAAGTTCATAACAGAGGGCGTTTTAATATAGGACAACCACTACATGGAGATCCTGCTCAGGAGGTCGAGGTCATCCAGCACCTTCCCTACACCTTTTACAACCGCACATAATGGATCCTCGGCAATTATCACCGGCAGACCTGTCTCCTGCTTCAGGAGGACATCAAGTCCTCTCAGGAGAGCGCCTCCACCTGCAAGGACGATACCCCTGTCAACTATATCTGAGGCAAGCTCTGGGGGTGTATTTTCAAGCGCGACCTTGATCGTATCCACGATAATACCCACGATCTCACTTATTGCATCTATTATCTCATCCTCATGTATTGTGACGGTCTTCGGGATGCCTGACACAAGGTCTCTGCCCTTCACCTGTACAGTCCTGTCCTCGTTATCAAGCTTCAGTGCAGCACCGATCTCCCTCTTTATCCTCTCAGCTGTTCTCTCGCCTATGAGTATCTTTGATTTGTTCTTGATATAATTTACGATCGCCTCATCCATCTTGTCTCCACCGATCCTTACGGCCTTGCTGTAGACAACACCATGCAGTGATATCACGGCAACATCCGTTGTGCCACCCCCTATGTCAACTATCATATTCCCTGAGGGCTCCGAGATGGGCAGACCGACCCCAAGGGCAGCGGCCATCGGCTCCTCTATCAGATATATCTCCCTTGCACCCGATGCCTGTGCAGCGTCCTTGACAGCCCTCTGCTCCACCTGTGTTATGCCTGAAGGCACCCCTATGGCGATCCTTGGTGATATAAAGCTCTTCCTGTTATGCACCTTCCTTATAAAGTACTTGAGCATCTCGCCGGTCTTGTCAAAGTCTGCAATTACCCCCTCCTTCAGTGGCCTCATCGCAACGATATTGGCAGGTGTCTTGCCGAGCATCCTCTGCGCCTCTGCTCCAACCGCAATGACCCTCTCCTTCTGGACAGCAACAACAGACGGCTCATTACACACAATACCCTTGCCCTTTACAAATACAAGGGTATTGGCCGTGCCAAGGTCGATCGCAAGGTCATTCGAAAACCACCCGAGTATCCTCTGAAACATCTACTCACCCCTCTCTGCCATGACTACCTTTGTCTTTGCTATCTGATCACCAAAACGCATGCCCTCTTCATTACCTATCATTATAAGGGCCTCCACACCAAGGATAACCACTGGCACCACAATGGCAAACAGCCACCCTATGATGGGGATACCCTTTAACAGGCCGAAGATGATGTATCCGATCGCAAAGGGGAGGTTCCTGAATATAGACTCCCTATAGGTACAGGAAGCCTGGGTGTCCAGAACGATCACCCTCAGCCCTATGAGCCACTTCCCAACGCTCCTGCCATTCAGGAGGCCATCTGCGATCAGTATATATAATAACCCGGCAAAGTAGCCTGTCTTGGACAACAGCTCAAGAAGTGCTGTCACTATAAGGATGTCAATACCCCTTGCTATCACCCTGTTAAGGGTGTTTGAGCCCATCACCTCCTGTTTTTCATTAACCGTCTCCTGGGGACACATTACAGGATGAATCAATACTAACAGATAGTCTGTTTATTTTCAAGGACTCTCCTTATAAAGCTATGGCAGGTTCGCTGGCAGGCCTCTGTCCCTTTCAAGACACCTCATCAGCCTCCTTGCATGACCCATCTCGATCTTGAAGCCGTACCGCTCGGCAAGCCTCTCTGCCTTCAAGAATAACCTCCTTGCCCTGGACTTCATGTGATCCAGGTACTCCAGCTCACCGTATCCAAGGATACAGTATATCCTCCCCCTGGGATCATGGGTCTCTTTAAATAGGGTATCAGCCATCTCGAATATCTTTCGTGCCCTGTTCAGATCACCCATCATTTTATAGGTAGTTGCAACGCTCCACAGTGTGTATGCATAACTCACCCTGTCGCCTATCCTCCTGTAGAGCCTTTCGGCCTTCCTAAATTGAGAGAGTGCCCCTGTGTAGTCCCCGTACATCCTGCTCACATTTCCAAGGCCACAATACGAATAGGCAAGACCGAAGGTATCACCCAGCCTTTTGAAGTTTCTGTTGGCGCGGCTATAGTATCTCTTTGACTCATCTGTCTGGCCTGCAACCCTGTAACAGCCACCAAGGCCACAATATGAATAGCTGATCCCGACGGTATTGCGCAGTCTCCTGAAGAGACAGAGTGCCTCATGGAACAGGGTGATCGCCCTTTTTATCTCACCCCTTATCCTGTATGTCCCTGCCTTTGCCCATAGCGAGAATCCTATACCTTCTTTATCATCAATGGATCTATAAAGCCCCATGGCGTGTCTGATGTGCCTGAGTGCCTGCCTCCACTCACCAAGGGCCCTCAAGCTCAGCCCCAGCCCTGCATGTGCGTCAGCAAGGGCAACCCTGTCTTCCACAAGCCCTGAGAGGTTTAGTGCCTCCGTGTAATATCTACTTGCCCGCCTGAAATCCCCTCCAGCCCTGAGGGTGTCTCCGAGTGAGAGGTAACAGTTGAGGAGACCATCTATATCAGAAGTCTTTTTGTAAATCCTGAGGGCCTTTTTATATAGCTCAATGGCCTGGGCGTATCTCCTTGATGACCTCTTACCCTCTGCCCTCTCAAACAGGGCATCTGCTGTCCCTGTCCCCTTTCTGTCAGACATCCAGCTCCCTGCACCTCTCCCTTACTGACCTTATAACACCGTGATAATCATCTGAACCATAAAATGCATTGCCCATTACAAGTATATCCGCACCTGCCGAGGCCACCTCCCGTGCATTGTCAGGGTTGATGCCCCCATCGACCTCGATGCTTATGTTGTAGCCACACTCGATGACCGTCTCCCTCAATCTCCTTATCTTTTGCACAACCTCTGGGATAAACTCCTGGCCACCAAAGCCTGGGTTTACAGACATCACAAGCACCATATCAACGAATGGTAGGATGGGCTCTATTGCGTTCAACGGTGTCGCTGGGTTGATCGAGACCCCTGCCTTTACACCCCTCTCCCTTATGTTCTGCACGGTCCTGTGGAGATGGATGCACGCCTCCGCGTGCACCGTCAAATAGTCCGCACCACTCTGCACAAAGGCATCCACGTATCTGTCAGGCTCCTCTATCATCAGGTGCACATCGAGTGGTATGGAGGTAACACGCCTTACAGCACTGACCACAAGGGGACCAACAGTGATATTCGGCACAAAGTGCCCATCCATTACATCGATATGGATGAGATCTGCACCTGCAGACTCAGCCGCCTTCACCTCCTCGCCAAGCCTCGAGAAATCGGCCGAGAGAATAGATGGGGCTATCTTGACCATATCACCTCCTGATTAAAACCAGAAACCCCAGCCACGACCAAGGGTTACCTCTACCCTATCACCCCTTTTTATGATCGTCCCTGCCTCTGGTTTCTGGAATATTATCCTCGTCCCTTCACCCTGCTCTGAGAGCTTTATACCGAGTGCATCTGCAAGCATCCTTGCATCATCAATGGTCATGTTAACAAAAGATGGACACTTATAGGATACATCGTATCCACCAAGGCTCACAAGGAGATTAACCTCGTTCTCCCTCACATTGCCCGGCAGTGGTCTCTGTGCTATTATTCTGCCCTTCTCAACCGTATCAGAATGAACCCATGTAATCTTGCCTATCTTTAGTCCCAGGTTTAACATCGTCAGTTTTGCCTCTTCGAGTATCTGACCCTCAAAGGATGGCATGGAGAAGACCTCAACGCCCTTGCTCACCACAACCCTTATCTCACTGCCCTTTTCAACCCTCTTGCCAGGCCCTATATCCTGTCTCACGATAGAGCCCTTCGGGAACTCAGCATTATAGACCTCATCCTCTATCTCCAGCTCAAGCCCTTTCCTCATGAGGATCCTCTTCACCTCACTGATGTCCTTACCAACGAGCAGGGGGACCTCAACGGTCTTCTTGTATCCAACCACCTCTTTACCAAGGAGGATCACAAGAGAGCTTATGACAACAAGGGCCAATAGGTAAAGGACTATCCTTACGAAGCCCCTGAACATGACTTTAGGTTAAAACATCCTGAGAAATCAATTCAATATGCATCATTCAGACCTTTTTGTACCAAGGCCCATCCCAGGCTCAAGCCTGTGCCCCTGCAGAAATGCCCTTATATCCATAACAGCCCTGCCCTCTATCTGTATCTCCTTTATAGAGAGCAACCCCTTGCCCGTCCCGATAAGGAGTTCATCCTTGCTGACCCTCTCTATGAATCCAGGCCTTCCCTCACCATCCACAGGCACTGCCTTTATAATCTTTAGCCTCTGGGTATCAAGGAAGGTATATGCACCAGGCCATGGTGTGACTCCCCTGATAAAATTATGGAGCCTTGTGGCAGGCATCGACCAGTCTATAAGACCATCCGCCTTCTTGAGTGGCGGTGCATATGATGTCTCGCCTGACTGAGGGACAGGTCTTATCTCACCCCTCTTAAGCCCCTCTATGGTGGTTATCAGCAACTCCGCACCTTCACTGGCAAGCCTCTTTGAGAGTGTGCCGGCCGTGTCCTCCTTATCTATCTCTATCTCCTTCTGCAAAAGCACAGGCCCTGTATCCATACCCTCATCCATGAGCATGGTTGTCACCCCTGTCTTCCTTTCTCCATTGATTATCGCCCAGTTTATTGGAGCCGCACCACGGTATTTTGGAAGCAGCGATGCATGGAGGTTTATACAGCCCATCCTGGGCATATGGATTATATCAGGTGGAAGTATCTGACCATAGGCAACCACAATGATCAGATCGGGCCCCAGCCTCCTGAGATCCCTTATAAAATCCTCCTCTCTCGCCTTTAACGGCTGTAGCACAGGGAGCCCGTGCCTCTGTGCCTCCACCTTTACAGGTGGGGGTAACACCCTTCTTCCTCTGCCCTTCTGTCTGTCAGGCTGGGTCACAACCGCCACGAGACTATATCCTGCCTCTATGAGTGCAGTGAGCGAAGGAAGGGCAAAATCAGGTGTGCCAAAGAAGACGAGTCTCATCAGGACTTGACGACTTCCCTTTGCTGTGTCTGCCTGAGGTATCGCTTCTTAAACCATTCCCTCTTCAGGCGGCTGATCCTGTCAATAAGGAGCTTGCCATTGAGGTGGTCAATCTCATGCTGGAGCGCCCTTGCCAGGAGCCCCTCGCCCTCTACCTCGATCTCCCTGCCATGTCTGTCGAGGCCCCTTACCTTTACCCTCTCTGCCCTCTTCACAACGGTTGTATAATCAGGCAGGCTGAGACAGCCCTCCTCAGAGGCCGACTCACCCTCTGCAAGCACTATCTGGGGGTTTATGATGACAATCAATGGGGCATCCTGCTGTTTTGTGCTTACATCGACGACCATCACCTGCTTTGGCACCCCCACCTGATTTGCAGCAAGTCCAACACCAGGGGCTGCATACATCGTCTCGATCATATCATCTATCAGCCTCTGGAGGGATGGTCCGAAATCATTGACAGGTGATGTCTTCTCCCTCAGTATCCTGTCAGGATACTTCCTTATCTCAAGTACCGCCATACCTTAATTTAAACCATTTCTACAAGAAAATGCCACAGTCATTAAGGCATGTTCTGCCTCTCAGGCTCTCTCGATGCCCTGATTATATCACACACATCCTCTACATCATCCACAATGGTAAAGAGCTCGAGATCATCTGGGTCAATGGTTCCATGACGGATCAATGTCTCTTTGAACCACCTCACCAGTCCATCCCAGTAATCGCTACCAAAGAGTATGATCGGGAATGGTGCTATCTTTTTTGTCTGCGAGAGGGTCAGGGCCTCAAAGGTCTCATCAAGTGTGCCAAAGCCTCCTGGAAAGATGATGAATGCCATGGCATACTTGACAAACATCAACTTCCTTACAAAGAAATACCTGAATGAGAGGGATATATCCTGATGCATGTTTGCCTTCTGTTCTCTGGGCATCTCGATGTTCAGCCCCACAGACTTGCTCTTACCCTCCTTCGCCCCCTTATTGGCAGCCTCCATGATTCCAGGGCCACCACCTGTGATGACAGCGAAGCCTTCATCAGACAGCCTCCTGCCGAGCTCATAGGCCTTCTCGTAATAATAGGTGCCAGGCCCCATCCTTGAACTCCCGAAGATGGTCACAGCAGGGCCAAGACCATAGAGCGACTCAAACCCTTCGATAAGCTCAGACTGTATCCTGAAGATCCTCCATGTCTCTGAGTGCCTTATATCCTCCATAACCCCACCTCTATAATAATAAGTAGTTAAAGTGTCCGAGGACTCAAGGGTTCGAGTGATTGGCCCCTCGAAACCCTTATAATCTTATCAGCCCTCTGGAGATGGCCCCAAGATTTAAAAGCCCTCAACCTCCATTATAACAGAAGAACGGTGGGCAGACTCCATAAAGACCCATCATGTCATTGAAGGGGCGTAAAGTAGATGCCATGATTTTGTTATAATTAATCCATGAAGAGGTACGGAGAGGAGGCGATATCCAAGGCGAAACTTGAGCGATGGGAGAATCCCTATCCTGACAGGGACTATACAATAGAGATAAGCTTTCCTGAGTTTACCTGTCTATGTCCACGTTCTGGATATCCTGACTTTGCAACCATAAGGATCAATTACATACCCGATAGGTACATCGTGGAGTTAAGGTCTCTAAAGCTCTATCTGAATAGATTCAGGGGGGAATACATCTCACACGAATCCGTGACCAACCAGATATTCGATGATCTCAAGAGGCTTCTCAAGCCCAGGCATCTTGAGGTGACAGGCGACTTCAACCCCCGTGGTAATGTAAAGACCATAGTCAGGGTCTCAACAGGAAGGACCGGCAAGACATAACAGGCAGGGGCATCCCTCTCGACCCCTTTCAGCGGATTACAATCCACCAGGGGTATCTTTAACGGTCTATAACCCCGGTGGCTGGTGACATCAGGAGACCCTTCATTCTTGCCATGAAATCAAGGTGATATTATATGTTACAATCTTTAAAAGAGCCGCATGATTTAAAGGCTTACCATGTTTGATGATATCCTGATCCCTTTTATCACAATCGGCCTTGCAGAGCTGGGTGACAAGACGCAGATCTCCATACTACTGCTCTCCTCAAGGACCAGGACCCATCTGTCACTGCTATTCGGTGTAATGCTCGCCTTTCTGCTGACTGACGGGGTCGCCATCCTTGCAGGAAGATGGATCACGGATGTTGCGCCCCAGGATTTAATAAAGACGGCCTCAGGTATCATCTTCATATTGTTCGGGATATTTTTCCTTAAAGGAAGGGATGTAGAAGAGGAGGGGACTACCCATCGATTCAGGGGCCCGTTCTATTCAGGGTTCACACTCACCTTCCTTGCGGAGTGGGGAGACAAGACGCAGATTGCCTCAGGCCTGTTCGCAACCAGATACAATGCGGTGATGGTGCTGATGGGTGTCATGATGGCGCTGTTGTCCCTCTCCATTGTGGCCATCTACCTTGGAAGATTCCTCCAGGACAGGCTCAATGAAAGGGTGGTAACAAGGCTCTCAGGGGTGATATTCATACTGATAGGCCTATCATTTCTACTATTTAATCTCAGAGGGTGACCGAGAGGTGGGCAGGTGCTGTTTATGTAATAGATTCTCTGGATCCATATCAAGGGAGATAGGGGTATGTGCGGGGTGTATAAAAGAGAGGCCCGAAGAGGCTGCCCCTTTAATAAGAAAGTCGCATATAAAGAGTAGAATGGCATATGCCCTGCCGGAGGAGCCACCCCGAGACCCTGATGGTCTGCATTGCAGCATATGCATCAATGAGTGCAGGATACCAGATGGGGGGGTGGGGTATTGTGGCCTGAGGAGGAATGAGGGTGGTAGATTGAGGGGGGTCTCGTCCTCTGTCGGGAAGCTCTCATGGTATCATGACCCCCTTCCAACAAACTGTGTGGCTGACTGGGTGTGCGCAGGAGGGAGTGGTGCTGGCTATCCAGAGTATGCAAACAGGCCAGGTCCTGAATATGGTTATAAGAACCTTGCCGTATTCTTTCATGCCTGTTCTTTCAATTGCCTGTACTGTCAGAACTGGCACTTCAGGGAACAGACACTGGGGCCTCATACAAGCACGGTCGAAGGACTTGTCTCTGCCGTGGATGAGAGGACTTCGTGTATATGTTATTTTGGTGGTGACCCGTCTCCACAGCTTCCCTTTGCGATCAGGGCATCAAGGATGGCGATCGATAGATATGGCAAAAGGACGCTGAGGATTTGCTGGGAGACAAATGGCTCTATGAATAAAGGGCTGCTCAAAGAGATGGTCAGTCTGTCCCTTGAGACAGGTGGATGTATAAAATTCGATCTCAAGGCATGGGACGAGAATATACACATCGCCCTGACAGGCGTATCCAACAGGAGGACGCTTGAGAATTTCAGGATGGTCGGTGAGATGGTCGGCCAGAGACCCTCACCCCCCTTGCTTGTTGCAAGCACCCTCCTTGTGCCTGGTTATGTTGAGGAGGACGAGATAAGGGGTATAGCAAGGTTTATAGCCGAGATAAACCCCGAGATACCCTACTGTCTCCTTGCATTTTATCCACACTTCTACATGTCTGATATGCCCTTAATCACAAAGCAGGCAGCCAACAACTGTCTCAGGATAGCACACGAGCAGGGGCTGAAGAACGTGAGGATAGGCAACCTGCACCTTTTAAAGGGCTGAAGAGGAGCCTGTTCATAGGTAGAAAGAGGGACTATAGAGGCTCCAAAGATTCCCTATATGCCCACGATAACAAAAGGTGCCCCAGGGTATTTACATTAACTCTGTGTATTGTTAAAATTTCCTCATGCAAAGGATACCGATCACGCCCGAGGGGTATAAAAGGCTTAAGGAGGAGCTTGAGAGACTGTTGAAGGTGGAGAGGCCACGGGTGATGCAGGCCATTGCCGAGGCAAGGGCCCATGGTGACCTCTCCGAGAATGCGGAATACCATGCGGCAAAGGAGAGACAGGCCTTTATAGAGGCCCGTATACGGGAAATCCAGGACAGGATAGCGAGGGCACAGGTCATAGACCCTTCAAGGCTCTCGCTTGATAGCGTTGCCTTTGGTGCGAGGGTGAAGGTCTCGGATACCGAGACCTCTGAGGAGAAGGTGTTCCATATCGTTGGGCCTGATGAGATAGATGTAAAGGCAGGCAGGATATCCATAAATTCTCCTGTTGCGAGGTCACTCATCGGTAAGTCCGTTGGTGACATTGTGACCGTTAAGGCACCATCAGGGACGATCGAGTATGAGATATTAGAGATAAACTTTGAGTAGGATATTCCAGGCTACCGTAAAAGACAACAGAAGGATTGCATCCAGCCTCTATCTCCTCACACTCCATCCATTGAGAAGGATAAAGAGGCCAGTGCCTGGCCAGTTTCTTATGGTCTCTGTTGGTGATGGCCTTGATCCACTCCTGAAGAGGCCGTTCAGTGTCTATCGATGGCTTGATGGAGACCTCCAGATACTTTACAGGGTTGTTGGAAGGGGGACGGCACTGTTAAGGGATAAGGGTGCTGGGGAAAGGATCAATGTCCTTGGTCCACTGGGCAATGGCTTCCCACAGGCAGAGGGGGATGACAGGGGGATGATCCTGGTTGCTGGAGGCCTTGGGATTGCCTCCATCTTTTCATTTGCAGAGGCGAACAGGGGAGGGAGGGTCATCCTGTTTTATGGTGCAAGGACCAAGAAGGAGCTGTTGAACTTAAGGGAGTTGAAGCGCATGGGTATCAGGGTTATGATATCAACAGAGGATGGAAGCCATGGTTATAAGGGCATGGTCACAGGACACCTCAGGGAGTTCCTGTCTTATCGCTCATCAGAACCGATGCATTACCGTCTCTATGCATGTGGGCCAAGGCCAATGTTGAGGGAGGTATCGGTTATTGCCGAAGAATTCGGGCTTAAAGGATATGTATCGCTCGAGGAGAATATGGCATGTGGTGTGGGCACATGCCTTGGTTGTGCTGTCAGGACGAGGCATGGCTACAGGCGTGTGTGCAGGGAGGGGCCTGTGTTCTCAATGGAGGATATAGTGTGGTGAAGGGGATGAATCTATCAGTCAGGCTTGGGGGACTGAGTTTGAAAAACCCTGTCATAACCGCATCAGGGACATTTGGCTGCGGGAGGGAATATTCAGAGTATATCGACCTGAACAGCCTTGGTGCAATAGTAACAAAGGGCATATCCCTAAGGCCGATGGAGGGTAATCCTCCGCCAAGGATATGTGAGACCCCCTGCGGGATGCTCAATGCCATTGGCCTGCAGAATGCAGGGTTGGACGCATTTCTCAGGGATGAATTACCATTCCTGAAGGGCCTTGATACAAAGGTGATCGTGAATATCCTTGGCCGATCGATCGATGAGTATGTAGAGCTTGCCGAGAGGCTGGCCTCAGCAGGTGTTGATGCGATAGAGCTGAATGTCTCATGCCCGAATGTGAAGAAGGGTGGAATGGTCTTTGGAAAGAGCACAAGGCTCCTTTCAGATCTGATAAAGAGAGTCAAGAGACGGGTTCCCCTGCCCCTGATAACAAAGCTCTCTCCTGATGTGGGTGATATAGGCAGATTTGCGAAGGTTGCAGAGGATTCAGGCACTGATATAATATCCTTGATCAATACAATCCCTGGTATGAGTGTTGATATAAGGCAGAGGAGGCCCCGCCTTGCAAACATCACGGGTGGTCTGTCAGGCCCTGCCATCAAGCCTATAGCCTTACGGATGGTGTGGGAGTGCTATAATACCGTCGATATACCGATAATAGGCATGGGTGGCATAGTGAGCGCCGAGGATGCCATTGAGTTCATCTTGGCAGGTGCAAGTGCAGTGGCTGTGGGGACTGGAAATTTTATTAATCCACGGGCTACAATGGATGTCCTTGAGGGGATAAGGTCGTTTATGGAGGATGAGGGGATAAGGGACATAAACCAGCTCATAGGGGGTCTGAGGTGCAAAGGCGGGTGATAACACTGACAACAGACTTTGGGCTGAAGGATCCATTTGTGGGGATCATGAAGGGGGTGATACTGAATATAAACCCGGATGTCCATATAGTTGATATCTCTCATAACATCACCCCTCATAACATCCTTGAGGCATCGCTCGTGATATCCATGAGTTATAGTTACTTTCCAAAGGAGACGATCCATGTGGTGGTTGTGGATCCAGGGGTTGGTAGTGGCAGGAGGCCGATACTGGTGGTGACAGAGGATCATTACTTCATAGGCCCTGACAATGGTATATTCACACCGATCTTTGAAGGGACATCCAGAGAGTTTCTGAAGGTCATCCATCTTACATCAACACACCACTTTTTACCTTCAAAGGGCTCGACATTCCATGGAAGGGATATCTTTTCACCCGTGGCGGCATGGCTCTCAAAGGGGATCGATGTATCCAGGTTTGGCGAAGAGGTAAATGACTATGTTAAGATCCCGACGATAAGGCCAGCGGTTGAAGACGACAGGACAATAAAGGGTTACGTGATATTGATCGATACATTCGGTAATGCCATAACGAATATCACCAGGGATGACATAGAGCGGCTGTCCTCTCCGTTCTCGATAGAGAGGCTAAGGGTCCGGTACACAGGACAGACCGTCAGGTTTGTTGGTTATTACGAGGAGGCAGGGGATGCGGGGCTATCGTGCCTTATAAATAGCTTTGGTAATCTTGAGCTCTTCACATATAAAGGCAGGGCCTCTGATAGATACAATATAAAGATTGGTGACAGTGTGAGTGTAACCGTGGATTGATATGAGGATACTGCTGATAGGAAATTTTGCACCACCCTATGAGGAGGAGAGCGTCTGCAATATCTCCCTTCTTAAGAGACTCCAGTCAGACGGCAATGAGTGCATGGCCATTAATATCTCTGAGTCCCCTCCTGCTGAGAAGGAGTTTATCCATTCAAGAGGGTATATTGACTTTGTCCTGAAGCTCATGAGACATGCATGGGGGAAGGATGTCATACACTTCTCCACAAAGGGTTATCTCCGTCTCGGATTATTGAAGCTCATGACCTCTATACTCATAGGGAGGCTCTTCAATGCACGGACCGTAATAACCATCCATTCAGAGCTGTTCTCCATAATGGGCCAGATGCGCAGCCCTGTTGGTGGCAGACAGACACTATTCACATCCTTTGCCCTTGCACACAAGATAATCTGTGAGGACAGGGACACCTATGAGGTTGCAGACATATTCAAACGCCGGCACAATCTTGTGATGATCCCCTCCTTCATCTGTATACCTGAGGAGATGAAGGGCCATAAATCAAAGCTCATGGCAAAGCTCCAGGACAAGAAGCGGGTTATCGCATTCTCGAATATCCAGTACCCATCCTTTATCTTTGATATACTCGACAACCTCCTTGGCCTCCCCCTTGACACCGGCACAGGTGTAATCATATCCATATCAGAAAGGCCCTCTATTAAATTACAGCATGTCCTTGAGGAGAAGGCGAGGAAGGTCTCCAAGGATCTCATCTTCATAGAGAGTGATGATATACTCTCCTCCATGGAGGCCCACAGCAGGGCAGACATCATCCTCAGACCCCTGAGCTGTGAAGGGAGGACATTCTTTTCTGACTTCACGGTCTCGGTCAAGAGGCCTGTATACACCGGTGAATACGTATATTATCCGAACAGCCTGTTGTTTGTGAAAGAGGGTGAGACCGCCGGTCTGTGTGCCCATATCATCCACCAGCTCCTCATGGAGAAGAAGGAGTATATGCCACGATCAGAGCCAGAGGACTTTTATCAAAAGATCAAAGGGATTTACGAGGGCAGATGAGACTATCTATTGAATAGCTCGGGCATCCTCTCCCTTGCCATGGCCAGTTTCTGGTCATACTCCATATCGCCCCTGCCAAGATAATTGGATATCAGTTTGGTGAGCGCAGAGCGCCAGTTACCCAGCACCGTCCTGATGGTCAGTCTGATGTTGTAATTGAGTGACCTGCTCATGATGAACAAGAAGACCGCAGGCTCGATGCTCCTCTTAACGACAAAATGGAGGATATTGACAAGAGTGTTATGAAGGCCATGCCTTTGCCTTTCGGGCCTATTGAGATACCTCACAAGGCTCCTCGGTATATACGGGGCTATACCGAGGAGCTTATTATTATAGGTCATATCGATCTTGACCATGTATCTGTATAGGTAGGCCTCTGGGTCAGCTATATTGTCCCTTATCGCCCTCTCTGTAAGCGGTGTCCCTGGAAAGAATGTTAGATGGGCCAGGGAGATTATATAGGGCCTCTTGAGCCTGGCCATTGACTCTATGGTCTGCATCTCGTCTTCTTCTGACTCATAGGGATTGTCGACTATCATCTCATAAAAACCGGCCACCTTTGCATCCGATATGAGTTCAGCCGCCCTCATGACGGAGTTGAACCTGATCCTCCTGTCAAACACCTCAAAGTTGACACGGTCGCTACCACTCTGGATACCCATCACCACCATGCTGAGGCCTGCCTCCTTCAGCATGAATAGCTTCTCCTCATCAAGCATGGTTGGTATGGCCCTCACTATAAAAGGGAGTCTTATATGCCTCCTGTATTCCCTGGAGAACTCCCTTATCCACTCCCTGCTGTGGGCAAAAAAGCAGTCATCTTCGAAATTGATATAAAGCAGATATGGGTCTTTCCTGACATGGAGGAGCTCTTTCATACAGTTATCAACAGATCGCTCCCTCACCTTTCTTCCATACACATTTATGAGATATGAGTTGGCACAGTAACCACACTTAAAAGGGCAGCCCCTTGTGGTTATCATCATGTGGCATGTGCCGCCATAAAGGGCGTATCTGCGGAACAGACGGGGGTTCTTTGCAAAGTTATAAATCCTGCCCTTGTGGAGGCCATAAAAATAATCGGGCAGATACTCTTGGAATGGAAGGCTGTCCAGATCCATGACCGGTGGTGCATATGAATTCTTTATCAACCTCCCATCCCTATTCACCCATATTCCTGGGATCTGGGGTATGGAGTCCCTTCCGTGTTCATTTATATGATCAAGCAGGGAGACGATCGGCCTTTCACCCTCACCACAACAGATATAATCTGCGTATTTGAGGCATTCATCAGGGCTTATTACCACATGTACACCACCCCAGATTATCGGAATGGAGAACCTCCTGCGGAGGAGCATGGTGAGATTCTTGGCAGGATAGAATTCAATGGACATGAGGCTTATCCCGATCAGGTCAGGGGCGTAGTCCCTGATAAAACCCTCTATCTCAGGATTCAGCTCAGGCTCCAGATAGCCTGGTAAGAGGAGGATCCTTGCATCGTGTCCATTGGCAAGGATGCTCGCCGCAAGATACTTGAGGCCTGTGACATAGGCGTTACTCTGGAGTGATATAAGCAAACACCTCATAAGGGACTCTACACTTTTATAATAATTACTCGTGGCCTAACAGTCAATAAACGGCACGCCTCCTCCCATCTGGAAGGAGGGAAGGTGTGGTGTCAGGCTTGATTGTAAGGATGGTGTTATGCCTTTGAGACGAAGATCTCGTTATAGATTATCCTTATGCTCTCCCTTGCATTCACCTTGTAGGGGTATATCCTGTATCTGTAGACATAACCCTTCCAGAATTTTCTTATCCTGTTATAAAGCGGTCTGAGGGGTAGCTTTATCAATACATTCTTTACAAGGGGCATTATGAATGGAAACTCCACTGCAACACCAAGCAGGTGCATGAAGTTTTCGAGTTCTCTCTTGTTCTTCAGGTTCATGACCAGCCTGTCGTGATATGTCTCGGGATATTTTATATCCGGATTGAAGAAGCCATTTGCGACAGAATAATTGTAGATGTCTGTCTTGGGATAGGGTGTGAGGAGGAAGGCATCGCAGAATGTGGGTTTGCACTTCACCGTCAGTTCCCATGTCTCCATTGCTGTCTCGAGGGTCTCGCCAGGTGCTCCGATTATATTATACATGGAGAACTTCACATTCCTGTCCCTCAGGATCTTCAGTCCGTTTATGATCTGTTCCTTGGTCATGTTCCTTCTCAGTATCTTGTTTCTTATGAAGTCATTACCTGATTCAATCCCGATCCCCACATAGTACATACCTGCCTTCTTGAGGAGGTCAACCACATCCTCCCTTATAAGCTCAGGCCTCATAAGGCAATAGAAGGGAAGACCGATCTCCTTCGGGTATTTTTCAGAGAACTCCCTCACCCACTCTTTGTTGATATCTATAATCTCGTCCCTGAATACTATGTACTCAACCCTTGGGTAGTCTCTCTTCAGCTGTTTCAGCTCCCCTATGACGTGATCAACGCTCCTCTGCCTGAAGATCGGGTCACCCTTTACCCTCATCTTGTGTAACTGGTGGTTAAAGCAGTAAGAACAGTTAAACGGGCATCCCTGGCTGGTCATCACGGTGGCGGTCCTTGCGAGCCTGTAATCCTTGTATTTGTCGTAGAGACTCCTGTCAGGATAGGGGAGGACATCAAGATTCTTGATCAGGGGGCGCTGGGGGTTCTTATATATCTTCCCGTCTACCTTGACCCACCAGTTCTTTATATTGGTTATATCCTCTCCTTTTTCGTACTTATTGACAAACTCGGGCAGTGCCTCAAAGCCCTCCCCCCTGCATACACCATCCACACCGTCCTCCTCTATCATCTCAGGCGAGAAGGTTGGATGGGGGCCTCCAAATGCAGAGAAAAACCTGTACTTCTGCTTGAGCTTCCTGTTCCACTCAAGCATGGTGATATGTCCACCACTGAAGGCTGTATAGGCGACGATGTCAGGCTTGAACTCCCTGAAGGTCTTCTCGACCTCCCTGTAATTGACCCCTGCTATGGTGCATTCATGGCCCTGTTGCTTGAGAACCGCGGAGAGCCACATGGGACCGAATGTGACAAACCCCCCGCTCAATAGCATGGTTCTATCAACATGTGCCACAAACATTACACGACTCATGCCTGCCCTCCCAGTCTAATAATATTATTAATTAATGTTATCGACCATGCCCGTTTTTGTCAAGTTTTTAAAGGATTTTTTATAGATTCTATAAACAATCCTAATTAGTCAATTAACGCAATGGTGCTATAAAATTGCAAGAAAAATACTTGACAAAAATAGTAAACTATTATATCCTTTTAATATGCTGAGTCTATCCACAAGAGGGGAGTACGGGGTGAGGGCGATGTTCGAGATCGCCCGTGAGTATGAAAAGGGCCCTGTGAGCATAAAGGAGATTGCGAGGAGACAGGGGGTCTCGGTGCCATACCTTGAGCAGCTCCTCAACAGGCTGAGGAGGGCGGGGCTGATCAGGAGTCAGAAGGGGCCTGGTGGGGGATATGTGCTTATCAAGAGGCCTGATGAGATCACCATAGGTGTTATACTCAGGGTTCTTGAGGGGCCTGTTGCCCTTACCAACTGTCTTGCCCCGGTCTCTGACAGACACAGATGCAGCCTTGTGAAGAAGTGTGTGGCAAGACTCCTATGGCAGTCACTCGGTGAGAAGATAGAAGAGTTCCTTGAGGGCATAACCCTTCAGGACCTCCTGTCGGCCTCGGCTGATATGGACAGGGAGGGGACAGAGGCAAGGGTGGCAAGGTAAGATGCAGGGATCCGAGACAAGGACGGAGAACAGGATAAAGTTTCTTGATAAGCCACTACAGGCAGATGCGACCACGGATATTATATACATGATGTGTCCAATGCATCTGCTCACCATAAAGGAGAAGATAAAGGAGATCAAAAAGGGTCAGGTCCTCGCCATACTCACTGATTATGATGGTGCACTGGAGGACATCCCTGCATGGTGCGAGGTCTCAGGCAATGAATTCCTGGGCGTATATGAGGATACCGATCATTATAAATTCTATGTGAGAAAACTAAAGGAGTGAGAGATGAGAAGTGTGTATATGGATTATATCGCAACCACTCCGCTTCATCCTGATGTCCTTGAGGCGATGATGCCCTATTTCAGGGAGCATTTTGCAAACCCACTGAGTATATATGAGCCAGGGATGAAGGCAAGGGAGGCCATTGAGGAGGCGAGGGCAAAGGTGGCATCCCTGATAGGGGCAAAGACGAACGAGATAATATTTACATCAAGTGGTGCAGAATCAAACAACTTTGCCATAAAGGGTATCGCCCTTGCACATCAGAAGAAGGGCAGACACATAATAACCTCCATGATAGAACATCACTCCGTTACTAATACCACCAGATTCCTTGAAAGGTCTGACTTTGTGGTTACCTATCTCCATCCTGATAAATACGGGATTATCGATCCCGAGGATGTCAGGAAGGCGATAACGGATGAGACCATCCTCGTCTCGATAATGCTTGCAAATCCTGAGATAGGGACTATCGAGCCCATAAAGGAGATATCCAAGATAGTGAAAGAAAGGGGCATAATCTTTCATACAGATGCGGTTGCTGCTGTAGGGAGTATCCCCGTGGATGTTAACGAGCTCGGTGTTGACCTGCTCACGATCTCGGCCCATCTCTTTTATGGCCCAAAGGGTGCGGCTGCACTGTATATAAGGGAAGGCACAAGGATAATCCCCCTTATCTATGGAGGCATCCAGGAGGGTGGCAGGAGGGCAGGAACCGAGAATGTCCCTGCCATTGTTGGTATGGGCAAGGCCGCAGAGCTTGCCAAGATTGAACTTGAAGAGAGGATGAACCATGTCAGGCCATTGAGGGACAGGATGATAGACTTTGCCCTTAATAATATAGACAAGATCCATCTCACTGGAGATCGCCAGAGGAGGCTGCCTGGACATGCAAGCTTTGTGGTTGAATATATAGAGGGAGAATCGATGCTTCTGCTCCTTGCAGACAAGGGGATATACTGTGCAAGTGGTTCTGCATGCACGTCAAAGGCCCTGAAGTCCTCACCCGTGCTCCATGCAATCGGTATACCCGACCATGTGGCACAGGGCTCTGTTGTCTTTACAATAGGCCAGGAGACCAGCGATGATGACATAGACTACTTTAATCAGACCTTCAAGGATGTAATAGAGAGATTGAGGGAGATCTCACCCTATGCAAGGGGATGGGATGATATGGAGGGCAAGGAATGTACAGCAAGAAATTGATGGATCATTTCACAAATCCAAGGAATGTTGGCGAGATACCTGATGCCGATGGTGTCGGGACAGAGGGCAACCCTGTCTGTGGCGATGTGATGAAGCTCTTTATCAAGGTGAAGGACGGCAGGATCGTTGATGCCAAATTCAAGACCTTTGGCTGTGGTGCTGCCATTGCGGTGTCGAGCATGATCACAGAGATGGCAAAGGGCAAGACCATAGATGAAGCCATGAAGATCACAAAGGAGGCGGTTGCTGATGCACTTGATGGGCTTCCTCCGCAGAAGATGCACTGTTCAAACCTTGGCGCCGATGCATTGCACAAGGCGATTGAGGACTACAAGAAGAGACACGGAGAGTCGAGCTGATCAGGGCCTCTTTCTCTCCATACAGGTGAGGTGGCCATCTGAATAGAAGACATCAAAACCATCTTTTATAAATCCATGGATGGCATCGGCAATACTGAAGATATACATCGGCTTATCCCAGGCCAGCAGCTCATCTGCCATCGCCCTGTAGAGCTCAAGCCCCCTGCCTGAGGGGCGGACAGGCAGGTAGATATAGAGGAAATCCACCCCTCGAGTGGAGAAGTTCATTATATCATCATTGATCCATTCCACCCTGTCCCTTTCAATACCGAGGGCATTCTGAAAGAGCCTTCCTATCCGTATCATCTCTGATGATATCTCTACCTGGATGGTCTTATAGTGTGGATAGAGCCTCTGAAGCAGGAGGCCCTGGAGTCCGTTTCCTGAGCCGAGGTCTGCAACAACCGTCCCTTCCCTTATGTATGGACCTGCCTTTATAATCGGATCAAAACCACCAGGATAACATCCATAGCTGTTACGCCTCCTGAGCACCTCCCTCTCCCTTTCTGAATAGTAGCAGCCTGCTGAGTGGAGATAGGTATACAGCCTGACGAGGCTCATCTCTGCGGCTTCTGGATCACCTTCCTCCATCCCTTCCCTGAGGTTGTCTGCAAGGGTCTTAACTCGAGGCAGTTCCGCACAAACCCTTCTGTCATCTGCGATTCTCAGGAGGGAATCTATGATATCCTCAAGGTCAGCCACCCGGTATTGACAAAAATCACAGGATTATGAATATTATACCTCTAAAAAATGGAAAGGAGAAGGCTATGAAGAGATGGATATTAATTTTGGTGGTTGCGATACTCTTATCCACCTTTTCGTTTGTTTATGCCGGCATATCCATGCCAGGGAAGGGCAGTCGCCTCTATGTAACAAACGCTGGTAACGGGACGGTCTCCATAATAGATACATCAGAGGCAGAGGTCGTGATGACATTCAGGGTTGGCACATGGCCTGCTGGTATGGCGGTTGATGAAGGAGCAGGAAGGCTTTATGTTGTCAACTCAAACTATGGTGACAGTACGGTCTCTGTAATAGACATGCAGAGCCATTCTTTAATAAAGAATATAAAGGTTGGCGTGGGGCCCATGTCTATGGTCATCGATCCATCGTCAGGGACAGGATATGTAACAGATACGGAGAATGTGGTTGAGGGCAAGAATGTGAACAAGACGCTCTCTGTGATTGATCTCAAGACCAGCACACTGAAGGGAAAGATAGAGGTTGGTGTAGGGCCTTTTGACATGAAGATACTGGATGGGAAGCTCTATGTGAGCAATTCGGGGGATTGGACGGTCTCTGTGGTTGACCTGCAGACCCAGAAGGTGATCAAGACACTTAAGACCATCGATACACCCCTTGGTGTTGCGGTGGACAGGGGAAAGAAGAAGGTCTATGTGGCCATTCACGGCAAGGGCAGTGTCATGGTTATCGATGCAGAAAAGGATGAGAAGATCAAGGACATAAAGGTTGGAAAGACCGCATGGTATATCACAGTTGATGAGAAGGCCAGCAGGGCATATGTTACCAGGAGGGAAGAGGGTGAGATAGCCATTATCGATACAGAGAAGGACAAAAAGATCGGCTCTATCAGGTCAGGCAAGGAGCCCCTTGGCATAGTGGTTGATCCCGAAAAGAAGAGGCTGTATGTTGCGAACCACGGGGATATATCCGTTGCAGTCTTTGACACCGACAGTATGAAGATGGTGAGCAGTATAAGGCTCACCCTTACTCCGGAAAGTCCCTACTCAGGCTCCCCATGGGGTTTATTATTGTATTAACCTTAGGCTTTATGGAACAGGCCCCTTTTTGCCCATAGCCAGAAGAGGCTCTTGGCGCCTTTGAGGGAGGCCTTCAGGTCGTTCACGCTCCTCAGTTTGAGGGCCCTCCTCAGGATATAGGAGGGCCTTGAGTAAAATCTCCTGAAGGCTATCTGCCTTAAGAGGGCAATCTCTTCCCTCTTCATGGTATAGGGGGTGAAGGCAGCCCCCTGATATGTAAAGTCTTCAAAGTCATCTGACATGCTTCCGTATTTCTCTATGTTGTCGTATAGCTCTGTTCCCGGAAATGGCGTTAGTGCATGGAAATTGGCTATATCAGGGTCGAGCTCAATGGCAAACTCTATTGTCTTGAGGGCCTCTTCAAAGGTCTCACCAGGGATGCCAAAGATGAAGGGTGTGTAGACTGTCAGCCCCGCATCCTTTGCCCATTTTACAGCCCTTCGTGTCTGTTCAAGGGTTATGCCCTTTTTTATGGTGTTGAGGTTCTTCTGGACCCCGCTCTCTGCACCAAGCAGTATTGCCCAGCAACCGGCCTCTTTGAAAGCCTTTAGAAGGGGCCTGTCAACCTGGTTCACACAGGCTGAGGCAAACCATGTAAAGTCAAGCCCCCTCCTCTTTATCTCTTTTGCAAGGGCCATCGCCCTGGTATAATCAGCAGCAAGGGTGTCGTCTATAAATTTTATCTCCCTATATCCCTGCCTGAGGCATAGCTCTATCTCTTCCATCACATTCTCAATGCTCCTGAACCTTATGCCACTCTTTCGAGTCCTGTCGATCTGGAAACAGAATATGCATCTACGGTTACACCCCCTTGATGTGATGATGACAGCAACAGGCCTTCTGCGATATGTAGCAGGTGGTGGTATATAGTCGTCTGCATTACCAAGGAGCTCCCTTGCAGGGAAGGGGAGGGAGTCAAGGTCTGTTATGAGTGGACGAGGAGGGTTTTTGATGATCCGGTCACCCTCTCTGAAGGCCACGCCCTCGACACCATCAAGACCCTTGCCATGTGACAGCCTGTCGAGCATCTCCACCACGGTTATCTCTCCCTCTCCAGTAACCACAGCGTCTATATCCCTGGAGTCCTCAAGGCATCTCTCCTGCATAGCGATGGGATAGGGGCCACCAACGGTTATAAATATATCCCTATTGAGCCTCTTTATATCCGCTGCGGTTTTGAGTGCCCTCTTCCATCCGAACGTGGTCGAGTATATTCCGGCAAATTCGGCCCTGAACGCAGAGACCTCCTTCAGTATCTCTTCGTGTTTCATAAATGCACCATTAATAAATCTCACCTCATGCCCTGCCTTCAACATAGAGGCTGCGACATAAAGGGTGCCAAGGGGTTGCCAGTAGTTTATCTGTGAACCTGCGGTCTTTGATGAGAAGATATCCTCAGGGACCCAGGAGGGTATTATAAGCACACATCTCATTGTATCAACTATCCATTACCTTTTTTGCTGCCTCAATGCCTGACTCTATTGCATGATCCATATTGTAATACCTGAACCTTCCTCCCCTGCCTATGACATGGAGGTTCTTGAAGTTACTTAGATATTCCATAACCCTTTCATAGGGTTCATTGTACCCTACCTCGAACAGGGGATAGGCCTTTGGTATTCTCAATACACATGCATCAACGACCTCGTTCCTGTTTATAAGGTTGATCCTCTCAAGCTGCAGGATTGTATTTGATACAAGCTCTTCATCGTCTTTGTTCCATATCTCGTCACCCTTGAAGCAGAAGTATTCACATACAAGGTGGGTCTTCCCTTCGGGCGCCATCCTCTCGCTCCAGTTCTTTGGTTCATGGATCCTTCCGATGGGCATGTCCTTCTCTGGTAGATATAACCATGTGAGGTCAGTTATCCTCTCCCTGTTAATCATGATGGTTACTATAACCAGGTCTCTGTATCTGAGTCTTGAGACAGCATCCATTATCTCATCTGGTGGAGGAGGATCGAGTATCCTCACGAGTTCAGTAAGCGGGATGCTTGAGATGAAATGGCTCCCCTCGATATCCTCCCGATGATTACAGTTATTTGTTGTCACAGACCTTATAACAGAGTCTCTGTGGTGTAGCCTCTCGATCCTTGTCTCTGTAAATATACGGTCTCTTCTCTCTATCGCCTCCCTAAGCCTCTCGGATATCTCGCCTATGCCATTTGGTGGATATATGAATGTATCTGCAAGGGTTGCTATATCCTTACCTGTAAATCTGAAGATGGCATTCTTTATCGCCTTTCCAAGAGACAGGCCCCTTATCCTCTGGGCAACCCATTCCTGGCTTATCCTCCTGCATTCAATACCCCAGACCTTCTCACTGTAGTCCTTGAAGTATATGTTAAAGAGTGTGCGGCCAAAGTTGCTCACTACCCAATCTTCAAGCGAGAGGCCATCAGACGGTATGCAGAAGGCCTTGATCCTCTCCTTTGTATAATCCGATATAGCCTTTATGGTGGTGGCAAGGCCGAGTCCGAATATCGCATTCGAGACCCTCAGGGGATAGTCGAAGAACCTCTTATACATGTATATCTTACTCTTACGGTGGACTATCAAGAATTCCCTGTCCAGTATCTCCTTTACAAACTCCTCAACCTCCCTGTTTTTTGTAAGAAATCTGTGGCCTCCAAGGTCGAACCTGAACTCTCCCCATACTATGGTCTTTGAGAGCCCGCCGACAGCAGGGTCTGCCTCGATAACCACCACATTCCTTCCTGACCTTGAGAGGAGATAGGCAGAGGACAGGCCTGCAAGCCCGGCCCCCATGACTATTGTGCCCCTATCCATCTTCAACCCTGTTGGGATATCCCTAAATATAAATACCAGAAGAGCTACCCCAAAGGATTGTAACCCTTCTGGTATTGTGATATCAACAACTCACTGGAATGAGAGATATATGCTATTTATTTACTTCACAACCAGCACAGGCACCTCAGCCCTATTTGCAACCTCCCTGCTCACACTTCCCATAAACAGGTGTGAAACCCTTTTGCCTCTGGAACCAACCACTATCATGTCAACCTTCTCTTCATCAGCTGCCTTCAATATCTCATCAGCAGGATGACCCTCTCTTATCATTGTCCTGACACCACTGACGCCCTTCTCCTCGATCGCCTTCTTGTAGTGATTTAATATCTTGTTTGCCTTCTCATCAAGTGCCTGTTTGTATTCTGTGCCCTCGAGCACCTCTTTAAGGGTTGATAGCTCGGCATCACCAAGCATCTCGTCTATCAGCGATCTGCCCTCAAACTTCTCTACATATACGAGTATTATCGATTCCGGGCGCATACAGGAGCATAACCTACAGATGAAATCTAAAGCCCTTTTGGTCCCCTTTGTGTCATCAACTGCGATCAATATCTTTTTCATGGCCTTTACCTGCCTGTCTAATGGGATTTAATTCTCCTGTTGTTTAGTGAGACGGGGCTCCGTATCCACCCATTGGTGCCCCATAACCTCCAGCCGGTGGCGCTCCATAACCTCCAGCAGGTGCTCCGTATCCGCCCATTGGTGCCCCATATCCTCCTGTGGGTGCTCCATATCCTCCGGCAGGAGCACCGTAACCGCCTGCTGGGGCGCCATATCCACCAGCTGCTGCACCATACCCTCCTGCATGGCCTGTAACCGCTGCAGGTGCACCTGCAATATTAATCTGCCTTGGAGCCAAACCATAGCCGATCAAAAAACTCAGGATCGCCACCAAGATGAGAATTATGATCCATAAGCTTGTCTTCATAGGCCCTCCCTGTTAATATTATCCCTTCTCGATCTTTAACATCATTTTCCCGCCTTCTGTCTTCTCCTCTAAGATCTCATGCCCCATCTGTTCACACATCTGCATTATCGTCTCCTTGGATGAGGGGTTGTCAAAGATCACCTCGAGTACTTCACCCTCTTTCATCTTCTCAAGGGACTTCTTTGTGTAGATCTGGGGGTGTGGACATACATACCCACACACATCAAGCATATAGGTTCCATCTCCTGTCTTCTCGAATTTTACTGCCATACTTTAACTCCCTCCTTTTTTTTATTTTATTTGTATGTAATAAGTGTGTCAGAGAGCCAGTGTGTTAAAGTCCTTGTGCCTCTAAAACTCTTCCATCTCTTTCGCCATCTTTCTCTCTGTCCACCAGTTGAAGAATTTAACCCCGATGAATGCCCCAAGCACCATCCCCGTACCATATACCCATCCATTGGGGTCTCCGCCTGAGGCCCTTATAAAGAACGCACCGATATTACAGCCGAGCGAGGGTCTTGACCCAAACCCCATTAACAGTCCACCCAGTATGCCCCACACATAGAGCTCACCCTTTGGCCATTTAAACCTGAACTCATTCTGTAGACGTGCCATGACCATCGAACCAAAGATGATGCCGAGGGACATCCATAGGGCAGGGTTACGCCACAGCTCAGGCACACCATTGACATATCCAAAGAACATGTTATCATGCATGTTCCAGCCCAGCTTCTCAAGTATCCACGCCCCGAATTGTGCCTCCTGACTTGTAATATACCAGTAGCCAGGATCAAATACCGTATTCCCAACCGTCACATCACCTACGATCTTTTTTATGTTTGAGAGTGTTGCAGTAAAAGACGGGTCATATAGCTTTGCCCTCGCTGAAAAGTCGAGGCCATGTCCCATCCGTGTCAATAACTGGCCGAAATTATTGACACCGAACTTTACCTGCATGGCCTTTATCGCCAGGATATGAATGCCTGCGGTGATGCCGATAAGCACACCCATGAGGCTTGTCCTTTTTGATGCGGTTATCATCGCCCATATACCTGCAAGCTCATCACCAAGGCCTATTGTCCCCTTCTGTTTCCGCCTCTTCTTGATAAATCCCTTCCTCGCCCATTTTATATAAACCAGAACGAGGATTATTACCGCTGGTAGGATCGCATTTATAAAAGAGTTGCCTATGAAATAATGAATGGCCTTTGGATGGCCGCCTGATATAAGCTTGGCAATCGTGTATTGTGGTTTGTTCCATACATAGCCCACAAGGTACTGGTCAAACCATCCACTCTGGGTTATGTATGAGGGTATCCATGCCTTGGCACGGGCAGACTCAGCCCACGATTGTGGGACAAGCTTATCAAATACCCCTCCAAGGTCAACAAATATCGCCTGTCCTAATGAGAGACCAAATATTACCGCGAGGATGGATGTCCCGTTGCCTTCACCTATTTTATAAAGGGACCCGGAGGCACAACCACCAGCAAGGACCATGCCTATCCCAAAGATCGTGCCAGCAATTAACATATGGATGCCGAAGGGTGCGGGATGAAAGGTGCTCATGTTTACAGAGGCCAAGAATGCCTGGACAAGGCTGAAGAAGATCAGGGCGATCATGATCCCTACCGCCATTCGTGGCACACCTGCCGCAAAGAGGTCTCTTGAGGCAGATGCAAAACAGAACCTTCCATACTGGAGCATCATCCCATAGGCAAAACCAAACCAGATATAGACAATGAGGTAGATATAGTAGATATTTACCGAATAGTACAGGAGACTGATGAGGATAAGCGCACCTGTTATTATAAATGCCCACATTGTGTTTCTTCTTTCTTCATCCAAGGCTCGGCACCTCCCTTTTTAAAGATTTTTTATAGACCATATAAAGAAAGAGCCAGAATTATGCAGTTAGAAATATTAATATACCAAGGTTTAATAGTCCAATAAAAAAATTTAATTATTTGATTATCATTTTTTATTAATTGCCCCTGCCCTTCCATCACCGTGATATTCCTGGAGGGACTTGATGCTGATCCTCTCTTTCCGCATCACCTCCATGGCGTTTACAGTTGCCCTTGCACCGGAGATGGTGGTTGTATATGTCACCCCATACCTTAAGGCACTATCCCTTATCGAGAAGGAATCCTTCTGGGCCTTTGAACCTGTCACCGTATTAATAACAAAGTCTATCTCATTGTTCTTTATAAAATCAACTATATCAGGCCTACCCTCTCCTACCTTGTTAACCACCTCTACTGTGAGGCCGTGCTCTCTGAGAAAACGGGCCGTTCCCCTTGTGGCTATTATTGAGAAGCCCATCTCCATGAGCTTGCTTACAATGGGGATGAGCGAGGGCTTGTCCCTGTCTTTGACACTTATAAATACTCTGCCCCTGAGCGGGATGGTGTTTCTTGATGCACTCTGTGCCTTTGAATAGGCCCTGCCAAAATCCATATCAATACCCATGACCTCACCGGTCGACTTCATCTCAGGCCCCAGGATGGTGTCTACACCGACAAACCTGTCAAAGGGGAAGACCGCCTCCTTGACCGCTGTGTGAGGGATCTTTGCCTCTGATGTGAGGCCAAGCTCCCTCAGGGAATGGCCCACCATCACCTTGGCGGCCATCTTTGCAAGGGGGATGCCTGTCGCCTTGCTCACAAACGGGACAGTCCTTGAGGCCCTTGGGTTCACCTCGAGTATATAGATATCACCGTCCTTGACCGCAAACTGCACATTCATGAGACCCTTTACATTCAATTCCATGGCCAGTGCCCTTGTCTGATCCTTTATCCTCTCAACGATATCCTCGGCAAGAGAATAGGGCGGTATTGAGCAGGCAGAGTCACCTGAATGGATACCTGCCTCCTCTATGTGTTCCATTATCCCTCCTACTATCACATCCCTGCCGTCTGCAATGGCATCAACATCCACCTCGATGGCATCCTCAAGGTATTTATCTATCAGCACCGGATGTTCAGGTGAGGCCTTTACCGCCTTCTCCATGTATTCCCTCAGGCTCTCCTCATCATACACGATCTCCATTGCCCTCCCACCAAGGACATAGGAGGGCCTCACCATTACGGGGAACCCTATCTCCCTTGCAACCACGATCGCCTCATCAAAGGACATGGCCGTTCCACTGTCAGGCTGTCTGAGGTTCAGTTTATGCAGGAGCTCCTTGAACCTCTCCCTGTCCTCCGCCCTGTCTATGGAATCAGGAGATGTGCCGAGTATCCTTATCCCCTCCCTCTCAAGGGGGACCGCAAGCTTCAACGGTGTCTGCCCACCAAACTGGACTATCACACCCTCTGGCTTCTCCTTCCTCACTATAGAGAGGACATCCTCAAGTGTAAGGGGTTCAAAATACAGTCTGTCTGCCGTGTCATAATCGGTGCTCACGGTCTCGGGGTTGCAGTTGATCATTATCGTCTCGTAACCAAGCTCCTTCAGTGCAAAGACCGCATGCACACAGCAATAGTCAAACTCTATACCCTGGCCGATCCTGTTGGGGCCACTACCAAGGATGATGACCTTCCTGCAGTCTGTTGGGTTTGCCTCACAGGCAGTAACAGGTGAGCCATTATCTGTCAATTTATAAAATGGCCTCTCATAGGTGGAATATAGATATGGCGTGTATGCCTTGAACTCCGCGGCACATGTGTCAATGATCTTATAGACAGGTTCGATCCTGTACTCCCCTCTCATGCTTCTTATCTTGCCCTCATCCAGACCTGTCAGTTCAGCTATCCGCCTGTCGGATATACCATATTCCTTTGCCCTGCGAAGGAGGGGTTCAAATATTCGAGGATTAAACAGCAACCCCTTCTTATCCAGCCCTTTTATCTCCTCCTCCATCTCCACAACCTCTTTGATGTTATTGAGGAACCACGGGTCTATCCGTGTGAGTTCGTAGATCTCCTCTACCTCCATCCCGAGCCTGAAGGCATGGGCAATATACCAGACCCTTTCGCTGTTGGGCGTCTTCAATTTCATCCTTGTCTCTTCAAGGGACGCCGTCTTCTCTTCAAATCCATAACTGTCTATCTCCATACTCCTGATGGCCTTGCTCAGGGCCTCCTTGAATGTCCTGCCTATTGCCATCGCCTCTCCAACAGACTTCATCTGGGTTGTGAGTGTGGGATCGGCGTCAGGGAACTTCTCAAAGGTGAATCTTGGAAACTTCACAACCACATAGTCGATGGTTGGTTCAAATGATGCAGGTGTCTCCCTTGTTATGTCGTTGGGTATCTCATCGAGCCTGAGCCCAACCGCCAGCTTTGCAGCTATCTTCGCTATCGGGAATCCCGTGGCCTTTGATGCAAGGGCAGAGCTCCTTGATACCCTTGGGTTCATCTCGATGACGACCATCCTCCCATCGTCAGGGTTCAGTGCAAACTGTATATTGGATCCACCGGTGTCAACCCCGATCTCCCGTATGATCGCTATCGCCGCATCCCTCATCCTCTGGTATTCCTTATCTGTGAGGGTCTGAACAGGTGCCACTGTGATAGAGTCGCCGGTATGGACACCCATTGGATCAAAGTTTTCTATGGAACAGATTATTACAACGTTATCCTTACAATCGCGCATTACCTCAAGCTCGTATTCCTTCCACCCTATCACCGACTCCTCCACAAGGGCCTGATGGATGGGGCTGAGTTCAAGGGCCCTCTTCAGGTTCTCCCTGTATTCCTCGATATTGTATGCAGCGCTCCCTCCTGTGCCACCAAGGGTGAATGACGGCCTTATTATGACAGGAAAATTTATATCCTCAATGACCCTGAGGCCCTCTTTGATAGAGCTCACATATGCACTCTTTGGCACCTCAAGCCCTATCCTCTCCATCGCCTCCTTAAAGAGCTCCCTGTCCTCTGCCTTCTTGATGGCCTCTAACTTGGCACCTATAAGCTCGACATTGTATCTTTCGAGCACACCCGCCTCTGAGAGTTCGACAGCAAGGTTGAGGGCTGTCTGTCCTCCCATGGTTGGAAGCAATGCATCGGGCCTCTCCTTCTTGATTATCATCTCCAGTATCTCTGGGGTGAGGGGTTCTATATAGGTGGAATGGGCCATCTCGGGATCTGTCATTATAGTGGCAGGATTTGAGTTCACAAGGATCACCTCATATCCCTCGGACTTCAGGGCCCTGCATGCCTGTGTGCCTGAATAGTCGAACTCGCATGCCTGACCTATCACGATGGGGCCAGAGCCGATTATCAATATCTTCCTTATGTCAGTCCTCTTTGGCAAGGTTGTTCCCCTCTTGCAGGAATGCCCTTATCTCCCTGAGCGGTATATCAGGCTCCTCATCAATCCTTCCACCTATCTTCTGTGCGTATATGAGCCTCTCTGAGCCGTCCTTTAATCTCAGATTCAATGTCACGAATTCTGCCTCCTCGGCAAGGCCTGGCACAGCACTTCCATGCTGGCGGGATATCCTCTCAACGAACTCTATACCGTCGATATTCTCAGGGACTATCCTCTTGCTGCCGACCTCTACCGACTCTATCTGATCAAATGGTATGGTCTCTGTCTTGTTCCACAGGACCCTTGGCCACATGATGGTGGCCATCCTTCTGGTTCTGTCAAGTATCAGGGTGAGGGCCCTCTCCTTGAAGATGGACTCCCTCAAGCCGATGAAGGTGAGGACGAAGACGATGAGGAGAATGAGATAATACAGGGTATGCATGCTGTAATTGAATGCAATATATATGTAGAGGATACCGGTGATTGTTGCAGAGGAAAGCATGGACGCAAGTTCCCTGCTGTATATGCCCTTATGAAGCACGCTCTCCTTTTCAGCCCTGTATGATAATGTCATGAATATCAGTCTCTCCTTCTCAACATTCAGTGTATATGGTCTGTCCTTATCCATCAGACATTTCCAGAGATCAGCTCCCTGAATCTCCTGAATATGTATGATGAATCATTGGGGCCTGGTCCTGCCTCTGGATGATACTGGACTGACATGATGGGCAGATCCTTATGCCTCATCCCCTCTTCTGTCCCGTCATAGAGGTTTTTGTGTGTGAGGATTGCCTGGCCTCTAAGGCTCTTCATATCCACACAGTAGTTATGGTTCTGTGATGTAATCTCCACCTTTTCGGTGGCAAGATCCATAACAGGGTGGTTACCTCCATGATGGCCGAATTTGAGCTTGTAGGTGGTCCCTCCAAGTGCAAGCCCGAGGAGCTGGTGGCCGAGGCATATGCCGATGATTGGCTTCTTGCCTATCAATCGTTTTATAGTGGGTATGACATAACCGATGGTCTGCGGGTCTCCTGGACCGTTACTAAGGAGCACACCATCAGGGTCCATCTCAAGCACCGCCTCTGCAGGTGTTGTAGCCGGCACCACCGTGATATCAAAGCCTACATCAAAGAGATGCCTCAGGATATTCCTCTTAACACCGAAGTCATAAACCACTATGGAGAGTGATGGATGACCGGCAGAGGGGTTGGGCCTCCACCTCCATATACCCTCGTTCCATTTAAAATCCCTCTTTGTGGTCACCTCTTTCACAAGATCGAGTGATGAGATACCAGGATGGGCCCTTACCTTCTCAAGGAGACTGTGCGGATCTGGGTCTATGGTTGAGATGATCCCCATCTGGACACCACCGTCTCTGAGGTGGCTTGTAAGCGCCCTTGTATCTATCCCCTCCAGGCCGAGTATATTGTTCTTGATCAGATACTCCCTCAGGCTCATCTCAGAACGCCAGTTGCTCGGAAAGTCTATATACTCCTTGACGATAAAGCCCTCTACATGGGGCATGCCTGACTCCACATCCTCCTGATTCACTCCGTAATTGCCAATCTGTGGATAGGTCATAACCACGATCTGGCCTTTGTAAGAAGGGTCGGTGAGTATCTCCTGATAGCCCGTTATCGATGTGTTAAAGACAACCTCACCAATGGCCTCTCCATCAGCACCAAATGCCTCACCCTCAAATACCGTTCCATCCGACAGGACCAGAAGTGCCTTCTTATTCCCACTCATAGACCTCTCCTGACACTATGCTCTTTACTATTACACCCCTCAGCTGCCACCCATTAAATGGTGAGTTCTTACCCTTTGAATAAAACCTCTCTACATCCACTGTGAATTCCCTCTCAGGGTCAAAGATGATGATATCTGCCTGGGCACCAGGCTTCAGTGTGCCCTTCTGTATCCCCAGTATTCTTGCAGGATTGATCGACATCTTGGAGACAAGGCCATTCATATCAAGCACACCCTCATCAACGAGCCTGAGGCTCAGGGCAAAGGCCGTCTCAAGCCCGGATATGCCAAAGGCGGCTGTGTCGAACTCTCTGTTCTTGTCATCATAGTGGTGTGGTGCATGGTCTGTTGCGATCACATCTATCGTCCCATCTGCCAGGCCTTCCTTGATGGCCTCTACATCCCTTGATGTCCTGAGGGGTGGGTTTACCTTGAGATTTGTATCATAATTCATGAGTGACTCATCGGTCAGGGTGAAGTAATGTGGGCATGTCTCTGCCGTTATATTCAATCCCATCCTCTTTGCCTCCCTTATGAGCCTGACAGAGTCCTCTGTAGAGACATGGGCGATATGGAGTCTGCCACCGGTCAGTTTGCACAATGCGATGTCCCTGGCAACCATTATCTCCTCTGAGACCTTTGGTATGCCCCTGAGGCCAAGGATGGTCGATACATACCCCTCATTCATTACCCCTCCCTGTGAGAGGTTGATGTCCTCACAGTGTGAGATGATGGGGAGATCGAATATCTTGGAGTATTCAAGGGCACGACGCATTATGAGGCTATTCATGACAGGCCTCCCATCATCGGAGAAGGCCACACAGCCTGCCTCCTTAAGCATCTCCATCTCGGTCAGCTCTTCCCCCCTCTGCCCCTTTGTTATGGCACCCACGGGATAGACAGAGGCATATCCAAGCCTCGATGCCTCCCTGATCATGTATTCGGTAACAGAGATGTCATCATTTACAGGGTCTGTATTTGGCATGGGACACACAGAGGTGAAACCGCCCCTCAGAGCGGCCTTTGTGCCTGTCTCTATGGTCTCCTTATATTCATAGCCGGGCTCTCTCAGGTGTGTATGCATATCAACGAACCCAGGGACGACCACACACTTGGAGGCGTCTATCGTCATCCTTGCCTTCGGGCCCTTACCCCTTGGATAGATACCCTCTATCCTTCTATCCTTTATAAGGATGTCCCTGTGACCCTTTATCTGCTGTGAAGGGTCGATGACATATCCATTCCTGATAAGTATGCTCATTCGTTACTCCCACTCCACCTCAGCGAGTCCGTCTTCTCCGGGAGAGGAGATACAGCACGGCCATCCTTATGGCAAGACCGTTTGTCACCTGCTCAAGTATCACCGACTGCGGACCATCGGCAACCTCGGTCTCTATCTCCACCCCCCTGTTCATCGGGCCTGGATGCATCACTATGGCGTCCTTTTTTGCAAGGCGGAGCCTCTCTGTCGTTAAACCATAGAGGTTGAAGTACTCCTCAGGTGATGGAAGAAAACCCTTCACCTGCCTTTCAAGCTGGAGCCTCAGGGTCATCACCACATCAGCACCCCTTATGCCATCCTCTACCGAATTATATACCTCAACACCGAGCCTCTCCACCTCGAGCGGGATGAGGGTGGAGGGCGCAACAAGCCTCACCTTTGCACCCATCTTTGTGAGTGCATAGATATTGGAACGTGCGACCCTGCTATGGGCTATATCACCGATGATCACAACAATAAGTCCCTTTATCCTCTTCTTATGTGCCCTGATGGTGAATAGATCAAGCAATGCCTGTGTTGGATGCTCATTCGCCCCATCACCTGCATTAATGACAGACGCCCTCAGTATCCTGCTCAAGAAGTGTGGCACACCTGCTGATGAATGCCTTACGACAACAAAGTCTGCTCCCAGTGCCTCTATGGTCAGGGCAGTGTCCTTCAAGGTCTCACCCTTCACCACACTGCTTGCAGGAACAGAAAAGTTTATTACATCGGTGCTCAGCCTCTTTGCGGCAAGCTCAAACGATGTCCTTGTCCTTGTTGACGGCTCAAAGAAGAGGTTTACGACCGTCTTACCCCTCAACGCAGGCACCTTCTTTATGTCCCTTTTCAGGACATCCTTAAAACCCGATGCTGTATCAATGATGAGTTTTATCTCCTCTGGTGTAAGGTCTCTGATCCCAAGAAGATCCTTTGATCTGAGCATGACAGACAAAGCTATCCCCTTATTAACACAACCCTGTCTTTCCTACTGTCTCTTTCATCAATATAGACCTCAACCTGATCATTGATCGCGGTGGGTATATTCTTCCCCACATAATCGGCCCTTATGGGAAGCTCTCTGTGTCCCCTGTCTATAAGGACAGCAAGCTGTATATATGCAGGTCTGCCATAGTCTATTAATGCGTCCATGGCGGCCCGTATGCTTCTGCCTGTAAAGAGCACATCATCCACCAAAACAACGGTCTTGCCCTCTATCTGGAATGGTATATCAGTGGACCTCACCACAGGCTGTTCGTCCTTGATATGTATGTCATCCCTGTAAAGTGCTATATCGAGTGAGCCAACCTCCACCCTCTCCTTCTCTATGGACTCAATAAGTGCCGCGAGTCTCTTGGCAAGCAATACACCACCACGCTGAATACCTATGAGACAGACATTCCTGACCCCCTTGTTCCTCTCGATAATCTCGTGGGTAAGCCTCTTTAAGGCCCTCTCGATCTCCTTGCTGTTCAGTATCTCTTCAGGCATAAAAAAAACCTTCTCCCTGAGAGGAAGAAGGGCAACCGGTTGGAGGAATTATTGAGCATTCCAAGCTATCCTTACTAGCCTCTCAGGACTAGTTTAAAGGCAACTTAATCATAATATTATTTATAACCCCATGTCAATACCTAACCTCTTTCCGGTTAGGACATAGTATCCACTGTGAGAATAATAAACCATGGAAGAGGAGGAATATCAGACCCTTCGTCCCCAGGGATAAAGAAGAAGCCTC
>Ga0180893_170_pt1 | contig 70334 bp, 54 predicted proteins | sample Deesub1362A_J573_FD_124286 | JGI IMG/M metagenome (GOLD analysis project Ga0180893, IMG submission 124286) | Nitrospirae bacterium JdFR-81 | reverse complement strand
GGGTGTACCTCCTTTCTTTAAATTTTGTTTTTTAATCAATGGAGGATACACCCTATTTTTATATTTCTCAAGATTTTTACACAAAATATTTTACGCTACCGAGGGTCTATATATGATAGATTAATTTTGTTTTATAGGATATAATATGCAAAAATTTACCTTAGGCGGTGGACGGTGAAAAGAGCAGCCTTTTTGATAACCCTTGCTGTGGTCTTATCATTCCTTTTCGTGAATGACTCCCTCAGCATCTCTGGAAATTCCGGTCTTTTGTCACACAAAGTCTCCATGGCCAGAAGTATTGTTATGGCTAAAAATGTAACGGATTCTACAAGAGAAGAAAGCACAGAAAGAAGAGGCGAAGGGACAGCTAAAAAGGGTTCTCCCTTTTCTTCCCAGCAGTCAAGACAAGGAGTGAAGAGGCCTTCAGAAACAATCCAGCAGAAGGAATCCCAAAGGGAGTCCATTGCAGAGGTCGAGTTGATCCCAACCTCTGGTACGGTCAGCCTCTTCTTTGATGATGCAGATATATACGAGGTTATCCACACCATCTTTGGCGAGATACTGAAGGTGAACTATCTTGTAGACCCAAGAGTTTCAGGCAGGATCACATTCCGATCCGTAAAACCCATAAAAAGGGCTGATTTATTGTCCGTGGTATCAACACTCTTCAGGCTCAACGGGGTGAGCATCGTCGAGGAGGCAGGGATATACAGGATAATCCCCCTTACAGAGGTTAGTAAAGAGCCTGTTGAGATAGGTTTTGGCCGTTCACCTGAGGATCTGGAGGTCAGGGGAAGGTCAATAATCCAGATAATCCCGCTCAACTTTATCAGCTCTTCCGAGATGAAGACAATCCTCCAGCCCTTTCTCACAAAGGGGGCAACCATTACAGAGGTACCAGGCAGGAATCTCCTTATTATTGCTGATACCGACGAGAATATGAAGAGACTGCTCCAGATCGTGGAGACCTTTGATGATGAGGTCTTTGAGGATATAAAGGTTGAGATGTTCGTCTTCAAGAATTTCAATGTGAGGGATGTGATGGATGGCCTCAGGGGTGCGTTGCCACTCTTCCCGACCGATGAGAAAGGGGCCCTCAAGGTGAGATTACTGCCAATAGAGAAGCTGAACGCCCTGCTTGTGGTTGCTCCAAATCAGGAATATCTCGATCACGTGAGAAAGTGGGTAAACCTGATCGACAAGACCTTTGAGGGCGCAAGTCCGAAGATATACGTCTATCCACTCCAGAACTCCAAGGCAGAGCATGTTGCAGAGATACTCCAGCAGATACTCTTTGGGGGGGGTGGTATCTCAAGGTCGAAGGCACCCTCAAAGACAACCACAAGGTCAAAGGCCAGGTCAACACCCACACGGGTCCCTGCAAAAAGGAGCCTCTCGATATCACCACTTGAAGAGCCCCTTGTATCAAGGGGGACAAAGATATTCCCTGACGAGATCACAAACTCCCTTATTATACTCACCACACCGAGTGATTACCCCTTAATCGAGGACGCCATAAAGAAGATAGATATTGTGCCGAGGCAGGTCCTTATAGAGGTGCTCGTTGCAGAGGTAACACTGAGTGACAAGTTAAAGTTCGGTATAGAATGGTTCTTAAAATCGCACTTCAGTGTTGACAATACCGAGCTGACAGGATTTACAGCAGCAGGCTCTGACCAACTATCCTTTGATATAGAAAATCCCCTTTCTTCCTCGGGGTTTACCTTTGCAGCGGTGGACTCTGCGGATGTTATAAGGGGTCTGCTCCAGAGCCTTGCCTCGGAGTCAAAGGTCAAGGTGCTCGCCTCTCCCCACATCATGGTCTCTGATAACAGGGAGGCAAAGATACAGGTTGGCAAGCAGGTGCCTGTTCAGACCTCAACAAGTGTGACCTCTGGTGGAGAGACCGTTACATCCATCCAGTACAGGGACACAGGGGTTGTGCTTACAGTGAAACCCCAGATAAATGAGGGTGGCCTTGTCTCGCTTGAGGTGAAGCAGGAGGTCTCAAGTGTTGATCCTGAGGCAGGCGTGAGTGGTAACCCTATAATCTCCAACAGGATGGCAGAGACGAATATTGTAGTTCAGGACGGTCAGACGGTCGTAATAGGAGGACTGATCCAGGAAAATAAAAGCATTGTGAGAGAGGGTATCCCATTGCTTAAGGACATTCCTATACTCGGCCTTCTCTTTGGATATACCTCTCAGGAGGAGGAGAGGACAGAGCTGGTTGTCATGATAACACCCCATGTTGCAAGGTCTATTGATGAATCAAGGATCGTTACAGAGGAATTCAAGAAAAAACTTAAAGGACTTAAGGATACACTTAGGAGAGGGGTAAATTAGGATGGGCTGTGTATTAAATATACAACAGAGTGTGGTAAAAAGGCACCCTTTGTTCTTTAAATAAAAGGAGTTTTTTTAAGAAAAATAAAGGCATGTGATACTGGTATAAAATTTGCTTCTTTATGTATTGTGGATATTTAGTTGATTTCCCTCAGTGGGGAAAGAGGAGATCTGAAGTTACCAAAAAAGACTTGACAACAGGAAGTGGAAGCCTTATACTGTTAAATAAAATTTAGACAGAGGGCAGTTCTAAACGGGATGGCGAGAGGTTGATTCATAATTCTAAAATAAAAGGGGGTGATAGAGAAACATTTAAAGTAAGTTGTTTAAATTGATAAAAAGGGTATGGATTATTGCTTCCCTTGGGAAGCGCAACACTATTTAAGAGTAAGGAGGCTTTAAATGAGAAAGGTTCTTCTATCTTGTAGCTTGGTTGTGGCTTTGCTCCTGTCACTTGCTGTGATGGTTCATGATGCAGACGCTGATGCACTTCTCTTCCCCTATGTCGTAGTAAGTGACAATGTGACAACCATGATCTCTGTGGTGAACCACGATACAAACGGGACAGGTCAGCTCCACTATGCATATTTCTATAAACTTGATCCAAATGATCGCGCACAGGAGTGCGAGGAGGGAGATTTCTGGAGAGAGTCTTCAGAAGAGGACGTTGTGGCCTTTGATGTAGGTGGCATATATGGTTCAGCAACGGGTGGTGTGCTCTTCGGTGACCCTGGAGCGATCGACCCCACCACTGCTAATGCTGGCTATACAGGGCCATTTGATGTCCTTGGTGCCCTTGCGCCTACAAGGGCATTCCTTCTGGTGGATAATGGCCAGGTCAATGATGCAGAGCTTTATGGTGAGGCAATGCTCTTTGACTATGCCCTTGGTGCTGCATGGGGATACAGGGCATATAATTCCCTTGATACCAGTGCCTTAAATCCTGCCTTTGGAAATGCTCAGGAGGTTCAGGGAGAGGTGCTTAATTGGTTTGAAGCAGCGCCGCTTCATCTTCTGCCTCTTAGCGAATTTCAGACCCTCTTCTTTGTAACACCTGTTGGCACGAATCAGGATGCCGGAAATAAGAATGTAGTGTTTTATCTCTTTGATGTGGATCCTGCAAGCGGTCAGAATCTTGTAGCATGGGACAGGGATGAGAATCCAATATCAGGCTATGTAGAGGTATCCATCACCTGTGTTGGTGCTGTCAGTGCTGATGAGTTGATGACCACAATGGCATATAACCATCTTGTAGATACAGGTGGATGGACATATGCTAATACATGGCTGGGTTCCGGTGCTGGTGCTGTTGCTGACGCAGTGGTCTTTAAACTCGAGTACAACCTTGGCAGCACTTTAAACGGAGAGCCCATAGTGGATACGCTCAATACAGCGGTATGGCTCAGGGATAATGCCAACTGGACAGGCGCATTTGGTTCCCGTGTAGGTGCAGGTGGTATAGACGGATTCTAATCAGTATCACTCTATAAAAATGTGTGATATAATAGGGGTTACCAAAGGAGGTAACCCCTATTTTCTGTCTCTTTAACCAACTTTTCATTCTTTGGAGGGTGGATGAACCGGCTCATATTATTGTTATTGCTGATCCTGTATTCCTGTGCCTCACTGGGTGTGCATGGAGGGGGAAGCTTAGTTTCAGGAACTCTTCTCAATAAGGAGGGACAGGAGTATAAAAGAAAGTGGACTTATGAGGTTGATCACGCAGGGAGACTACATCTCTGTTATTACACAAAGGATGGGGATGTGCGTTATAGACATCCTGACGGAGGAGAGATCGGTCTTCTTCAGCCCGAAGAGAAGGGTAGGGCTTCAGGGGTTTCTATCGAGGTGGATGGCGATTATGTGTATGTAATATGGAGGGAGAAGCTAAGAGGTAAGAGGCTGAAGCTCAGGAGATCTCTCGATGGAGGTAAAACTTTTGAGCCTGCAATAGTGATCGATGAGGACTCCGAGCCCCTCTCCAGGATAAGGATTGAGTCAAAAGGGCAGAATCTTTATCTCCTCTGGCTTGGTGAGAAATCCTATGTTCGGAAACGCTCGGAATATTATCTCTATTTTAAGTACTCTACTGATCATGGAAAGAGCTTTTCAAAGACATACAGGGTTCTTCAGGGTATATATCCAGCATGGATAGTGGATAAGGATGGGGTATATGTATTTTCATGGACTGGTAAGGAGGGCAGACTGTATATGGCCATGAGGAGGTTTAACTTATTGAAGGGAGAGCTCGAGGAGGAGATAAAGATAAAGGATGCACCCCAGATAGCCCCATATTTCGAGGCATTTAGATCTGGAGAAAGATTTTTCCTCATGTGGCTTGTTACCAGATATGATGATAAAGATTTCTTGCTTGAGGGCGTATATTCTGATGATAAAGGGAGAAGCTGGAAGAGCTTTTCCTTTGATGCGTTAAAGGGTGTTGATATGTCAAAGGTTGATGTCTCCCATGACGATAGTGGCCATATATATATAGCTGTAAGTGGCAGGAAGAGGGTGAGGGGTGCAAAGGAGAAGGTGTATCTCTTCAGATCCGAGGATAATGGCACCACTTGGATGGGCCCCATTACTCTACGACACTACTCCTTTGACAATACAAAGGCGAGGCTCCCCCATATTGCTTCAAACGGCAATGGCGAGGTGGTGGTTGTGTGGGAAGACTGGAGGGAGATAAGGCCCGGAATTTATCTTAATTACTCAAGAGATTATGGGGCCACATGGCAGGAGGAGGACATACCCCTTACATTCCCGGGTAGAGAGTCAGTGGGTTTTAATCCCTTGGTAGGTTGTTTCTTCTATTCTGGAGGTAGTTATTACCTTATAGCAGAGAGATATAAAGATGATGCGTTCAGGGACAGAGATTTGATATTTTATAAATTTAATCCATATGACTTAAAGAGATTACCATCTTCTTCGGAGAGGTGGCCTGGGAAGTTCAATGAGGGTTATTTGAGGCAGAGGGTCAGGGAGTCGTGGGATGCGTTTATGAATAATGATTATAAAAAGGCATTCAGCCTTTCTGATCCTTTCTTCAGGGCAAGAAATAGGGTGGAGGACTATTTGATAAGAAGAGGGAGGATAAAATATCACAATTATAGAATCAATGAGATAGAGATTGAAGGCAATGTTGCAAAGGTGAATATGGAGATAGAGTACTCTGTTCCAAGGATAAGGTTTAAAGGGGAGGTTTTTAGCAAACCAAAGACAAAGGTCAGGTTTGTTGAGAGATGGGTATTTGTCTATGATGATTGGTATAAGGAATACTACGAAGAGATGTCAGGGGTAAGATACGCAAGATACTGAAGATTACATTCCTGATGGATCGTCTTAAAAGGATTTTTGCACTCCTTCCCCACCTGCTTTTAAGAGATTTAAAGGAGAGGTATGCAGGTTCTACAATGGGGGTCTTCTGGACGATTCTTCAACCAGTCCTTTTCATCCTTCTCTTCTGGCTTGTCTTTTCTCAAATAATGAAGATAAGAATACACACCGAGACAGGGCAGATACCCTTTATAGCCTTTCTGCTTTCCGGACTCCTCCCATGGTTTGCCTTGCATGAGGGCATTACAAGGGGCTCATCCTCGATAGTTGAAAAGAGGCAGATAATAAAGAAGGTTATGTTCCCTGCCGAGTTGTTTCCCATTACTTCGGTCCTCTCCTCTTTTATTCATTATGGTATCGGGATGCTCCTTTTTTTATGTGCTTTTTTTATATGGAATAAGGGGGTCTCATTGATTCAAATCCCCCTTATCCTGATCCTGCTATTTATTCAGATTGTATTGACCACCGGGATAACCCTGATATTATCCTCTTTGACGGTTTATATAAGGGATATAGTGCAATTCCTTGGCCTTGCCCTTCAGGGTTTTTTCTATCTTTCCACAATACTTTATCCTATCACGGCTATTCCCAAAGACCTGCGTGTGATTATCCGTTTAAATCCTGTTACGCCCCTCGCAGAGGCATATCATAGTATAATCCTATATGGTAGACTTCCAGAATTCATCGACATATTCTATCTTCTTCTCATAACAGTATTATTATTCTCAGGAGGCATCTTCTTCTTCAGGAAGCTCAAAAGGGGATTTGCGGATGTGCTGTAGGCATGAGGCTGCTGATATTACATATAAACTCATCATTTGGAGGGGCTGAACGCACAACCGGAAATCTCCTGAAATATCTTGATAGAGAACCAATAGAGGAGGTGGTCTTTTTTGCATCAGGGGCCATAAGGGACTATTTCCCTGTGGGTTCCTATGATAGATTTATTGATACCCAGGCTTATGGCCTGAGTGGCTGGTTTGTTAATTTAAGGACACTCTTAAGAGATGCCAAGGCTGTTTCAGGGATACTCCAAAGAGAGGCACCTGATGTTGTCCTTTCTGTAATGCATTATCCATCTGCCCTCCTCGTCTTCTCCTCTCTCTTTTCTAAAGCCAGGATGAGAAAGGTGATATCCTTCAGGGGGCCTGTGTATGAACACATGAGGCACTTTGAACATGGGATATTAAGGAAGATATTCCTCTGGTCTGTGATATCGACTACCATGATATTCGCTGATAGGGTCATAGTCCCTTCTAAGGGTGTGAAAGAGGAGCTAAAGAGATACTTTCTGGGCAGAGATGAAAAGATAGAGGTTATACCTAATGGGATAGATATTGATCTTATCAATGTATTAAAGAATAAGCCAATTGATGATTGTGATGTGTTAGTAGATAAGAGATATCCGGTGATCTGTTCTGCCTCGAGGCTATCTCCCGAAAAGAATCTGTGTCTCCTCTTGGAGGCCTTCTCCATAATAAGGAAAAAAATCGAATCCACACTTGTTATTATAGGCGATGGACCAGAGTTTGGGAGGCTGAAGGGTATGGCAGAGGACCTCGGTATCAGTGGCTCGGTTTACTTTCTTGGAGAAAAGGGGAATGTTTTTCCTTATATCTTCCGTTCCGATATCTATGTGCATACTTGCCTTTTCGAAGGCTTTGGTTATAATATTATTGAGGCGATGGCCTGCGGAACCCCTGTAGTTGCTACAGATTGTCCATATGGGCCTGCTGAGATAATCGAGGGAAGGTATGGTGTGCTTGTGTCACCGGATGAACCTGTGAGACTTGCAGAGGTGGTCATTTCCTTGCTCAAGGACAGGACAAGACTTGAGGAGCTTGCAAGTCTCGGGATTCGAAGGGCTAAGGAGCTGTCAATAACGAGGATGATAAAAGAATACGAGAGGGTAATCCTGACTTCTTAAAGAGATGCGTATATATCAATTTGAGATAACAAGCATATGCAATCTTGGATGTGATTATTGCCCACAGAAGGCCCTGAGGCGGCCTAAGTTACATATGTCAAGAGAGATCTTTGACAGGGTTGTGGAATTCCCCTTTTTTTTTAATATAGCATGTGGCCACCACTTTGGCGAACCACTGCTTCACCCTGACCTCCTGTATATTGCTGAGAGATGCAGAGAGAAGGGTTTATTCTTTGGTTTCTCTACCAATGCAGAGCTATTGACCATGGATATACTGGACGACTTAGTAAAAGCAGGTCTATCATGGATCAAGATCTCTTTTCATACCGAACGTGCGGAGCGGATATATAGAGAGATAATAGATAGATACCCCATGCTTCCGGTCTTGACATCAGAGCTTGATTACATCCATGACTGGGCAGGGCAGGTTGATGTTAGCAGGGTACACAGTAAGCATATATACAGCTCTTCAGAAGATAGTGGTTCAGGGGACTGCATCTTCCATGTGGAGGATTTGTGCGTTATAGATTCAGAGGGGAGGATACTCGCCTGCTGTATGGATGCACATGGTGTAAGTACGATGGCCACGATAACAGATATGACAGAGGTTGAATTTATGAATATGAAAAATAACCTCTATTTCCATTTATGCAGGAGATGCCATATAAAAGCGGCAGAGATAAAAGGAGAGTATAACCTCTTTGAGACCCTTGCTAAGAAGGCCGAAGATTTCTTAATGCAGCCGAGATAAGTTTTCCCTTTACAATGAAGGAGATTCTATTGAATGATGATGTATTATGTGTTAAAAACTTAACCAAGATATACAGGCGTTATGAAAGACCGCTGGACAGACTAAAAGAGTTCTTTGTAAATGGTAATAGACATACCGAGTTTGCTGCTTTAAAGGATGTTTCTTTCTCCCTCAAAAAGGGAGAGTCACTCGGAGTCATAGGAGAGAATGGGGCTGGTAAAAGCACCCTTTTACAGTTAATAGCAGGAACGCTTACCCCTACCTATGGAACGATTCAGATTAAAGGCACAGTGCTTGCCCTTCTCGAATTGGGCATCGGCTTTCATCCTGAATTTACAGGGAGAGAGAACATCTTTTTCTATGGTGACTTGCTTGGATTGCCAAGGAGTTATATACAATCTAAATATGAAGAGATCGTAAGTTTCTCAGAACTCAGCTCTTTTATAGACATGCCTTTACAGACTTATTCCACAGGCATGCAGATGAGGCTTGCCTTCTCCCTTGTGTCTTCTTTAGAACCCGACATATTGATTGTTGATGAGGCACTATCTGTGGGGGACCTCCATTTTCAAAAAAAATGTATTGATCGTATAATTGAGTTTAAAAATAGGGGGAGGACCATCATCTTCTGTTCTCATAGTACCTATCAGGTGAGCATCCTCTGTGACAGGGTCATCTGGCTGAAGAATGGTATGATAGAGATGTTTGATAGGCCCGAAAAGGTGATCCCTGCTTATGAGTTCTATCAACTTGGGAAAAACAATACTCCAGAACATGTAGAGGTCTCCCCTTCAAATGATCTGCCCGTAGTAATAAGGGAATTAGAGATGATTAATAGACCTCCAATAAGAAGGGGTGATGATTTAAAATTCCGCTTATTAATTGAGAGCATATCAGATGAGTTGCCCTATAATGTAACCCTATCCATCAAGATAGAGAGCGGATGGGGGGTTAATGCTACAGGAACACATCTCGCGGGCAGAGAGCCACTCCGTGGGAAGAGAAGGGAGATAATAATCACATATCCTAACATCCCTTTGCTTGGGGGAATCTATTATGCCCACGCCAGGGTCTTTGATGATAAAGGGTTAATGGTTTATCATGAGAAGGTGCTTCCACCCTTTGAGATTGTCAAGGAGTCACTTGAGCTTGGCTTCTGTCACCTTGAAAATCGATGGGAGATTCGATAGGGTTGCGTCCTGGAGAGTTGTGAATGCCTTATAGTCATTATGAGTTGATATCAATCGTGCTGTCCGAGATCATGCGGATCCGTCCGGCGTCCATTCTCGATGTTGGTTGCGGCCTTGGTGTATATGGAATGCTCTGCCGTATATACCTTGATCTTTATGATGATCCTGAATTTTTTGAGAAGCTGAAGGAGGACAGACCTAAAGAATGGGGTATAACCATTGATGGTATAGAAGGGTTTCAGGGATACCTGAGGTTTATCCCGAGGTGGGCATATAACGATATAATAATCGGGGATGCCCTTGAGATCCTGTCCCATAAACAGGAGGGTGGGTACGATCTCATATTGGCACTCGCCATCCTGGAGCATTTGAGTAAAGAGGATGGTTTCAGGTTTCTTGGTGAGTTGAGGAGGGTCGGTAGAAGGGTTATCGTTGCCACACCCAAGGAGTTTAAAGAACAAGTCGTTCCTGATAATCCATATGAGACACACAAATCACATTGGACATACACAGATTTCATAAACATGGGATTTAACAGATTTATCCCCCATTGGGGAGAATGGATAGCTATCTATGATAAAGATATTAAAGAGAGCGGAGGCCCTGTAGAGCTTGGGTCAATCGATATCGGGGGCGAATTGAAAAGGATAGAGGATTTACTTATAGAATTGAATAATAATCTGGTAAGCTCCCTTCAACAACAGACCCTTATCCTTGACAGGCTGAGCCTTTCCATCAGGCTTAAAGGGTTTTTAGGGAGACTGAAAGATATCTTAAAGAAGGGATAAGAAATCTTAAAATATATCGGTATCACCCATTGTGTAGTATAACCTATCCCTTACAAGGGGGGTTTTTAATGGCAGTTGCCATATCATATTGGTTACAATGACACCTGTCTGTTGCTCTTTATAGCTGTTAATAAAGCCTCTCCAGCCATGGGGCAACCACATATGAATAGAAGGTTTATCCTTTGAGAAATAATCCTCGATAGCCTTTAAGGCCTCCCTCAGTCTTTTTTTCTTAACAAGGAGGTCTACTATAAGGATTCTCTCTCCTTCCTGCCTTATGACAACCCAGCCCTTCAATCTCCCAAAGGTAAAGAGGCCGAGGAGGCTATAAGTGAAGGATGGGTTTGATGCATATCTCCAGAGGAGGTATTTTGTGTCTCTTACAAGAGAAAGCTTACAGTCTTTGGCTATCGTTTCCCAGAGATTGTTTATTCTCCTGTCTTTCCAGTCAAGGGGCTTGACCTTAAACAGAGAAAGCCGTTTTCTGGTGGGCGTTATAATGAGTTCTATTGCCTCCTCTATGGCATCGTATATCTTTGTCTTTTCTCCAAGTATATAAGGACGCTTCCCTGGGAAGCCATAGCATAGAACCCTGTCAAAATCCCTACTTATGTCTTCAAATAGGGCCTTCATAATGAACTTAAAGAGGTTATTCCTGCCCATATACCCTCTGTATTCGGGATGGACCATGACATCCACAATTTGAAAGAATGGAATGGTCCTGCCTTCCAGGACGCCCCTGAGACGAATGGCACCGGCATGGGCAATAATCTTCCCTGCAGCATCCTGCGCGACCTTTGTGTATAGCTTTTCCTCTGCTGAGAAATACTTCCATCTCCATTGATCTATGCTCATATCCTTCCCGAAGACCGTCTTGAAGAGGGAGGTTATCTCTTTTTCATCTCCTGGGAGATAATTTCTTATTATATATTGCTTTCCTTTCATATCATAAGAAGGTCTCTCACAAGGTGAGTTTTTTCGGTCTCTATTTAACATGTAGGGCGTATTTTATTACGCTGTATTATTTCAAGGAATTCCTCTCTTGCAGCCTCAAAATATGCCTTGTGGCCCAGCCTGTTCCAGTGCATGTCTCCCTTTGGCAGGTATAGACTTTTCCCGATTTTTTCATATTGTTCTTGCATCTTTAGGGTTGGATCAATACAATTTAGCCCCTTTTGCCTGCAAAATTCCATAATGACCTTATTTGGCAGCATTGTATCAAAACATGTTTCGTTAAGCCCGTATGTCTGAACGGTCTTCTCCCAGTCCCCTTGCTGAATCTGAAAGCGCTGTGGAAATAGTGTGATTATAAGGGTGATTCCACGAGTTTTGCAGAAACTCTCATATGCCGATAATATCCTGAAGAGCCTTTGATATGCTATGGCTATTTCAGACGGATACGGATTCAGGTATATCCCGAGACCATTGACACCATCAAAGAGCTTTGGGCGTGTGTATTCGCCAAACCAGCTTACTATAGCCTGTGGTTTATTTATACTGAGCCTATCCATGACCCTCTTGAATATCATAGAGTTATCTTGGAGGAGGTTTATTATATCCATCCATCGCTTTTTTACCGTATGCTTATGTTGTTTAAGGCATCCTTCAGGTATTTCGTATTTCTTTAATCGTTGGAAAAACCTTGTATTATCAAAAAATTTATTTTTTACTATCTTGATGTCTTCTCCATCTGTGACGATAGAGTATGTCCCCTGCGGGTCAAGGCCTATGTAAGCCTGGGTAAGATCATTGCCAAGAGTGATACCCAGAATGATTACATGAGGATGGAAGAGATACCCGTAATTATTTAAATAATAAAATCCCTTGACAGGATCTTCAACATCCGATATTAATACCTCTGATTTTATGTAAATATCGTTAAGCCACCTCTCTAACAGATAAGAGAATGTTTCATGCTGTCCGACTCTATACCCTGCTGTGAAGGAATCCCCCATGGATAAGATCCTCAATACCCCACATGGTGGATACGCTGTATATTCACGGGAGCTTCGAAATCCATCAGAGTTATTCTCCCACCACACCTTGCCACCATATCCATCAATGACCCAACCCTTAAAACCCTCCTTTAATTTTCCACCCTTGGCCCAATTATCTATGCCAGCCTTATATACATCACCATAATCGAGATATCTTGATGGGCCCTTCTCTGTTATTCTTATTTTAAGTCGCAGGAGGACTTCTGTAGTTATGATTATGAATATTACAAATAAAAATACCATTACCAATATAATAAGGCTCTTTTTAAAACTCATCGATTACCTTTTTGAGATGGGGCATTTTTTGCGGTTAATTATAATGAAAAAGAGAGGATTATATCCAGTTTTTTCTGTTGACAAATCCGTTATGTTGTGATAATACTTTACATACAGGGTGTTATTTTAAGTGGGGTGAGAATAGAGGGTTAAAAGAAGGGCGAGCTTTAAAACCATCTTCTTTTTTAAATAATATCGAAGGAGGGGGAAGATGAGAGAGTATATTCCGGCAAGATGGAGACAAAATTTGTTTGTTATATTAATAGTCTTGTGGATAGGGCTGGGTTTATCCGTAGAGACATTTGCCGATGTACTATGGGATCAGCCCCTCAGTGTTTCAAACCATACTACATATTCGAGCCAGGATTTCGAGGCGGCATATGATAGTTATGATATATATCTTGCAGACGACTTCACAAACACCCAGACATGGATTATTACAGAGATATTTATACCTGGCAACACATGGAACGCCGGTGGTGATCTAACCTGCGCCAATACCCTTAATTGGGAGATATATCCTGACGATGGTGGTAAACCTGCAGGGAACCCACGTACAGGGGGTGCCATATGGAGTCTCTCCCTCCCCCCAACTGACTCCCAGGTAACCCTCACTACAGGTACTGGTGGGTGGCTGAGTAATGTCACCCTGAACCTCTCAACCCCTATCAATCTTGCCCCTGGGACATACTGGCTTGTCTTTTATCCTCAGATGGACTTTGGCTCATGCTTTCAGTACGGGCGTCAGGTTTCTGATACCACCAATGGATGGGATGCTGTGTTGATAAATCCTGATGGTGGTTTCGGTCTTCCAACAACATGGTCGTCTATGAAGGATACCTGGGGCCTATCCGAACAGGACCTCGCCTTCCGCCTGGAAGGTGTCGTCAGTTCTGAGCCTCTCCCTGACATAAAGGCAAACGGCTCAGATGGGCCTGTTAATCTCCAGCATGGTGATCCACTCTCTGTGACCATTGCCCTTACGCCAGGGGATATGGCAGGGCAGGGTGCAGACTGGTGGGTGATTGCAAGGGATCCATCATTTAGATACTACTTTTATGATTCTGACACCGGGAGGTGGGTCCTTAAGTGTCTCTCCTGTATGCCCATAGTTTCCTACCAGGGTGGACTTATTGAGATGGGTCCTTATGAGGTTCTGAACACCACTGCTGGGCCACAGATGCTTGGTATCAACACAGCTGATTTACCCACGGGGACATACACCTTCTATTTTGGGGTTGATCTGGACATGGACGGGAGGATGGACATGGATCAGATGTATTATGACAGTGTTGAGGTGAATATCACTCCTTAGTTATAAAAGAGAGGACCCCTCTCATAGACAGGGGCCTTCTCTTTTATCGGTCTCTTCCCTGTCCTCTACAGCCCTGCCTGTTGCCTCCACTGATTAAAATGTTATAATTGTTGGGATTAGAGGGATGAGTAGAACCCATAATGAGACAGATATTTATCCTTATTCTGTAAGAGATCTGTCCAGATTTGACACACTCGTCATCGCCCCCCATCCTGATGATGAATCCCTGGGGTGTGGAGGTTCTATTATAAAGCATGTCAATTCAGGCAGCCGCGTAAAGGTGATATTTTTGACCGATGGCGACAGTGGTGACTTTAATGGTATATATGGAAAGGAGTATGTGAGCCTGAGGAGGGCCTCAGCCGGTGAGGCACTGATGATCCTTGGCGTGAGGGATTATGAATTCTGGGGATATAAAGACAGGGGTGTAGCAACGGTATCAGAGGAGATCACAGACAGATTGAGACAGGCCATCAAAGGCTTTTCCCCTGATCTTATTTATGTGCCCTCCCCCTTTGAGGTGCACCCCGATCATAGGACAGCAAGTGTGATAGGATGGAGGATATTCAAAGAGACCGGTGTGAGGGTAATCTTTTATGAGGTCATAGTTGCCCTCTATCCCAATATCCTCGTTGATATCACCTCCGAGATAGAGAAGAAAAAGGAGGCTATCAGGTGTTATCATACAGAGTTATATTATAACGATTATCTCTCATGTATTGAGGGGCTTAACAGATTCAGAACCTTCACCCTCCCCAAAGAGATGAGATTTGCCGAGGGTTTTGTGTTGTTTGATGGTGGTGTCGAGGGGAATGAGCCGTGTATGAGATTGTTCTCGAGTCTCTTAAATCAGCAGGGATAGATAAGGAAGTGGACGAAGATTCAAGGGGTCAAGGATTCGAAGCGAGATGCTTAAGGCACTATGAAGACAAACGCTTGATCCTATTATTTATTTGACCTCGATTCTTTGTGATGAAGAGCCCATTGGTAAGCATAGTTGTGATCCACTATGGAGATGTGAGATACCTGGTCAACTGCCTTGAATCAATAAAATCCTCCACATATAAGGATGTCGAGGTCATCGTCGTTGACAATAACCCTTCCCCTGTCTCCACAGGATTCCCTGTGCCTGTGAATGAGTATATACACAACGGCAGAAACTATGGATTTGCACGGGCCTGCAATATAGGAATCAATGCCTCAAGGGGAGAGTATGTCTTTATCCTCAATAATGACATCACGCTGGATGCTCAATGTATTGAGGCACTGCTCTCGATTGCGTTGGGTGATGAAAGGGTTGCCGTTGTTCAGCCCAAGATGCTTGATATGAGGGGGGGCAGGCTGTTTCACAGCAGTGCCGGTGGCGGGATGATGGATGTCTTTGGTTATCCCTTTGCAAGGGGGAGGATATTTGATCATGTAGAGGTTGACAGGGGTCAGTATGATGATGCCATAGAGGTATTCTGGTGTAGCGGTGCGGCATTATTTGCAAGAAGGAGTGTCTTGATGGAGGCAGGTCTGTTTGATGAGGATTTCTTCTTATATATGGAGGAGATAGACCTCCAGTGGAGGATTCATCTTCTGGGATATAAGATCGTCTATACACCTCGGGCAGTTATATATCATGAGGGGGCCCCGAATCTGAAACGGGACAGCATCGAGAGGATGTATTATGTCCATAGGAACAGTCTGTTGATGCTGCTAAAGAACACACCAGGAAGACCATTATACATTATCCTTCCTTCAAGAATGATACTGGAGGCCTCTTCGATCATTATCAGTATATTGTCACTCAGACCAAAGAGGGCATTTGCCATATTAAAAGGAATCTTATATATCCTGCAGAACCTTCCTTCCATAAGAGAGAAGAGGGCCTCTGTCAAAAGGTTGACGAGGATCTCTTATAAGGAGGTCTATCAAAAGATGTATCATGGCTCGGTGATGATAAAGTATTTTCTCCTGAAGAAAAGGGCCTTCTTGCAATTGAATATATCAGTAAATAAATACGGCCTCATGAACCATGGGCTCGTCAGGGATGCATAAGAGGCTTATCTCGATATGTCTACTGCTTCTCATCTTATTATTAAATATAAATGCATTTGCTGATGAGATCTATATCGACGCATCACACACCATAGGGCACCTGCCCGAGATATTCAGCAGTAGCATATGGCTGACATATATAGATGAAGGGGATGAATATAAAATCAAGAAATTCCTGAGGGAGAACCGTCCCTCCACCATCCAGTTCACCATATCAAGAATCCTGAGAGAGAGTAAAGACTTCGGGGATTTTAAAGAAGACCTGCGCAGATATTTTCTTTCACCACCTGCCTCACTCCTTATTGATACAGTCAGGAAAAGGGGTATAAGGTTGATCATAGGGTATGATCCAAGGGGCATGCCCAAATGGCTGTCCTCAAGGCCTGCGATGAGGTCGTCCATCTCACGGGCACAGAAGATATCCGTCATGAATGTCTCTCCACCAAGAGACTATGGCTTATGGGGGAGGGTGGTTGAGTATACCGTAAACCTCCTCTTTAATGAGTTAAAGATACATAACTTGGGTTTCTATGTTGGTCATGAACCGAATGACAGAGACTGGGCAGGAACCGAGAGGTCTTTTTTCAGATACTATGAGACCGCCGCAAAGGCAGTCAAAGGCGTGGACAAGAGGATACTGGTTGGTGGTATCGGGGTGTGGTCTGTAAGGGCCAGGAAGGCCCAATGCGATAGATACCCGAAGAGGATCAGGAGGATATGTCAGAAGGAGGGCTGGGCAGATGGTGGTGAATCGCCAATGTTATACAATTTTTTACAGTATGTTGGCAGGAAGGACATCCCTCTTGACTTTATAAATTGGCACTCCTTCAGGCCCGTCCCTGTAGATATAGGACAGAGACAGGTCTCAACACTCAGAGAATGGATAAGGGCGTCAGGTCTTAAGGAGGGAAAGATATCCCTTTATCCATCTGACTGGACATACTGGTCTATGCATGCAGGTGGATATCCTGCAGATTATCTTGATACAGAGGAGGACGCTGCATATATAGTTAATACCCTCTACAATATGTGGGTTGCCGGCATTGACTGGGCAGGACACGACTTCAATGTAAGGAATCCACTGAAGGAAAGGAGGGTGTCAAAGGAGCGGAAGGGTGCCTCATTTATTGGTGACTGGTCACTGTTTACAAGGGATGGCATAGTAAAGCCATCATACAATGCCTTCAGGGTGGTATCCATGTTGTCAGGCCCCCGCAGGGAGTCCATTAGGGTACTGGATACCCGTCCATCCTCTGACAAGAGGATAACCGCTGTCTCGGTGATTGATGGTGGCACGAAAGAGGTAAGGACGATCATAGCTAATTTCAGTCCCTCGGATATAAAGATTCTTCATCCCTACCTGAAGGAGATGTTAAGGGTGGAGGGGTATATGGACGTCTATAATGCCCTGACCGAAGTAGAAAGGTGTATAGGCAGGAAAAAGGGCAGACAGAGAATAAGGTTGTTTGAGGAGTGTGTTGAGGGGATCCATGCTGATAAAAGATTGATGTTAAAGCCTGTTATTGATGGTTATAAGTGCCTTCTTTCAAAAGACCCAGGAAGGTGTATTATTGAGCACAGGGCCGGCTATAAGGGCAAAGGGTTATCTGCCAGGATTTACAGGTATATCTCAGATAATGTCCTTGAGAGGAGGGTGACCCTGAGGTATATTAAACTACCCTATGATGGACGGGTATCCATTGATATTTATAGGATAGACAGTGATAATGCCAATGCATGCAGACTGAACAAATCAACAGAGCCAAGCCCTACCGATACCCCCTGCGGGATAGGAGGTCTGATCGACAGGAAGGTCAGGAGGGCAAGGATTAAGGCCCGGGAAGATGCCCTGAGGGGTTATTTATTGAGGATGGGTTATGGCCTGAAAGAGGTGGAAAGGATAATATCAGATCTCAGAGATTGCCCCTCCTGGCAAAGGAAAGATTGCCTGAAAGAGATTAGAAAGAGGCACAGAGTCAAGATTAATCTCAGGGAATTAATGAGGGAATATCACAGGAAATATTTCAGTCAGGTCGATGATATAAACTCTATCAATGGGGTGTCATTGGAGGGCTCTGTGAGAAGGATATATGGGGATGTTAAGGATGGGAGGCTCGTAATAGATCTAAAGGTAAAACCAAATACCGTGCTTTTGATCGTGATCAGAGGGTTTGGCACATGAATGCATTAATCCCCATCATCATGGGTATATCCATAGGATTAATGGTGGCCTTTGATCCCCTCCTCTCCATATGGGCCGACAATACAGTGAACCTGCAGATAGGGGGATACAGACTATTGAGGCTTTACCCATTTGAGCTTACCACCATCTTTTTTATAACGATAATCCTTACCATAATCATTTGTGCACGGTTTAAAGATCACATTTATTCAGCGAGAGAAAGGATTCTTATCACCCTGCTCGTTGCATCCCCGCAGTTTAAGGCGATCTCCATCGGTTTTATTGATATCCTGGATATATTCATCCTTGCCTTTATCCTCCTCTGGTTGCTTGATATAAGAGAGGACGGCATGATTGTGCTGAATACCCCTTTACAACTCATCGTGATATTGATCGTGTTATCCCTCATGTTATCGGTGATAAATGGTGGCCCAGAGAGTCTTGTGGTCCTTCTCAGGATTACAAAGACCATTGTTTATGGATTCATATTAATAAACCTTGTGAGAAGGCTTGATAACCTCATATGGCTGTTCAAATCCCTATTCATCATCCTTGCCCTGTCCTCTCTGATCGCAATCATCCAGGAGGTGCTGTTTTTAACCGCTCATATGCTTATACTCGGGAATGTTTCGGCCAGGGCACTTGATCTGATGTTCCAGAATACATTTTTTGGTCGTATACTGAGGCCCCCTGCCTTCTTTGGCTATCCACAGGCATTTGCAAGGATCCTCTCTTTCACCATCCCCATCCTGTTGCTGTTCCTGATCGATCCAGGGATGAGGAGACATTTTAAGTTAAAACCCTACCTATTATGTCTTGCCCTGATGTCAGTGGCCCTGTTGTTCACATATTCACGACCAAGCTGGATCGGAGCAGTGGCAGGTATTGTGATGTTTACATATATAAGGCGGCCATACCTGGTTATCCATTCTGCAGTTGCTTTATTGTTTATCATAGCATTCGGACTTATCACGGGCCTTGCAGAGAATGTGCAGCAGATGGTGTATGAGGAGATAAAACTTGGAGGAGACCTTCAGGATAGACTTACACTCGCCAAGGAGTCGATCGAGAAGATCGACAGGCATCTGTTTATAGGTGGAGGGATCGGGAAGGGATCGCGTCTTACAGCAAATGTGCATAACTGGCCTGCCCACAATGCCTTTATACTCTCGATCGTCAACACAGGTCTGATAGGCTTTGTATTATATTCATTCAGTTTTGTGCTCATATATTTCAGGCTCCTGCCTGCAATCTTTTTCAGGGATGACATGATCAAGGTTATCACCCTCGGGATGATCTCAGGTATATCAGCCTATCTCATCTCGATCCAGTTCATGACAGGCTTTATGGGGCACGGGTATTTTATCTATATAATAGCCCCCTCGGCCGTGTTAATATATCATTACTATACTAAGAGGATCGACAGGGGAGGATATCCACGGCAGATCTAAGGTTACCAAGATGAAAAACAGGGTCTTGATGATAGGGATAGATGGCGCCACATGGAGGGTCCTCGGGCCCATGATAGAAGAAGGAAGGCTCCCTAATATCCACAAACTTGTCTCTTCCGGGGCAAGCGGTATCCTCCATTCCACCATACCCCCACTTACACCCTCTGCCTTTGCCAGCTTCCATACAGGGGTAAACCCTGGCAAACACGGGATCATCGATTTTCGCTTATATCAGCCTGAAACAGGAGAGAACAGGCTGGTGAGTTCTGTATTTCTTGTGCACAGGAGTTTCCTGGAGATAGCGAGTGACATGGGTAAGGATGTGATAAGTATCAATGTGCCCCTTACCTATCCCCCACCCCGTCTGAGAAGAGGAGTGGTAATATCAGGTTTTTTAGCACCAAAGGTATATCCAGGGTTTGTGTATCCAGAGGAGGTATTTTATAACATCCTCAAGGATACCAATTACAGGATACTCGGTCAATCCTTAAAGCAGAAGATGCATCAACCTGTGGAGAGGATAATGGAGAACTTTATCGAGGTGGAATCTGTACGATACAAGGTTGCAAGGATGCTCATGGATAAGCATGACTGGGACCTCGTGATAGTCCATAATCAGTCGCTGGATGCGGTTCAACATGGCTATTTCCACTTCCTTGATAGAGAGTCTCCCCTCTTTTCAGAGGAGATGTATGATAAGGTTGCAAGATTTTACGAATCAATGGACAGAGAGATCGGGAGACTTGTGGAGAATACAGATGACAGTACAACGGTCATCCTCTTCTCAGACCATGGCTTTAAATTAATCAAAAAGACTGTATCACTCAATACCTTTCTATATAAGAAGGGGTATATAAAGATGCTTCCAAGAAAGAGGAGGATACTTAAGTTAGGGAAGATGAAGAGATTTATTGAGGGTATAGACTCTCATGGCGTCAGGTATAAGATATATGATCTTCTCGGGATTGATCTCAGGATGAGGAGGAATCTGATCGCCAGATATACCTCAAGACACGAGGTATACGAGAGGTTGCCTGTATATATGAGGAATGGATGCCACTTCGGTAATCTCTTCTTCAATGATAAATTGATAGAAGGTAAAGATTTTGTAGAAGAGGTGATCGATTCCCTCACAGGACTTAAGGATCCGGAGACAGGAGAAAGGGTTATAAATCGCCTTTATATGAGAGATGAGGTATTCCACGGGTCATTTTTGGAATCAATGCCGTATCTATTTGTGGAGCCTGCGGGGGATTTCTCCTTCACGCCGGGTCTCTTCAGAGGCAGTGTCTTTATGGATGTAGATCATAAGCATGAAAATACAGGAGGGCATGCCATTGATGGGATAATAACGATATGGGGGAAGAATGTGAGGCCGATTCAGGGGGTCAAATGCAGTATTATGGATATAGCCCCAACGGTTCTTGCCCTCTTGGGGACAGAGATACCTGACTATATGGATGGGAGGGTCCTTGAAGAGGTCTTTTATAAGCCACCTGAGGTGAAGAAGGTCGAATATTCAGGAGAACGAGGGGTCGGAGGGGAGGGTCTTTCTCGTGATGACGAAGCACTTGTCAGGGAGAGGCTTGAAGATTTAGGTTATATGTGAACATAATATAGGTTAATTCTAAACAGACCTTTTAAAGTCATGGGAGAGAAGACACTGCTTGATTACTGGATAATCCTTTACAGGAGAAAGAGGGAGATTGTATCTGTAACAGTAGTCGCTGTAATAACGGCGATCATTCTGAGTAAGATGATTAAACCCGTATACGAGGCAAGGGCCACAATCTATGTGCCCAGTGCATCACAGGCGCTCTCCTATCTCTCACCAGATGCCATGGACAGGCTTGCCATAGATACGAGACAGCCTGTTTCAAAGAAGGACGTCCTCTCCCCATATATCGGGATATTGAAGAGTAAACACCTTGCCAGGCTTGTGCATGAGGAATTTCCTGAAAAGAGGCTGGATAAACTTCTGCGTTCTGATATTGATTTTCAAATAACACCCGAGAATATGATAAGCATATACAGCAGGGATAGAGACCCCGAGCTTGCTGCCGAGATTGCCAATGCCTATGTCAGACATTTCAACAGGTTTTTATTAAACGCCTCCATTTCAAACCTTGAAGCCGACAGGCAACTGATAAAAAGGCGGATAGAGGAGATAAAGGGAGAGATTACTCAGGCTATGGAAAGATTAAAAGAGTTTGAGGAGCGTAACAGGGTGGTCTCCATTGATGAGGAGATAAAGAGCCTTACATCTCAAAGAACCTCATTCCAGAATAAACTGGAGGCCATAATGGTCCAGCTAAAGGAGAATGAAGAGAAGATCAAGGCGGTTTCAGATCAACTTGGTCAGGAGGAAGAGCTGTTATCAGTTCAGCAGTATTCCCTGACAAACCCCTTGATAGAGTATTTCCAGAAGAGGCTTGCAGACCTATCCGCCCAGATTGCAGCCTCATCTGTTGAATTGACCGAGAGTCATCCCGACATGGTTATGTTGAGGAACCAGTACAATGTTATATCTGACAGACTTAAAGAAGAGATCCAGAGGCTTATCTCATCCAGGATAAAAACTCCTGGCACATTCTATGAACAGCTCAGGCAGGAACTCGTTAATCTAATAATCCAGAAGAATACACTCAATGCCTCTCTAAGGGGCTACAAAGAGGTGATAGAGAGGATCAACTCAAGGCTATCAAGGCTGCCATCTATAAAGGCTGAATGGGAGAGATTGAATGACGATGTGGACAGGCTAAAGAAGGTCTATGAGCAGCTCAAGCTGAACCTCCAGGAGGCCGAGATGCAGCGTTTCAGGGATATACAGCTCGTAGTGGTGGTCGAGAAGGCGACCCCACCATCAACCCCTTCCTTCCCCGTGCTGTGGCTCAATATAGTGGTGGCCCTCATGGGTGGTCTGATAGGGGGGGTATTCTATGCCTTCTTTGTGGATTATCTGTATGAGGCAAAAAGGGTCAGAAGATCAAAGATTATAAAGGAGATACTCTCGCAGGAGTGAGCATGGGATATCAGTGGGAGGATGTGAAGGCGGTGATCGAAAGGATCGAGGAGGAGAATGTAATTGACGAGCTTACACAGCTTGAGGCAAGGGAGGGCTTTATAGATGGAAGGGTGACGATCACCGAAAGGGCGGAGGGGTATCTCAGGTTTCTTGGTGCACTTGCACTCGGTGTAAACATCGGTCTTATCGCTGTCATTCTCTGTTACATACTACTCGTTACACTCTTACATATAGAGTTCTGAGAGATGGGAAAGAAGGTCAACAGAGAAGAAGAGCTCCTGAACAGGATCAGGGAGTTTAAAAGGGAATTCAGGAGTCGCAGGACTCAGGAATTGTTGGATGAGAGAGAGGAGAGGCATAACAGGGGAGAGGTGTTCTTTGGTGGATACTGGGTCCCGAAGGAGAGTCTGTCGACCATCTTGAAGAGGCTCCGCACAAGGGGGAGGATTGTCTTTATAGAGGTGCACCTGTTCTTCTTTTTCTCAATCCTTGCTTCCCTCATTATATGGTTTATCTTCAAGAGATTCTTTCTTCCTTAAACCCCTTGCATGATACTGCTTGGTATAAATAATATGCATGATGCATCCGCAGCCCTGATCGTGGACGGGAGGGTTATAGCCGCTGCAGAGGAAGAGAGATTTACCAGGATCAAGCATACAAAGGGTTTCCCAGGGAATGCGATCCGGTTCTGTCTTGATTACCTGAATATAGAGCCTGATGATATTGATATGATCTGCCTCTCATGGAGGCCATGGGTTCTCAGGGTAAGGGCGACACAGGCACTGAAGAGCCTCTTGAAGTCTCCCCATATATTCAGGGCAAAGGCATCAAGGGGCATGGGGCAGATGCGTAATGAATGGGCTGAGCTGTTCAGGTTTCGGAGCCTTATGGAGCAACACTTCGGTAAGAGGAGATATAGAATAAGATACATTGATCACCACCTATCCCACGCCTCGTCTGCCTTCTTCTGTTCGCCTTTTGACAGGGCAGCCATCCTGACGATTGATGGTGCAGGTGAGTCAGACACCACCGTGTTATGGATGGGTGAGGGCACAAACATAAGGAGGCTCGAAACCATCAGATTACCCCATTCCCTCGGGCAGTTTTATGCTGCTGTGACGGCCTTTCTTGGTTTTAAGATCCAATCAGATGAATACAAGGTGATGGGGCTTGCGGCCTATGGAGAACCTGTATATGCAGATTATCTGAGGAGGAATGTCCTGAGGCTCCTGCCCAATGGTCTATTCAGGATAGATCCCTACTTCATTGATTATCACCTTGCAAGAAACGGGATCTTCAGGAAGACCACAACAGAGATATTCGGGATGCCACGGAAGGATGGCGAAGAGATAACACAGAGGCATGCCGATATTGCTGCAAGTGCACAGGTGCTAATCGAAGAGGCAATCTTTCACGTACTCAACCACCTCCACAGGCTCACAGGGGTTGACAGGCTCTGTATTGCAGGGGGTGTGGGATTCAATTGTGTGGCAAACGGGAAGCTGTTTAAGAAGACACCCTTCAAAGAGGTCTTTGTACAGCCCGCGGCAGGAGATGCAGGCTGTGCTATCGGTGCTCCTTTGTATGTTTATTACAAAAGTAAAAAGGGGGAAAGGGAGTTTGTGATGGATGATGTATATCTTGGCCCCTCATTTGATTCTTCTCAGTGTGAAGGCATATTGAAGGATATGGACATACCATATGAGAGGCTTTCAGAGGATAAACTCCTTGACAGGGTCGCCAGGGAGCTTGCGGATGGCAGGCTTGTCTGCTGGTTTCATGGAAGGATGGAGTGGGGGCCCAGGGCCCTTGGTGCGAGGAGCCTGCTTGCCGACCCGCGAAGGGCAGAGATGAAGGAGATAATAAACCAAAGGGTTAAACAAAGGGAGCCGTTCAGGCCATTCGCCCCCTCTGTGCTCGCAGAGTATACCCATGAGATCTTCGAATACTACTACCACTCTCCATTCATGACCTTTACCTTTCCTGTAAAAAGGGAGATGGCCGAGAGGATCCCTGCCGTTGTACATATTGACAAGACCGCAAGACCACAGGCGGTATTAAAACAGGTCAATCGAAGATACTGGAGTCTGATAAAGAGGTTTGCAGATATCACTGGGATACCCCTGCTCCTCAATACCTCCTTTAACCTTCAGGAGCCTATCGTCTGCACACCCAGGGATGCAGTAAATACCTTTTTAAAGACGGGCGTTAACTATCTTGTCCTTGAAGACCTCCTGATAAGACAGCCCCATTCTTGGTGATTTGAATCACTATCTATTTAAATGTTAAACTTGTATTCTTAAATTAGGAAGCAATTTATTGAGAATTAAGTATAATAAATAAGGGAGCAGTGATTCTGAGCAGGAGTGGCTGATGTATACTCAACAAATAGATAGAAGGTGTGAGGATGAGACCCATGAGGAAGAGATTATTCGTGTGGATGATGACATTCTTTATGATCAGGATGAAGATACTGATTCCGTTTCACTCACAACCATTCCGGATGATAGCCTTATTGTAAGGATCATGGATATCATTGGGGCCATGATCCTTATTATCCTCTTTGCCCCCCTCTTCATCATTATCTCCGTCCTCATAAAGCTTGACAGCAAGGGACCTGTATTCTTTTTACAGAAACGCTGCGGAAGGCATGGGCAAGAGTTTTATATCTATAAGTTCAGGACGATGGTTGAAGATGCAGAGACACTTAAGAAAGGTCTAAAGAATGGTGTGGATGGGCCTTTCAAGATGAGGGAGGATCCGAGGGTTACAAGGGTGGGGAGATTCCTCAGGAGGTGGAGCCTTGACGAACTGCCACAGTTATTCAATGTCCTCAAAGGAGAGATGAGCCTTGTTGGACCAAGGCCACTCTCAGCAGAGGAGATGACAAGGGATGCAAAGTGGAGGAGGATAAGGCTCATGGTCAGACCTGGTATAACAGGTCTGTGGCAGGTAAAGGGGAGGGCGAGTGGAAGATTTATCGACTGGGTCAGGTATGATATAGAATATGTAATGAAGAGGTCTCTATTGATGGACCTGAGGATACTCCTTGAGACCATTGTGGTGGTGCTGAGTGGGAAAGGCGCCTGTTAATCTCATAAGGAATAAAGTTTTTGATGATACATAAACTAAATTATAAAAAAAGAGGAAAGGAGAAGGTCATGAGAAGATTGGGTTATGTGGTATTATCACTTCTTATTATTATCAGTTTTTCACCGTTTCTCTCATGGGGGGCTGAGCACCCGGTAAAACTATATCCTGCGATTGGTTATTCACTAAAAAATGACCTCTCGCCCCCACTCAGCCAGATAAGGCCCATACCACCTGGATATAGCAAGAATGTTCGTGAGATACCAACGCAGCCTATCCCGAGGCCCATGCCACGGGCACCTGAGGTCCCTGCCGAGGATCCGGTGGTACAGGACCGGCAGGGAGAGGGTAGTATGCCTGCAACCATAAGGAACTTTGAGGGCATAGGTAATGTGAACGGGGTTCTGCCGCCTGATACAAATGGCGATGTAGGTCCGAATCATTATGTCCAGATAGTGAACCTCTCCTTTGCAATATTTGATAAATCAGGAAATCGGCTTTATGGGCCTGCCGATAACAACACCATATGGTCAGGCTTTGGAGGCCCATGCGAGACACGGAACGATGGAGACCCCATCGTGCTCTATGACCACCTTGCAGATCGCTGGGTTATCAGCCAGTTTGCCCTGCCAAACTTCCCTTATGGTCCCTTCTATCAATGCATTGCCATATCTCAGACAGGCGATCCTATGGGTGCATGGTATCGTTATTCATTCCTTGTGCACAACACAAAGATGAATGACTATCCAAAGTTCGGACTCTGGCCTGATGGATATTATATGTCAGTAAACCAGTTTGATCCCTGGTGGGCAGGGGCAGGGCTCTTTGTATTTGAGAGAGACAGGATGCTTCTTGGTCAGCCTGCGAGGTTCCTATATTATGACCTTGGCAGCGTTGATGAGAGGTATGGTGGACTGTTACCGGCTGATCTTGATGGCCCGCCACCTCCACAGGGCTCGCCTGCTTATTTTGTATCAGTGGATGACAGTAGCTGGGGTTTCTCAAGGGATACGCTGCACATCTGGGAGGTCCATGTGGACTGGGCTACCCCTTCAAACTCAACCATTACAGGGCCAACAGATATCCCAACGGCCTCATTTAACCCCAATATGTGCAATTACTCAAGGGATTGCATCCCTCAGCCAGACACCACAAGGGGTCTGGATGCGATAAGCGACCGCTTGATGTACAGGCTCCAGTACAGGAACTTCGGAAGTTATGAGGTCATGGTGGTGAATCACACCGTTGATGTGGATGGCACCGACCATGCAGGGATAAGGTGGTATGAACTCAGAAAGACGAATGGTTCGTGGTCAATACATCAACAGGGCACATTTGCACCGGACTCTCACAACCGCTGGATGGGTAGCATAGCCATGGATGGCGATGGTAATATCGCACTTGGCTATAGCATTTCAAGCAATACCATGTATCCATCCATAGGCTATGTGGGAAGACTGTCCACTGACCCCCTTGGCACCCTGCCACAGGGTGAGGGCATTATAATCCTCGGTGGCGGCTCACAGACCCATTCCTCGTCACGCTGGGGGGATTATAGTTCAATGAGTGTTGACCCTGTGGATGACTGTACATTCTGGTATACTCAGGAGTATTACCAGACCACAAGCAGTTCGGGCTGGCAGACCCGTATAGCCTCGTTCAGGTTCCCCTCGTGTGGTGCTCCGACAGGAGATCCGGTACCTGATATAAAGGCAAATGGCTCAGACGGGCCTGTTAATGTAAGCCAGGGGAGCGTGCTTTCGGTTACCGTCACGCTCGACCCTGGTAATAGGGCAGGTGATGATGCAGACTGGTGGATGGCTGCAAATACGCCTTTTGGCTGGTATTCATATAATGGAACAGACTGGATATATGCAGGTCCATCCTACACCGACCTCACAGTGACATATCAGCAACCACTTTCAAGCTATGGACCTGTGGAGATATTGAACACAACAGGCCTGCCACTTGGCAAATACACCTTCTATTTCGCTGTGGATATGATAATGAATGGCCTGCCTGATATGGACCAAAAATATCTTGATAAGGTAATAGTTAATATTGTTCAAGTAGCAGAATAAGAATAACGATTGACTTTATTATCAAGGTTTTGATAGTATTTTAAAAAGTTTTTGAGGGGGGTGAAAGTTGAAAAAGAGTGAGAAAAATAGTGTAAATATTAAGAAAGGAGGATTGAGGATGAAAAAGAAGGGGGTTTTGGTGGGTGTAATTCTTGTGAGTATTTTAATGTGTGCTCCTTTTCTGGTTACCAAGGCAGTGGCAGGTGAGCAGTTGGGGACATATTGCTGGCGCGTGGCTCCTTATGTTGACTTGCTTCAGCTCGCTGTCACCGATGAAGGCGATGGGATATATCTTTTGGTGGGAAGGGAAGGAGTTCCCCTTGTATATCTTCTGCCCTGTGTTGGGACCGGTGTTGAAGATGGTCAGGGCAACATAAAGATGGGCCTGCATTGCACTAATGACACGGCGTTTTTCGGCGGCATAAATGATTGCGTATTCAAGAGCACACTGGATATGGAGACCTTGAGGGGTGATGTTGAGATAGACTGCGGAACAGGGGCGTTTACGAATACAGGCACCCTTGTTCCAAGAGAGTGTGCTCCTGATGAGTGGGAGGCATATGGGTTGGGAGATGGCCCTGTGGCTGGTGAATAAATAACCAAACAGGAGGTCAATGGTGAAGAGGAGGATTTTTTTATATTTGATAATAGCGCTTGGAGGAGTGTTAATGATAACCAATCAGGTGATGGCAGGTGAGCAGATAGGCACGTTCTGCTGGCAGTGGACTCCTTATATAGATCTGTTGGAGTTTGCGGTTACGGACGAGGGTGATGGTATCTATCTTCTTGTTGGAGAGGATGAGGCATGGATATACTATACCCTTCCATGTGTCGGGAGTGCGATCCTTATAGGAGGAGTTTACGGGCCTGCCCAGATTAAGATGGGGCTGCACTGCACTAATGACACGGGGTATTTTGGTGGTATAAATGACTGCGTATTCAAGAGCACGCTTGATCCCGTGACCTTGAGCGGCCCTGTAGAGGTGGATTGTGGGAATGGTGGATTTACAAACACGGGTATACTGGTTCCTATAGATTGTGATATAGCTTCTCCAGAGGCTGATGGTTCTGTAGGCGGTCAGTAAGATTAATGGTACCTTGATAACCGTGATGATGGTGTATTCTCTCCATCATCACGGTTCTGTATTTTAAAGCAGGATTCCTCTTTGTCTTCTTCAATCCTTCAGAGGATCATAGGCTTTTGTCTCTATATATTAATCTTAATATCCCCCCTGCTCTGTTTTAAGGTCTTCACACATCCATCCATGATCCCGAAGGCCATCTTTATCGAGGTGGTGGGGGGATTTATGCTCATCTGCTGGATGGTAAGCCTCAATCTACAGAAAGACAGGAGGGTTGTCCTGTCACCTCTGGTGCCTCCAGTATGTATGCTCATCGTGGTCTTCATCCTCTCACTGATCAAATCAGATTATCTCTATGGAGGGGTGTTTGAACTCCTTAATTTTATAGTATTTTTTCTCCTCTATCTCCTAATGATCAATTATTTCGAGTCTCACAGACAGATGGACAGGGTCTTCACCGTCTCTACCATTACAGCCGTGATCGTCTCGGTTATCGGGATATCACAGTATTACGGGTCTCCTCTTATTGATCTGCCCCAGGATCACCCGCCTGGGGCGACATTCTACTATAAAAATATGGCGGCCCAGTATATCATCATGATCATCCCCTTGTCCGCCTATCTTTTAATATCAGGTAAGAAGAGATGGCTGAGGGTTTATTCTTTCCTTGCAACCATAATCATGATCACATTTCTATACTGCACCGGCTCCAGGGCTTCATCCCTTGGGTTGCTGTCAGGCCTGATTATCGCCGGTATCTTTCAGCTATCCATCGGAGGTCTGAGGTTGGGGATAAAGGAGGGGGGGAAGTCCTGGATGAAGGGATTGCATATCTCCAGGTTGCTTTTTATCATTGTATTGATCTATTTTCTGGTGAGCCTGCCTGGCTATATCACGAGGGGCATGGCCGATCCAAGCAAGGTAAGGAGTGTAAATACAAGGCTCTCATTATGGGTGAATACCATCGAGATGATCAAGGACAACCCGATCCTTGGCATCGGTCTTGGAGGATGGAAGGGAGAGTATCCTCTATACCATAATGCCAGAATGGTCACCAGGAGGTTCAGTGAGCGTGAACAGCCCTTGAGGGCCCATAATGAATACCTCCAGCTCACTGCAGAGGCAGGTATTGTGGGACTGACTGTGTGTGTGTGGATGATATTTATAGTCTTCAGGATGTTGTGGAGGGTGTGTAGATATGGAGGGGATAGAGAGACGAGGTTGAAGGGATTCTTCTTCACAATGAGCCTGTCAGCACTGCTGGCGAATGCACTGTTCAGCTTTCCCTTCAGACTGCCTGTTTCATCATTCTTCTTTGTGCTCATCCTTGGAATGCTCACGGTGCTTTATCATGGTCAGGGTGATGTTAGGGTGATCCAGATTAAAAAACCTGCAATTATAACCATGGTCTCTGTTGTTATCACCATTTTGATAGTATATGTCATCTTCCTCAAAACAAGCCTTGCAATGGCAGAGGTCAATTACTATCAGGCACAGCTATACGCTGTTAAGGGGGATTTAAAGACTGCCCTCCAAAAGGCTGAGCGGGCAAGGGATATCTACCCACACCATTACAGGATAAGGTTATATTGTGGCGTCCTCTATTTAAGGGCAGGCAGATACGATGAGGCCATAGAGGAGAACCTCGCAGCCCTCAGGCTGAGGCCTCATGATACCTCTGCACACAATAATCTGGGCATTGCCTATTTCAGTAAGGGTTATTATGAGGAGGCGATAAAGGAATATGAGGCCAAGCTGAGGATTCTCCCCGGGTCTCTCGGGGCTTTAAAGAACCTGGCAAGGGTTTATATCAGGCTTGGTGAGCTGGACAAGGCAGCAGGGGTTTATAAGGAGGCCATCTCATATCATCCTGATAATGCCTATCTACACTTTATCCTTGGTGCTATATATGCGAGGGAAGGGGACATCGAGGATGCGATAAGGGAGATGGAGGAGGCTGTTAAGCTTGATCCTGACAATGATACCTACAGGCTCAACCTTGAGGGTCTTTATAATTCTTTTAGACGGTGATCAGTCCTTTACCACCCTTACGAGTATGTCTCCAAAGCCTGGCATGCCCGTGAATGGTGAGAGGTTCTGTGGGTCTATCAGTTCATTTATATTCGGGGTGTATTCAGAGGCGCTATTGAACATCCCAATGCCAGATGCCCTCTGACCCCCTGGACCAAAGGCGGTCTTTATCACCCCTGGCATCACCTCATCCGTCAGGAACGCCCTGCCCCTGATCCGTCTCTTTAATGGATTCTCAAGGGTCACGATGTCACCTGTCTTTATCCCGAGCCTCTGGGCATCGGCTGTGTTGAAGGCAAGCACAGGGATCGAAAGGGTTGCCTCCTTAAACTCCTCTTCCCTTTTAGAAAGGCCGTATTCATCATTGTATTCGGGCATCCTGTATCTGAACGGCTTATTCAGTGGCCTCATGCATTCGGTCTCGGTCTCTGCAAGATATGGACACACAATGGTCATGGTCATGGCGTGATTCACCCTGCCACTTATCAGCTGGAACGGATATTCATTGCTTATCCCCTGGTATTCATGGCTCTTCGGGTTCCATCTACAGTCATGCCAGTAGAAGGTGGTGGGCAGGCTGAGCCCGAACCTCCTGTTTATCTCCTCAAGATAGCTGAACCTGAATTCAAACCTCCTTGAGGGTGTCAGGGGATACAGCCCTGATGGTTCACCATCGAGAGTCCTGTATCTGTAATAACCCACAGGCCATACAGCCACCCCGTTATTCTTCCTCAACCACTCCACTGTGAGTGGTTCGCCTCTTCTTATCACCTTCCTGCCCCATATGGCTATCGGATTGTCTGGCGCACCGATGATGAGGCATCCCTCTGGCAGGTCAGGATAGGGCAGGGGTGTGCCTATGTTATAAAAGCCTGGTGTCTCAAGGAGTATCTCGTTTATGAAGTCCTCTTCGCTTGTGTATCTGTCAAAGTCCTCTGCCCTTATGTCAGGGTCACCATTGTCTATGAGTGCCTTGGCAAGGGTCTTCATTATCTCAAATGGCGTCTTTGATTCATACAGTGGCCTGATGACCTGATCCCTCAGTGCCACCTCGGGGGACATTGTGTAGACATCACTCACACCCATCCTCTCAAGGAAGCCCGCCTCTGGAAGGATGACATCGGCATATCTGCCAGTTACGGTTATATGGGTATCTATGAAGACCATGAGGCTGACGCTGTATTCCCCATCCTCATCCTTCCTTGTTATGGCCTCTATCCAGTCAGATGTCCTTCCCGCGGTTATAAAGGGGTTTCCGGCCCTTACTATCAGTGCCTTGACAGGGTATGCATAGCCCTTAAACGGGCCGTGTTTCAATGTTATGCCCTTCTTCATCTTCTCAGGGAGGTCAGCGAACACACCCTTCCACGCAGAAGGATAATCACCATAGAGGTCCTTCTGGAGTTCCGATATCCTTGCCGTGACATCCCTGCCGTTCACCCTCCTTGTGACCATCCTCTCAAGGAGCCACCTGCCGGATGCCTTTATGCCCTTCTTGGGTTTCTGCGAATCTATAAATACGAGGCCACCAGGTCTGTCAAGGTTTCCTGTGATAAGACAGAGTGCGGTCATCAGGATGGAGGTGACATCGCCATTGGTATGATGGGCGGTGCCGTGCATCCCTATCTCCATGGTTGCAGGCTTTGTTATGCCGAATAAGTGGGAGATTCTCTCTATCTCAGCCCTTGGGATGCCGGTCTTCTCCTCTGCCCATTCCAGGGTGAAGTATCTGAGGCCGTTGGACGGATCTGTCTTTGTTGTGTGTTCGAGGAATGCCCTTTTAAACTCATCCCATCCGATGGTGTAATTCTCTATGAATCCGTGGTCTATGTATCTCCTCCCCTCATCATCAGGGTTATCATTGGTTATGATGTAATAGAGCATGCCTGCCAGCAGGCATGCGTCTGTGCCTGGTATAATCGGAAGCCATATGTCAGAGAGCATGGCCGAGTTTGTGTGAGAAGGGTCTATTACGATATATATACAATTATTCTCTTTCCTTGCACCTGTGATGCCATATGACATGTAGTTGAACCTTGTTGCCGTGAATGGATTTGCACCGATGTTTATGATCAGCCTTGCGTCATGGTTATGATTGAGGTGGAGGCCACCGTATTCATCCCTTGTGAGGAATGGCCTCTGGACATCAGGCAGGGGTCTCTCGTCGCCTGTCATTATCCACTGTCCCCACTTACGGTTTGGATCACAGACGCTTCCATGATTATATGTGTTGGGGGTCCCGAAGGCATGAAATAGCCTGTAGTATGCCTCCCTGTCTGTTATGTCACCTGTGTCAAGGAATACAGACTCGGCACCATAGCGCCTCTTTATATCAATGAGCTTTTTGGCGATATACTGCGATGCCTCTTCCCATGTTACCTCCCTCCATCTCTCCTCTCCTCGCTCTCCTGCCCTTATAAGTGGCCTCTTTATCCTGTGTGGAGAGTAGGTGAGCTGTAGGCCTGCTGCACCCTTGGCACAGAGCGTGCCGTTGTTTACAAGGGAGTGAGGATTTCCGTATATCTTCCTCGCAACACCATCCTCGACAACCACTGATATACCGCACTCAGACGGACACATGAGGTCCGAGGTATTGACTGTCTTGATCCCCTTCTCCAGGGGCGCTATCCTTGGCCTCTTTGCTGGGAGCCTCCGTGATTCTGGTCTGCGTGTCAAGTCATAATCACCAAGCGGTGTATCAGTAACATCCCCCCTTGTGAGATAGAAGACCGATGGCCCTGTGCCGAGGCCTGGATTGATGACTTTAACAGGGTTTCCCCTCAGCATGGCGGATATAGGGTCCTTTGGGTCATGCATGTCGCCGAATACCATTGCCTTGCCCATACAGTCCATTACACAGACAGGGTCCTGCCCTTTCAGGAGTCTCTCGTAACAGAAGTCGCATTTCTGTAGTTCTCCTGAGGCATCGTCTATATATATGGCGTCATATGGACATGCCTCGTAACATCTCTTGCAGGCGTTACACCTCTGTCTGTCAAGGAGGACTATACCTTCACGGATTCTGTATAATGCGCCCTCGTCGCAGGCATCGATGCATGGTGGATTCAGGCAGTGGTTACATATGTGGGGGATGAAGACCTTCCTGAGATCAGGGAAGGTGCCTTTCCTGTACCCCCTGACCCGACACCTGAATGTGCCAAGGGGCAGTTTATACTCTGTCTTGCAAGCAACCTGACAGGCGTAACATCCTGTGCACCTGTCAAGGTCTATGAGCATCGCATATTGGTGATGCCTTGCAGACATGGGTCTCCTGCTTTATGGATGTGATGGAACGGGTTTTGTCAGGATTATCTTAGTTCAGTCGCTCGATGAACCCGAAAACTTGAACATGCAACAGCCAAGGTCGAGGATCTGCTCCTCGTCGGAGAAGTGCCTCTTGATGTCTTTGGCGATGCTGTATATCCTGCTGTTGCCTTCTTTCCTCTTTGTCACAAGCCCGCTATTCTCAAGCACCCTCAGGTGTCGGGATATATTGTATATCCTGATACCAAGGGTCTCAGAGAGGTTTGACACGGAGGATTCATGCTTGAGAAGCTCGCGGACGATCCTCAATCTGCTCTCATCAGCAAGCGCCTTTAAAATGACCGTCCATTCAGGAGACGACCTCGTACCCCCGGTAGTTCCTTTCCTTTTCGCCATGATTAAATATTATAAACCTTCTCCTTTAAAAAATCATCATCTCCTCCCAAACATCCTTCTCAATTCATCCATTGAGATGAGTATCCTCGTCGGTCTTCCATGGGGACACCTGTCAGGCTCCCTGCATCTGTCAAGGTCTCTCAACAGGGTGACTATCTCTTCATCATTCAATGGCTCCTTGCCCCTTACAGATCTATGGCATGCCAGCTTAGAGGCGATCCCCTCTCTCAGCTCATCCTCCTGTCTTATGCCTGAGGACTCGTATTCGATTATTCCAGAGGCCAGATCCAACAGGAGGCCCCTTATATCACTCCTATGGAGCTCCCCTGGAATCGCCCTTACTATCACATCCCTGCCACCAAACTCCTCTATCTCGATGCCAAAGCCACGGAGATCCTCTCTGTGTCTTAATATGACCTCATACTCCCTTGGAGGAAGTTCCACCCTTACTGGAAGGAAGAGTGGTTCAGGGGCTGTATCAGCCATTCCAAGGAACCTCTCATAGAGTATCCTCTCGTGTGCTGCATGTTGATCTACTATCATGAGGCCATTGTCAGTGATGGTTGCAATGAATGCCTCACCTATGCGAAAGTATCGTGGAGGGGGTGGGGTTGCTATGCCCTCATCGAAGAAATCCGTCTGCGAACCCTTGAAGTCTTCTATCAAGCTGTCTTCTCTGACAGAGCCCTCTTCCTTAATCCCTGAATCGTATGAGCTCTCCTGAGGGCCTCTTTCCTCTCTGTCATTATGATGCAGTGCCTCATATACGGCCTCCTCAACACATCTATGGATTGTCTCAGGCGATTCAAATCTCACCTCCATCTTTGCAGGATGGACATTCACATCAACCATCCCTGGCTCAAGCTCAAGGAAGAGGAAGAAGACAGGGTGTCTGTCCTTCGGCAGGGTTTGGCCATATGAGGTGTATATGGCATGGCTGATCAGGGGATTCCTTACGGCCCTCCTGTTTATGAATATAAATTGGTGGGTCCGTCTCTTTGTATGGAAGGAGGGCATGGATATAAACCCGTGGACCCTTATACCCTCCGCCTCTCCCTGGATCTCCATGAGGTCGCTGACGAACTCACCTCCGTATACTTCTTCAAGCCTCTCCTTGAGGCTGTCGGTGGTACGCGTGTTTAACAGTTCGTTGTTGTTATGTCTGAGTGTGAAGGATATCCAGGGATAAGCGAGTGCCCTCTGTGTGACGACATCGATGATGTGTGAAAGCTCTGTTGATGTTGCCTTCAGGAATTTCCTCCTTGCAGGTGTATTATAGAAGATATCCCTCACCTCGACCACGGTTCCGCTGACTGGAGGTGCATCAATGACCATCTTCTTGCCACCAGGATGCACCTCCACCCTTGTGCCTTCAGATCCGTTGTGCCTGGAGGTTATAAGGGTGAGTTTTGAGACAGAGGCTATGGCAGGGAGTGCCTCGCCCCTGAAGCCGAGTGTTGAGATCCTGAAAAGGTCGTCCTCTGTCTTCAATTTGCTTGTTGCATGCCTTTCTATGCTCAATATCGCATCATCTCTGTCCATGCCGCTGCCATTGTCAGTGACCCTTATCAGTCTCTTGCCCCCGTGAAGTATCTCTATGTCAATCCTTGTTGCCCCTGCATCAATGGAATTGTCAATCAATTCCCTTACAACAGAGGCAGGCCTTTCTATCACCTCACCTGCTGCGATCTTATTGACCAGATTCTCTGGAAGGATGGATATCTCAGGCATTTAAAGACCTCTTCATATATTTTATGGTGGCCCTTAAATTATGGCAAGCCGATATAGTGATATGGTAATATTGGAGATAGAGGGCTGGGATGTCCAAGACCAGAAAGTGTGAACATTGCGGGAAAGATATAAATGTGATATACAATGTCTGCCCCATATGTGGTGGAGAGTTAGAGGAGTATCTCGACCCCCTGCCGCCTGAGTGCCCCAGGTGCAAGGAACCACTCGAGCTCCATAGAGGAGACGATGGTCAGGAATATGAGATGTGTCCACGGTGCAGCGGGCTCTGGATTGACAGGGAGGTCTTCCCCGCTCTAACAAGGGGACATCCTGTTAAGAGGCAGGGTGGATACAGGGGCACATACAGGAAGACACCTGATAGAGGCCCCCTTGAATACATACCCTGTGTGCGTTGCGGAAAGCTGATGAACAGGAAGAACTTCAAGCGCATATCAGGCGTGATAATTGATGAATGCAGACGTCACGGGGTGTGGCTTGATGCAGGAGAGCTTGAGAAGATAAGACACTTCATCGCAAACGGGGGGCTTGAGATGGCCATGGAGAGAGAGATTGAGAGGAATCGTGCACGCATAAGAGAGCTTGCGACAAAGGTGGACCAGACAGCCTTTACCCAGAAGGTCATCCATTTCTGGAACCTGAAGAGATGGCTGTTCGGCTGATCCATCACCTATTAAACAGCCTTCCAAGCAGGATGAATAACCAGCCCATCCGTTTATAGAATAGATAGAGATACCTCTCAAAGAAGAAGTTGAAATTCCGTTTCTTCCATCTCCATACAGAGAGCCTGTGCAGGGGGCCGAATATGAGCCCGCTGAAGAAACCCTTGAGGAACCTCTCGTATCTGAAAGCAAGGAATGTATTTATATATATGGCATTGAGGAGCCTTGGATTCTTTACCCATGGTGTCCTTATCTCATCATTTGTGAAGTTCTTCCATCCCTCGAGTCTGTCAGGTGGCTTGAACCCTGCCTTTATGGCCTCTTCATACAGCAGGGTCCCTGGCAGTGGTACATATGGCTGGATCGGGACCTCCGAACCAGGATGCCTCCTCCTGATCTCGTCTGCAAAATCAAGCGTCCTCTTCAACTGCTCCTCTGTCTCGTTTGGTAGGCCTATCATCAGGGAATAGAGCGTCTTGATATTCCCCTTTGAGACTATATCAATCCCCCTGTCTATCATCCTCCTGTTCTGTCCCTTTCTTATATATCTGAGGACATCATCATCAGGTGATTCAACCCCGAAGAAGAGATACACGCATCCACTCTCCTCAAACCTCTTCAGAAGCTCAGGATCAAAGGTGTTGATCCTCACATTCGCTATCCATTTGAAACCGAGCTCCTTGAGCAGATCCAGTATCTCAAGCATCGCCTGTTTTCTGCCGGCAAGGAATGTATCGTCATAGAATGTCATCTTATAGACACCGAACTCCTTCAGTCTGAGGAGCTCTGACCTTATCTTCTTGGTGCTTTTTACCCTGCAGACATTCTTGTGGAAATAGACATTGTAGCAGAATCCGCACTTATGAGGACATCCCCTTGAAGACTCATACCCGATATTCTCAAGGGTGTCTCCTCCCCTCCTGATATATTCAAGGAGTATCTCCTCTGCCTTCCCACTGTAGGGGAACGGAAGGGTCTCTATATCAAGAAAATCCCTGTCCTCATTAACGATGATCCTTCCGTTATGCTTCCATCCGAGTCCGTTTATACCATGGAAGTCCCTCTCACCATTATTAATGGCCATCACAAGCTCATAGAGGGTCTGCTCACCCTCACCCTTTACCACAAAGTCCACCATTGGTGATTCAAGGGTCTGCTCCACCATCATGGATGGATGTGTCCCTCCCCATACAAGGGGGATATCCGGGTCTATCCTTCTTGCTATCTTTGCAAGCCTCAGGGTGTTCTTTATCTGATAGCAGGTCATGGTTGAGAGACCGATGAGCAGGGGTCTCTTTCTTACAAGCTCCCTGAACCTCTTTCTTGGGTGTATCCTCTCATCAAAATACTCGACATCGATCCCCCTCTCCTCAAGATATGCACCAAGGCACAGGATCGCAAGCGGGGTCCATGCATGATATGGGAATGGACTCGCATTGGCATATGCCAGAAGGACAAACTCTCCACCCCTCCTCTCAGACATCAGATACTCTTGATCGCCCCTTTCTTAAAAGGATAACTTATCACACCATAGATCACTGCAAGCATGATATCTATCCCGAGGATGTAATTCAAGGCCAGTGCCCTCAATGCAAAGGATAGACCTGCCTCCTTTCGCATAAAATTAAGCCACCTCATATTTGCGAGGAGGAATACAATGAGCAGTCCGAGGGTGAGATAAGAGACATTTGGAAAGAAGGGTATGAGGAACAGGGACAGAAGGCTGAAGAATGCACACATTGCAGCGATCCCGTTGCTTGGGGATGTTGGGCCTGCATTATCGAGCTTCTTCTCCCTGAAGAAGAGATGCACCCACATAACAGCCCTCTTGAAATAGTTTCTCACCGCCTGTCTGAAGTCAGCAAACTGATGCCTCACCCTGATCTTCTCGTTAAGTATAATGGGGTCTGTCCTGTTCACCCTCCTTGCAAGTTCGAAGTCCTCCACATCTGCCCCCCTGTAGGACTCATTGTAGCCACCTATCCTCTCAAAGAAGTCCTTTCTTATCGCACCACACCTTGGCGCAAACACACTCACCCTGTTGCCCTCTCTGCCGATGAGGTGTATGTATTCGAACATCGCCATGTATTTCGGGACAAACCCCTTATTAAGGGGCTCTGTCTCGCATATGCCTATGACACACCTTGCAGATGGATCTCTCTCAAAATGGTCCCTGACCTCCTTTATGGTCCCGTCCATCACCACTACATCCGCATCAAGGAACAGGATTATATCCCCCTTTGCCTCCCTCACACCTATATTCCTTGCCCTTGCAGGTCCTGCGTTCCTCTCAAGCTCTATAACCCTCACAGGATATCTCTTTGCGATCTCCACGGTCCTGTCCCTTGAGCAGTCGTCAACGATTATCACCTCCGTATCTTCAACCCCCTGTCTGAAGATGGATTCAAGGAGTCCTGGCAAGAACCTCTCGGCATTATAAGTGGGGATGACGATGGAGATCATATATCTAATATAAAGACTGGAGACAGTCAAAATCAAATAATCAGAGGATGGGATGCTTTAAGAGGGAGCGGCCCCTGCCATGAGAGGCAGGGGCCAGATTTTTGTTATGGCCCACTTATATTGACCACAACACTGTCATAATACATCTGATCCATATCAAGCTTCCCGTCCATGTTAAGGTCAACACCGAAGTAGAAGGTGTATGTCCCTACAGGAAGACCAGGTGCAAGGGACATCTGAGGACCAGCCGTGGTGTTCAGGACTTCATAAGGCCCCATGTTGACAAGCCCTCCCTGATAGGAGGCAAGGGGTACACAGGATAGGCATTTGGGAACCCATGCGTCTGTGTTGGGATTATAGAAGTAATACCTATAAGACGGGTCTCTTGCAATCACCCACCAGTCTGCATTCTGCCCTGCCATATCTCCTGGTGTAAGGGCGATGGTCACAGAGAGTGGATCACCATGCTGGAGAGTAACAGGCCCATCTGAGCCATTTGCCTTGATGTCAATAATCGATCCACCCTGACACTCTTCCGCTGCATAGGCCACAACATTGGGTGCATAGATCAAGGCAAAGTTGTCCCTTGGAGGGTTGGGCCCAGAACCAGCCAGATAAAAATCAAGTGGGATTGTGGAATAGACCACACAACCTGCACCATAAGGGTACGAGAAGGTTACGATCTCATCAGGATTCCCCCTTGTAAGGATTAACCTGGCATTTAAAGGTAGACTATTGGCATCTGCATAACCGTGACTCGAGTGGTCCCCTCCATCAAGTGAGGTATCATCAAGTGTTCCTCCGGGACCATTTGTTACAAGGGTGGTATTGTCACGGATATTGATATCTCTACTATCTAAAAAATCCCTCACTATGTTGAAGCTTCCACCTCCTGGGAGGATGGTCTCTGCATCAGTTACAAACCTGTCATGGATTATAAGCCTCTTCCCTGAGGCAACCGCAGCCTCGATGTCAGCCAATCGATTGAGATATTCTGCGCCATACATATTGTTAGAGCAGTTTTGGACATAAATCACATCCACTCCTGCAAGATCCGTAGAACTTAAATCAGTGAGATTTACAGGTGTATGCCCCGCGATAGTGATGGAATTAACCTGATTAGGGTCACCCTGGCCATCACACATATCATAATACCCCACATTGAGTGCGGATGCATTTGTAGCAAGGACTATTATAAAAAGAAAAAACGCTATAAACTCTCCCCTCTTTACATGTTTACCTTTCATAATTAGGCCTCCTTTAAATCTTGTTTTATTTTATAGTGTTTTCCCTCCATTATCACCTCCCTTCTTAAAATTTTTAAGGCAATTATCCCTTAAGGGTACCTGAGCTAAATTTTGATAATGTTAACCTTATAAAATCAGGCTCTGCAAGATAATATGGTAAATACTTTTGGAAAATCTTGTGATGTCTCGCATAAAGCTTATGTTTGGAAAGTTTCCAATAACAATCCATGTTGTTGAAGTGGTTCTTTGTCAGAAAATAAATTCATTGTCATGGTTGATTATCGTATGGTTAAAGCTTTTTCTATCAAGTTCCCTGTAGCCGTACCAGGTATCAGTGTAGATAATACTTCCTTTTAACATGATGTCTTATAATGCTCTGAAAAGTACCGCCTTTAACATTTGGCACGACCATAGTTCTTACAGACCCGTTTCTCTGGATTATTTCCAACAACAGGCTGCTTACCAGAGGCTCTTCTGCCTCTTTTGCCCTTTCTCCTGCCCCAGTAAGTATGTTTCATCAACCTCTACACTACCAGAGAGTTTATTAGTAAATTAGTAATAGGGACCTCTTTTGGTAGCCACCCATATCCTGTTCAGCATCTGCCAGGCTATTTTGTATGTTACTTTAATCTCATCCTTAAGTCAACTAATTAACGGATATCCCCACTCTAAAAAACCTGTTGCCAAAATCTATTCTAGTCTTCTTCGAATACCACATTTGTAAAGTTGTTCCCTTTACCGAGTTTCCATATTCTTTATTATATCCACAATTGAGAACAATTCAATCCCTTTTGGCCATCGAATTTCATGAAGAAGTGCTATAACAGGCTTCCTCATTACCAATGTTATTCTCTGTAATCGTAAGCTCCTTTAAGGGCTTCCTGTATTTGGATATAGGTTTATCCTCTCTACAGCAAGTACCTCTAAGGGGATAGTTGCCTTTTTAATTTTATATTTCTATTGGAAGTTTTGTAAAGCTGAATTTTAGATTTAATATCTCTCCAAGGATATCAAATAGGTATTTTTGACCTCGGCCCCTCTATAAAACGATAAACCTCCTGATATCGCCTGCTCATGGTGGTTGCACTGAAGGTAGAGTGATACCTCTCCAGGCCCCTGTGGCCCATCTCCCTTCTGGCCAGAGGGTTTCTTAGCAGATAGATGATTCTATCAGCGAGGGCATGTGCATCGTCTTTTTCCACTAAAAACCCTGTCCTGCCATCCTCTACTACCTCGGGAATACCCCCAACCCTTGTTGCGACCACAGGCAGGCCCGTGGCCATGGCCTCGATGATTGAGAGGCCAAAGCCCTCCCATCTGGAAGGTAAAACAAAGACATCAAGCAGGGAGAGATACCCATAGACATCCCTTTGAAAGCCTACGAATCTGACGTTGTTACCCAGTTCCTTTTGCCCTGCACGGAGTATGAGCTCATCCTTCAGAGGGCCATCCCCGACAATCAATACACCCATCCTGATCCCCTTTTTCAGGATTATATGTGCGGCGTCTATGAGGATGTCCACACCCTTCTGTTCATGGAGGCGTGCAACCGTGCCTATGAGGGGCATATCTTTGGCCACGCCTACTGTGTCCCTTGTGATGGAGGGATGTCTGGATGTGGGAGGGTCAATCCCATTGGGTATACAGTGTATCCTTTCAAGCGGGAATCTGTATGCCTCGTGTATGTAATCCCTGAGGCTGTGTGATACAGTGGTGACGAGCCTTGAATACCCTATCGTCTTCCTGTCCAGTAACCTCACGATGGCGTCACCGAGCCCTCCTCCCTTAAAGTGCCTCTCCATATTGTGGATGGTGGAGATGACAGGGACACCCGCTATCCTGCCTGCTATACGACCATATATATCGCTCCTTACGAGGTGGGTATGTAAAAGCTGGATCCGTTCCTGCCTGAGCAGATCTACAAGCCTCCTGATCACCCTTATATCCACCCATGCATTCAGCGGGCCTTTCATGTCTAAGCACACGGTCTTAAGGCCCATCTCATTATAGATGGGTTCGTAGTCTCTATCACCATATAGATATCCGATGATGACCTCCCACCTCTCTCTGTCGATGTGTTTCAGTATCCCGTGGATTACCCTGTTAGGACCATCGTATCGGAGCTGGGTTATCAGTATCATGATCCTTCTCTTATGCATCCTTACCCCTGTTCAGAAGGGCCTTTACGGCCTCAAACACCTCCTCTGTTGACACCCCATCCATGCACCTGGGAGATTTACAGGAAGGGGTATGGTGATCCATGTGTAAGTAACAGGGACTGCAGTCAACACGATGGCTTACAACACAACACATCTTCCTATAATCGTCACCCAGAACCTGATCTGGAGAGGTCGGGCCGAAGATGGCGACCGACGGGACATTCAGGGCAAGGGCTATGTGGAGGGGGCCTGAGTCATTACCGATGAACAGTGTTGCCCTCTTGATTATTCCTGCTGTAACAGGGATTGAGGTTCTTCCGATTAGGTTGATCAGGGAGGGGTTATTCATCGAAGCCGAGATGTGGTGGCCAATCCCTGTCTCCTCGGCACTTCCTATAAGCACAACAGCGGCTTGAAATCGGCAGATAAGCTCCCCTATCAGTGAGGTATATCTATCTATCCCCCACATCCTGTGCATGGAGTCCCTTGCTGTAGAGGGATGGACGACTATTATGGGGCGTGTGAATTGACTGACCAGTCTGTCTGATGCCGCCTGGTCCCTGTCAGGTATCCTTATATTTATTTTTTCATTCATGACCTTTATACCAGCCACCTTTAACAATTCAAGGTTCTGCCTCAGGATGGGGATATCCCTTTTAAATTCTAGGGCGGATGTATAAACGCCCTTGAGTCCCTTCTGTTCAAAGCCGATCCTATAAGGGGCCCCTGTAAGGAAGGCCATAAGGCTTATCTCCCTTGCGCCCTCTCCCCTTGCAGATGCGTATACAAGGTCGTATCCCCTATCCCTGATGAGCCTTATCAGGGGTAGTTTTCTGATCATCCCCCTGTGTGTCCTGCGAAGGTCGAGTTCGATTATCTCAGAGAATATCCCCTTCTCGGGATAAAGGTCGAGGGTCTCTCTTACAGGTGCTGCTATAAGAATAGAGATCGATGCATGGGGGAAGTTATGGTCAAGGGCATCAATCACTGGGAAGACTCTCAGGAGGTCACCGATCCCGCCTGCCTCTATAACCAGGATCTTCTTTATTCTATCTTTTATCGGATAGCCCTCGTGCCCCTTGAAGGGCCTGATCGCATAATTGAAGAAGGAGAAGATGCCCTCTTTCAGTGTCCTCTTCATATCCTTTTATTGATGATTTCAGAGTATTTGTGCAACAGATTCTCCCAGTCATAATCCTGTGCAGCCTTCTTTGCATTCATTGATAGTCTCCTGTATATATCCCTGTCGGTCAGGATACCAAGCAGAGAGTATTCTATCTTATCGGTCCTGTATTCTGTTCCAATGCCACAGTTGTGTCTCTTTACTATCTCCTCTGCCTGTGTCCCTGAGGTGGCCACAACCGGCAGGCCTGCGGCCATGTATTCGATCACCTTCAGGGGGAATGCATACCTCCTTAATTCAACAGGCCTTGATATAGCAAGACCGATGTCACTCTCCCTGAGGGGATTTATGAGTTCATGATACTCCAATCTACCAAGATAACGAAAATTGTCTTCAAGATTCAGTTCCCTTATCCTCTTGAGCAGGAGGGCAAGGTAGTTTTCATCAACATGCCCTGCTACCAAGAGGCGAATGGCGGGGATCACCCTTTTGATGCCCGGAAGGGCCTCTACCACGATATCCAGCCCACTCCATGGGTTTACATACCCCATATAAAACAGGGTTGGAGGATGGGGGATCTTCTCCTGTGCCCCTCTAAAGAGGGCATAATCTACACCATTGGGGATTATTACAGGCTTTATTCCTGTCTCGGCCTCTCTGAGCGATGCGAGCCTGTTGCCTATGCAGATCACCAGATCAGCCCTCTTTAACATAGCCCTCTCCATCTTTGCAACTATGTATCTCCTGAGCCTGTTGGTGGTGATAAAGCCTGGTTCATAGTCCCTGTCATCGTATACAAGGAGCCTCGCCCTGCCGAGTTTCTTCAAGATGCATCCAAGGCCCATCTCCCAAGGACCCTGTCCGATGATAACATCGTATTTTGCCCTCAACTTCAGGAGATAAGTTAATAAAAGAGAGGGTGTGATGAGGATATCAGGGAATATACCCAATAGACTCAACCCCCAGCTTGCAAACCTCTTTAATTTATTCTCTCCAATGGTGTATGGGTCCGTAATCCTGAGCATGCCAAGACCAAGGCTGTGTTTATGATTCAAGAGGGGATCGATTCTGATAAGGGTGAGGTTATCATCCCTCTCAAAGAGGAGGTTAACCAAAAATAGGGAGCCTATGGATTGCAATAATGTTCTCTTTTCTTTTCTTATATGATACCGATAAAGTACTGTTATATCCTCACACCTCTTCTTGAAATAAGAGACTATGTGGTGGAGTCTGAAATTTGAATACCCTCTGTAGTCCTGGGGAGTGATAATGAGGAGTTTTTTTAACTTAGACATCTCCTGTAAACTCCTATGGTCTCGGTGACGGTCTTCTCCCATGTAAAGGATTGGGCCCTGCAGAGCCCTGAATTTATCAATCTATCCCTGAGTCTTTTATCAGAAAGGACGCTTGCTATAGCATATGCCATTTTTTCCTCTGAGAGGGGGTCGAACAATACAGCAGAGTCCCCCACTATCTCTGGTATGGCCCCTACATTTGATGCTATCACAGGGCATCCACATCTCATGGCCTCGATAAGGGGTAAGCCAAAGCCTTCATAGAGTGAAGGTAGGACAAAGGCAGTGGCACCATTATACAAGGCGACGAGGTCGGCTGATATGACATAATCTGTGAATACCACATCATCAGAAAGGTTTTGATCTTTGATCCTTGCCTCTATAACTCTTCTGTATAGTGAGCAAGGGCCGGACAGGACAAGCATTACATCAAAGTCCCTTCTTATCAGTCTGAATGCATCTATTAATCTTTCGATATTCTTCATCGGATCAAGCTTACCCACATATAGTAGATACTCTTTACGGATATTAAACTTCTCCTTTATCTGTTTTATTATCTCCTCGTCTTCTGTCTTCTTAAAGATGGTGGATACACCATGATATACCACATCGATAGATTCCTCTGGTATACCAAAATTTTCTATGATTCGCTTCTTTGTAAAGTTCGATATGGAGATGACTCTCTTGGCCTTCTTCAGTGACCAGGGGAGGAGTTGCAGCCTTCTACGAAAGAAGTCCCTCCGTCTTTTATATTCCTCGTGAGCAAGTAAAGGGCCATAGAGCGTCTTGTCCTCAAACTCCAATGCCCTCAGGTCATGCACTGTAACAACGCTTCTGCATCTTGAGGGTAACAGCTCGCTGTTCAGACCATGAAGGAGTGAGATCATACCTGTGAATGTCTCAACAGGGATATCCAGGGCACGCCATACCCTCTGTGGGAGTCTGACCAGCTTCAGTCTGAAGTTGTCCCTTCCTTTTATGCCTTGCCTGAGGTTATGGATCATCTCGTGGTTGATATTCCTGAAGGCGTTTATAAGCAGGATGTATTCGTTCTCTGGGTCAAGCCTCTTCAGGAACTCAATATAGTTAAGTATATAGTGGTAGACCCCGCCTATGTCGTCGGTCCTGACGCCGATATGGGTTATGTCAATGCAGACCTTTATCTCTTCGCCTCCCTGTAAATCTCCAATATCCTCTCGATATGACGATCCCTATGCAGAAACTCCTGGGACATCACGATCGCATTCTCACTGAGTTTGAGTCTCATCCTGTCATCTTCAAGGGTATGCCTTATTACATCTGCAAACCCCTTTACATCGTTAAAAGGTACGATGTATCCGTTGCTGCCGTGCCTTAACCACTCATTGATCCCTCCTGAATCAAAGGCTATGACCGGTTTGCCAAAATACATGGCCTCTATGCCGACAAACCCAAGGGCCTCAGGGCACATGGTTGGCATAACCACCACAGAGGCCATGTTGTAATAGATGTGGAGCATCTCGTGAGACACCCAACCTTTTAAGATGACCTTCTCCGATAGATTCATCCTCTCTATATCTCTACGGACCTCTCTGTAACAGTATCCATCACCCACTATTATCGCCTTATACTTTATGTCCCTTATCATGTTCAGGGCCCTTACAAATTCAAATATACCCTTTGCCCTTGATAATGAGCCGATAAAAAGAATAGCCTTATCACGCTCACTCGATACCGGCTCTCTCTGCCACTGCCTCTCGACAGGGATAAACATCTTTACAAGGGAGATCTTCTCCTTGGGGAAGCCCTGCCGTAACAGGGTCTCTTTTACAAACCTGCTATGCACAACGATCCTGTCCAGTCTCTTATATTCGTGTATCTTCCACAGCCTCAATAACAATGTATATATCCTATCAGGCCCTCTGTTATTTATGCATTTACTCTTTAGACACGAAAGATCAACCGGACGATCACATATCCCTTTTGTGCTTGAGAGTATCCGTGATCTGTCCTCCAGCCTCTCAGCACCAGGGTCCTTGGGACAGAAGCCCAGGATGTTATGCACGGTATAGACGGTTGGTCTCATCCTCTTCATCGCCCTTATAACCAGTGGGCTTGTATTGTAGTCTGCACTGTGGAGATGGATTATATCAGGGTTTTCGTAGTTAATAATCCTCCGGAGTCTCTTTATAGCCCCAAGGCCTGTCCTCACCCCTTGAGACTCCCCTATAAAGTATTCGTTTCTCTCCCTTTTATAGCCATCAGGGGCATAGGTAGTATAGCAGAATATAGAGTCGTGACCCTTCTCTGAAAGCAATGCACAGAGGCCCTTGAGGTATATCTCGGCACCACCATATACAGGGGCACTATTTATATGGAGTATCTTCATCGAGATATTTCCATCAATCTCCTGTATTCAGCGGCTGAGCAGGCCACAAAGCCCTCATAATAGCCCTTTCCATTGCCGTGGATGAACGCACAGTATCTTGATATGGAGAGCGAGAGCTCGATCAGATCAAACACCTCTAATTGTGTCTTAAAGGCAGACAGGGCCCTCCTTTTTATATCAACTATATCGGTTATATCCAGCAACATATTTGGTATTAAAGGTGTCCATATCCCATATGCATAACACATAAAGGAGAATCGGTGTGTTTTCAGCAAATGCAGAATCAGGTGGTTTGTTGCAAGATGGTCATGGTGGTTATCAAGGAAAAAGGGGAGTATCACGGCTTCGGGGGCATATTCTCTAAATATATTATAAAGCCTCTCTACGTTCTCCTCGGAGACAGAGAGCTCACCATCAACATTCCCCATAAATATCATCCTCTGCACCCCTATAATCCCACAGGCAGTCCTGGCCTCCTCCTGCCTGAGCCGTATCAGTTCATCCTCAGGATATCGGGGGTTCCCCTTTCTGCCATCAGTCAGATATACGGTGGTCACATGGGCCCCTGATTCTATGCTTCTATGGATTGTGCCTCCACAGGCTATTATGTCGTCATCAGGATGGGGCGAGAGGATGAGGATGTTTTTTTCGTTGAGGATCTTCTCTATGCGGGTAGGCCCCCTCAGGCTGGGAAAGACGTCGATATACGGTCTTATCCTCTCCGGCAGTATGTATCTATAGAGATATCTCAGAAGGCTCCTCATCAGCCAAAGTATCCAAGCCNCCGCAGGATGCCCTTCATCCTCTCTGAGTCCTCAGGCGAATAGAGACCNGACTTCTCCCTGTCAGAAGTGTCCATTGGTGTTCTGCTTATCCTTACAGGATTGCCCTCTGTAAATGTCTCTTCAAAGCATTCTGTCAGGACGCGACCATCCATATCCTCAGGGACAGGCAGTCCCATGGTATAAAGGATCGTAGGGGCCATATCGATGATATTGGGACTCTTAATCCTCAGTCCTTGCCTTATATGTCTACCGTGGACTATAAATACCCCCTCTTCTCTATGGGTGCCTGAAGTCTTATAGGCATCCACGAGCATATCCCTGTGGTAAAACTCCTTCTGCATTATGCATTCTCCATCATTGATCTTTTTTATGATGATATCAGGGGCATATGTGGTATATCTACCGTCATAGATATCCTCCCTTTTATAAATCTCGAACTGTAAGCCATTCACCTTTTTCAGTCTCCCTATGATATCATCCCGCAGTTTCTCATACTCTCTGCCCTGTTCCACTATGCCATATGGTTCTCTCCCCCTGAGATTGATATATATCCCCTGCTCTGTGTGATTACCAGCATATGCCCTTGTCTTATCCCATCTGATAAAATAAGGGATATTGAGCCCCTCTCGGGGATCGATCACCCTGCCAAGGCTGGTAAGCTGATTCAGCGGGACCACCCAAGTGATCCCCCTGAAGCCCAGTCTCCTGATGATCTTATAGGAGAGGTGTGGCCATCGAAACCTCCATAGAGGCATGAGGCTCTTCTTAAAGCTCAGAAACCCCTCTCTGGCAAGAAAACTGTTTATAAAGAATGATGAATTTTCTGGTCCGGCTCCGTGATCAGAGACAATGAATATCGTTGTCTCTTTGTCAAGTTGTTCGATAATCTCACCGATTGCAGAGTCCACCTTTTTATAAAATTCGGGTATCACACCCCTGTATCTGCTATCTCGATATTGTGGATGGGCTGGATCATAAAACTTCCAGAAGTGGTGCTGGATTACATCAAGCACATAAAAGACTACCATGAAGAAGTCCCACTCATACCTGTCCATAAGATAAAGGACTGTCCTCTTACGAATCTCCAGGATATCATCCCATTCTTTAATCAGGGTATCAAGATTGTCTGTATACAGCCCCTCAAGATCGCCGTAAACCACTCTGTAATCCCCGATCTTCTCCTTTATCTCCTGCATAATAGATGGGGGATAGGCAAAGTCAGGCCCATCATAGCCATACTGCATACCAGGGATTATAAAGCCTCTGACCCTCTCTGGTGGATGGGTCATCGGGACGTTTATGATACCAATCCTTTTTTCATAATCCGACAGGATCCTCCAGAGGGTCTTTGACTTTATGAACTCAGCATTCAGCACAGGTCTCTCATATCCGTATGAAGGAGGGGCGTAAAAGTCAAAGACCCCGTGTTTACCAGGGTTTACCCCTGTCATGAATGATACCCATGCAGGTGGTGTTACCGGTGGTATGGTGGAGAGGAGGGATGCCGAAGTCCCTTTATTTATGAGCATGTCAATGGCTGGAAGCATACCCTTCTGTCTGAGCGGATTGATGACGCTGAATGTTGCCGAGTCAATGCCGATGACAAATACCTTCATTATAAGTATCCAAGTTCTTTAAGCAGTCTCTTCATCTTTGATATCTCTTCCCCATTCATAACGGCCTCATCTGAGTATATCTTCCTTAAATCGTCCATCTCCCTTTCTATATCACAGAGGAGCCCGAACATTTTTGTTTTATATTCGTCCTTCTCGGAGATAAGGTTTCTCTTCTCATCCGGGTCTTCCCTGAGATTATAGAGCTCCTCTTTTAAACCCTTATTGAAGGCAGGCACTATATACTTCCACTCCGACGTGCGGACACCTTTCAGCCATAATGAGCCACCGCTGTCGGCTGTGAGGTTGGAAGCCTCTATATACAAGGCCCTCTCTGTTCCCAGGCGGCCATTAATCATGCTCTTACCGTTGATATTTAAACATGATTTTATGCCTGTGAGTTCGAGCAGGGTCGGGAGGATATCCACCTGGGATACCAGTTCATCCTTTATGGTAGCCCTCCCAAGATCATCCTTGGCCACAATGATCAAAGGTATCTTGATGAGAAAATCGTATAGATGATAGCCATGTCCAAACCAGAGAGAGAGCCTCTTCCTGTTGGCGAGGTATCTTCTTCTGAAGCTCATAAATCTCTTCTTGATATGTAGTCTCCTGTCTATCCTGCGGAAGTTTTTAGAGACAAGGAGACTGTCGATAAATGGAGAGTCTCTTTCACCATGGTCGGCGGTAAATACCACGATGGTGTCTTGGAGATCAATAGCCTCAAGCAAATTTTCGTAAAGCCATCTGTCAAGACAAGATGCGGCCCGTTCATATAGGGTTAGATTATCAGAGGTGGTATACGGGGCCTGTCTCGGCACATGAACCTCCCAGAGATGGATGAAGCAGAACCAGGGACTTTTGAGAGACCTAAGGCTGTTTATCAGTCGCTTCCCAAACGAGGTATAAACATAATCGTTTGGCCTGCGATGGTGATACTCTATGAAGCCCTTGTTCAGAGAGGTCTCTGGTATAAGTGGGCCTGATACGAATGCATATGTATTGTATCCATTTGACAGGAGGATCTCGGATAGGGTCTTGCAGGAAGATTTCAGTTTATACCCCATAAGTCCAATGAGGCCATGGACAGGTGGATAGAGGCCTGTCATGATGCTTGCAATGGCAGGGGTGGTTGAAGAGGCAACAGAAAAGGCATTTATGTAGGTGGTTCCCTTTTCTCTTAAGGTGTCGATGAAAGGAGTTAATCGATGGCTGGATCTGGTAAATATATCACCTCTCAGACAGTCTACCACCAGTATCAAGATATTTTTATGTCTCATATTCACTCGATATACCCCAAGGCCCTTAAACTCTCCTTCAGTTTTTCCTCTTCATTATCTGCGAGTCTGTACTCTTCCTTCTCCTCCAGCTTCTCAGCATTAATATATCTTATCGGATGTGTCATTATATACTCATCACTGATGGCATCTTTAATTACCTTTCCATCGAGGTCGTCAGGGATGGGTTCACCAAGTAGGTATAGGACTGTCGGAACTATATCGATTATATTCAGACCCTCTACCTTTCCTCTCTTTTTTATATTCGGTCCGCTTGCAATGAAGATCCCGTTCATCCTGTGGGGTGCTGGGGAGGGATCTTGGGGCCTTTCAAGGAGTGGGCCATCCTCAAGGCTTGTGCCAAAGACATAGCTGGTATCTTTTGTTAGGACTACTATATCCGGTGCATGTTCAAGAAAAGGGCCATTATATATCTCCTCTCTTTTATAGGCCCTCTCTATTATAGAGTCTCCTGTATCGGGGTCCTTTATCTCCTGTAATCCCTTTATGATCTCATCTCTTACTTCTTCATATTCTCTGTCCTCCACAATACCCTTTGGTTCCCTGCCTTTCAGATTTATGCGGATTATGCCATCTGTCCAGTTGAGATTTGAGAATGCCTTTGTCTCTGACCAGTCGACTATCTCCTCGGGTGGACGCTTGGTGAGCCTTGGATAGGGGATCTTCAGGTCTCTTATGACAGGTGGAGGGAAGAGGCTGGTTACAGGGAGTTGCAGTCTCTGAAGCACCTCGGAGAGGCTTTTCAGTCCTATTCCAAGGGACTCTCTCCGTCCACCCCTTTTAACCTTCAGGAAGCCTCTGCTCTTCAGCCATCGATTTATATAGAATCGTTTCTTCATTGGGCCGGCCCCATGATCGGACATAATCATGACTACACTATCCTCTCCCATACCATGCACTATATCACCTATGTATTCGTCCACCTTTTCATAGAACTGATAGATAATCTCGTCAAGCTTTTTACTTAATAAGGGTTGTTTTTTACGATATTCGATATCGAGATATTTAAAGGCATAATGCTGGACAAAGTCTGTCCCTCTGAACACGATCATGAATACATCAAAAGGACCCTTTTTACTCAGCAGGTAGAGGGCTACGTCTCTTCTCATCTTGGTGTATATGTAAAGATGCTTCAGGGCCTGAAGTGGTGATGCCTTCACCATGGTGCTGAGCTGTTTATCGATCATATAGTCTCCTATCTCTCTGATTACTTCTGTGTGTAGAGATGGAGGATGGGTGAATATACTATCCTCGGAGGGCACGGGCATGCCTGATATCATATAACCATTTATCTCCTCAGGAGGGTATGTCATGGGTACATCAACCAGGCATAGATGGTGGTGATCGAGATAATCCCAGAGTTTCCTTGCCCTTATTGCTGTGGATGTAGTGAGTGTGGTTTTATAATCCCCATTCCGAAAGCTGTAGAAGCCATACAGTCCGTGCTTCCCTGGATTCTTGCCCGTGAGAAAGGATGCCCATGCGGGAGGGGTGACCGGTGGTATTGTGGATCGTAGTTCGCCCCAGCAGCCATGCTCCATCAACCGCCCTATATTTGGCAATCTTTTGGCCTTGACCAAAGGCTTTATTATATCAAAGGTTGCGCCGTCTAAGCCGATTATCAGTAGCTTCATCTTACCTGCTGTGCCAATTTTAAATATATCCAAGATTCTTCAACTCAGCCTCGAGTTCTGCCATCTCTTCCTTGCTCAACCGTCCTTTTTCTATTTTGCTTGATGGATCCATCCTGACATAACGTGGTGGGTTGTTCTTGAGAGTATCCTCCTTGATAGCCTCTGTTATAACCCTCCCTTCAAGGTACTCAGGGATATCGAGCCCCAGGAGATAAATGGCGGTGGGTAGCACATCAACTATGCTCAGGCCATTTAGCCTGTTGTTTCTTTTACAATGTGGACCCTTTATCAAAAAGATACCCTCTCTTTTGTTTATATGATGTCCACTTACTGCATTTGGTGAGAGCCTCCTGATGATATCCCCATTGTCTATAATCTTTAAGGGGAGATAAAGGGAGTCTCCTGTTGCTATATACAGATCATTTGCATCATTAATATACGGGCCATTGTAAATTTCCTCTTTTTTATATACCCTCTCCACAACATTCTTGCCGGTCTCTGGATCTACAAACTCCTCCAGTCTTGCCTTGATGGTATCGACCACCTTATCGTACTCATTCAAATCGACTATCCCTTCGGGCTCCCTGCCTTTAAGATTGATGTTTATACCATTTCTTGTTGCATAAGCAATTGTTTTGCTCCAGTCAATGATTTCATGGGGAGGCAACATCTGTTTTTTAATAACCGGTAAAGATAGGGAGGCAAGGGACCTGGGGAGCCTTTCGGATATCACATCCATCCGTAATCTTCTCAAGATATTTTCAAGCCTTGTCTTTTTTATCCTGATTCGATACCGTCTCTGATTCTTCAGAGTAAGAAACCCCTCTTTTAATAACCAGTTGTTGAGATACAATCCCTTATGCACAGGACCTGCGCCGTGATCAGAGACTATTATGAAGGTAGTATCCTTGCCAGCCTTTTCAATGATCCTGCCAATTGCTCCGTCGATCTTTTTATAGATCTCATAAATTATCTCACCAAACCTCTCCGCCAGTTTCCTGTCGTGATTTGGGTGTTCTTTGTCCATTAGGGCCCAGCAGAAGTGTTGGGCCACATCAGATGATTGAAAGACAACAAATAGGAAGGACCAGTCAGTTTTATCCATTAAGTATGTGACCATATCGGCCAATTTTTCAATTCCTGCGAGGTGGAATGTGAGAAACCTGGAGAAGACCTGACTCCTTTCAGAATACCTCATATTGCGTCTTAACCTCTTTATATTTAATTTTTCAACCTTTATCCTCTCAAGGCCAAAGACCCTGGTAATCTCCTCCCCTATCTCAGGAGGATAGGTCTTTATCTGTTCTTGGTGTGCTGGTCTTATTGAGGATATCATCACGCCATTCACAGGTATTGGTGGATAGGTTGTTGGAACAGCAACAGCAATTAGTTTTTTTTCATACTCACTCAACATCTCCCAGACACTCTTTACCTTAAGATATGATGAGTTGACCAGAGGCCCTTCATCGTATGTTTCATGAGTATTACATTTAAAATAAAAGATTCCATGTCTTGCAGGGTTTACACCTGTGATTAGTGTTGGCCAGGCTGGCATGGTAATGGGCGGGATTGTGGATGCGAGGGTTCCCCATGAACCATCGCTCAAAAAACTCCCGATGTTTGGGAGCAGACCCTTATTAATCAATGGGAGAATTATATCAAACGTTCCTCCATCTATACCGATGATTGCTACTCTCTTATTCAATCTTTCACTCCTTTAGAATTTTTTAGCATTTCATACACAGCAGGCAAGACATCATCAACTTCTATGAATTCCATACATGAGCTGATACCGTTTCTGTAACATCTATCTTTAATATAGCATACCTGGGTATCCTCCTTCGGCGAAAATGGAGAGGTGGGTCTATAATATTGACAATCTATCGTACTCCGGATAGTTCTACACATCTCTCCATAGGGGCCCGTGATGATCTCAGATGTCGGGCCATATAGTCCGATGGTTGGTATCTTTAATGCAGCGGCAATGTGTGTAGGACCCGTGTCTACCCCTATGAAGAGGCTACAGTGTGAGATCAGGCCTATAAGGTTCTCAAATGTTGTGTTTCCGACGACCATGCCGATTCCTTTTGTATGTTTAGACATTACATCAAAGGCCTCCATCCTTGTAGAGAAGATGACTATATCGGCATCTATATCCAGTGATTCGCATAATCTTGTAACATCTTCAATGCCCCAGCTTTTTATGTTTAGTCCACTTGTAGGACATATACCTATAATGGGTTTTTCTCCAGAGATACCGGCAGATCTCAGATGATCCAAGGCCTTCTCCCTGCAATGAGCGTCCATTTTTATATAAAGCTCTTTTTCCCAGTTTACCTTAAATCCAAGAGTCTCCAGAATAAGTTTGTATGTATCAACGATGTGCGTCTTTTCGTTGACATGCTCGGCAAGGTATGGGGCAATGGATAGCGTTTTTGAATAACTCAGGCGCGTGGCGATATAGATTTTCCTCCAATGGGGGGTCCTGGGATCGTTCCTTAATATGATATAATCATATCTGTTTTTCATGAAATATCGTATAAGGTTGAGAACCGCTTTTATCTTCATATCATCCCTATCGAATAGGGACTCTATAGTATGAATCCTGTCAATGCACGGAATCATCCTTAGAAAATCTACTATATATTCTCTGGTCAATATTGTTATATGACTACCCGGGATGTTATCTTTTATGGTTTTGAACACAGGTGACAAAAAGATCGCATCACCAATTGCAAGGAGATGGTGGATGAATAGAAGGTGTCGTGCTTTCTTAAGATCAAACATTTTTTAAAATGCCTATTCTACATAAAAGGTGGTTGTCTTTTTGATAAGTTCATCACCATTTGTTGAATCGATCAATTTTACAGTGATTATGTATTGTCCTTTCTTTTTAAGGGCATATTTAATAGTCCTTTTTAGGCTATTTGCAGGTAATAAAATAAGGATATCTCTATCGAGTGATATCTGTTGGTGATTTGGCCCTATTACAAAGACCTTCAAATCCACATTATAATCTTCGACTGCCCTGTTAATGATCGATATTGTAAAGATGAGATTACTCCCTGTCTTGTATCTCCTTTGGTCAAGAAGGATATTGACCTCTGGTAATGGTTTGCCAATAGCCAATAAGCGCTGTTCTCTGCCAATATACAGTGTTCCGTCAGGGGCTATAACCGGAGGGGTAAAAAACATGCCCGGGAAGCCCTTCCATTTGAGCGTTCCGTCAGGATTGAGGGCATAAATCCTGTCACCTATGGAGGCAAAATAGATTGTTCCGTCATCTGCCACAATAGCAGGTGCTTCGATCACCCCTTTTGTATTAAACTTCCATTTCAGTTTGCCAGAGGGTGTCAGGGCATATAGATTCTTATCCCATGAGCCTATATAAATAGTACCGTCTTTTCCAATAGCAGCAGAGGCCCTGATATCTCCACCGGTATTAAACCTCCATTTCAGTTTGCCCTCAGGATAAAATGCGTAGATGGTTCCTCGCCTTGTCCCGATATAGATGGTTCCATCTTCTGCTATCGCAGGGGTGGCCCTGGTGCCTCCATCGAGTTTATACTTCCACTTAACGGTGCCGTCTTTGGTTATCGCATAAAGGATGCCCTTATATGTTCCTATGTACAGGATGTTTTCTTTGGAGAGTGCGGGTGAGGATGTAGAGGTCCTTCCTATGTTTAGTGCCCACCTCTTACTACCATCAGGATTCAGGGCATAAAGACTCCCATCGTGGGAGCCAAAATATATTGTCCCATCTCTATCTATAAGTGGCGAGGAGCTATTACGCCCCATTGTTGTAAATACCCATTTGACTGTTCCATCAGGCCAGATGGCATATAAGCAGTGATCCGTGGATGGTAGATAGATAGTGCCATCACTGGCAATTGCAGGTGCTCCTTGGATCGTGTCACGTGTTGGGAACCTCCATTTGATCCTGCCACTCGGTTCGAGTGCGTATAAGTAGGACTCATAAGTGCTGATATAAATTGTTCCATCATTGCCAATCACAGGAGAGGCGATCAGGAGACTGGGAAAATATCGAGACCATTTAATAGCAGGTTTTTGTGGTCCTACAAAGTGACTCCTGCCATTACGTGTTTGTGTCCCCTGGAATAGAGGCCATGGTGATTGTGGAAAAGTAAGATCGTTGTTGGATATTTGTTGTTCTATACGAGTTCTGGATTTATAATTTTCTGGTATGATCTTCTGAGGATCGATCCCTGTTAAGTAGAGAAATATCACTATAGCCAATACTACGGGGATTGATGATATCAATATTGTCTTCTTCATAGTTCGGTATCGGTGTCTCTTTTTAGAAAGGCATCTTTAAATACAAAGAATTCATCTCTGAAGAATATCAATAAAAATATCACATATACAGATAATGTAATAATTGCCCTAAGGATAAAGCCAAGATTCAGGCCATTTAATATTATACAGACTGTAGAGATAAAAAATAATACAGCAAGGGGCCTTTTAAAAACCGAGAAACCTACGGTTATGCCCATTATCCTTTTCATCACGATATGAACTGAAACAGACCTGAACAGATTGCTTGCCAGAACCGCTATCGCTGCCCCGTTAAAACTCATTATGGGGATCAACACTATGCAGAGGATGAGGGTGATCAAGGCCGAGGATATGGCCCATGGTACAAATCTGTATATATCCCTTGTGGCTGAAAGGGTTGATGTTAATGAGGCATTGAAGGAGTAGATCGCATTTGCAATGCCAAGAATGAGAAAGACAGCCGAAGAGTGGATATAATCTTCACCAAAGAGGAAGGTCATGAGGTCACGCGAGAAGAACAGGGCACTTACAAGCAGAGGGATGCTCACGGTGAGGAGTGAAAAGAGAGTGATCTTTTCGGTTATCTTCTTGATGATGTTTCTTTTATCAATCTTGTCGGCAATGGTGGGGAGGGATGCGACCTTAAGGCTCCGTATCAGGGGCCTGAATGATGTTGCCACCCGCTGTGCAGGGGCGTACAGTCCCATAGCTGTATCAGGTGGATAAGGCCCCTGTATCTTTGAGAGGAGGAGTATGGTCAGGTGTCTGTTGAGTCTGTTGAGAAGTCCTATCAGGCCAAAGGGGAAGGCCTGTCGCAGGAGATCAATCCATAATTTGGTATCAAAGGCAGGCCTGTATTTGAGGATTTTCATCCTGACCCATATGCCTGAGATGATCGCACCCACAACCCTTCCACAGAGGGTTACCAGAACGAGGCCTGTCAAGCCATATCCGAGATAAAGGATGGCTATGTTTACCGAGGCTGTAAGTATAGAGACGATTACATTTATAATGGACGGTGTTTCCATCCTCTCGATGGAATAGTAGAGTATCCTGAAGGAACTTGAGAAGGCATTAAATATAAAGGCGGCCGTTATAATATATACGAGAATCTTTATCCTTTCTTCATAGTCAAGCAGGTTAACGATAGCGAATACTATGGGCAGGAAAATAATCGAGAGTGTCACACGCAGTGTCAGGATATGGTTAAAGAGTTCCTGTCTCCCCCCTCTATTTCTGGATAATTCCCTGATTGCCATGGGTGCTATTCCGAAGTCGAGGAAGAAAGAGAAGAAGAATTTTATGGTCATGAGGAGAGTATAAATACCGAAGTCAGAGGGCCCCAGTCTCCTGGCAGCATAAACGATAAAGACGAGATTAATCGCCCTCGTCAGTATTCCTGACACAAAGATAAATGTGGTGTTCTTTGCAATTCTATGGGCAATCTTCAAGGTATAAATTTATAAATAACCAAGTTCTTTAAGATTCTCCTCCACCATGGCCCGTTCCCTCTCGGAAAGCCTGAGAACCTGTCTATGTATACCGAGGTCGTCTGAGAGGATTTTACACCGTATCTCCTCCAGTTCTTTTACTATCTCTGGATGATCTGTGATAACATTCTTTCTCTCCTGAGGGTCAGAGACAAGATCATACAGCTCGGAGGCAGAGGGGTTGGATTTGTTAAAAATATATTTCCATCTACCTGTCCTTATCCCCTGATATCTTCCGGTCTGCAAATATACGGGCCTTTCATCTATAGAGGAGTCGCTGTTTATAAGGGGCATGAGACTCCTCCCATGAATCCTTTGATGTATACGGCCTGATAATCCCAGACAATCAATAATCGTGGGGAGGATATCCACCTGAGAGGTTTGAGTATTGACCATCCTTCCTTCCGGGAATATACCCCTTCCAACCGCAATGAGGGGGATCCTTACAAGAAAGTCATAGAGATATCTTCCGTGACCGAGTGTAAAGCCAGAGGATGATTTATATGATCGGAGTCTTCGGATAAGCTTGAGAAAGGCATTCTTAAAGGCGCCCCTTCCTTTTTTGTTATCTCCATAAAAGATATTCAAAAATAGTCGGAGTAAGGGACCGGGGTAATTTGGGTTTTCTCCATGGTCACCATGGAGGAATATGATGGTCTTATCCTGATCCAATGAGCCCATTAAATCCCCAAGATGGTAGTCAATGGACGCGAGGGACCTTTCATAGAGGTTTTTCCCATATGTATTAGAATCAAAGGCCCTTACCACCTTCCTTGGTACATGGAGCTCCCACAGATGAAGGAATAGGAACCAAGGTTCCCTTAGTTGTTTGGTCTGTAAGGCCGTGATGAGCTCCTTGCCCCAGGGGCCGAATAGACTCTCGTTGCGGTTCCTGTATAAATATCTGTGGAATCCTCTTGAGACACCTCGAGACTCGATCAGTGGCCCAGAAACCATTGCATAGGTATTATATCCTGCCTCCTGTAGTAATTCGGGCAGAGTAACACAGTTTGGGTTGATCATTGTAAAATTTGTTAGACCGTGCAGAAAAGGATAGACGCCTGTCAAGATACTACCAACACTTGGTAGTGTTATACTTGCAACAGAGACAGTCTGGGTAAAGGCCGTACCTTTCTTTATAAGGGAGTCGATTACGGGTGTCTTAACGGTCCTGTTTTTATCAAAACATACATCCGCCCTGAGGCAATCTATAAGAATGAAAAGTATGTTTCTTCTGTCTCTCATTTTACATTGCCTCGCAGTCTCCGAAGCTTATGTGCCAGTTGGATTGATCACGCAGGACGGACTCCTCTACCACATCAGAGTTTCTTTTGTATACAAAATAATGATCCCACATCACTTCCTTCTTTAAAAAACCGATTCTCTTGAGTGTATCTTTAATCGGGTCCTTAGGCGCAATCCTTATCACGGCGTAATCAGCTCCCTTATCGGATAAATACAGTAAGCCCTTTCTTATAAGTCCCTCCATTAAGAAAGGCTCTTTTAGCGAGAGGCATTCCATGATAAAGCCTACTTTTATATCCTTGATTTCTTCACATTTTACTATCAACAGACCGATTATATCACCATTGCGCTCTGCCAGTAGAATCTTATACTTGCTGTCAGGGTTCTGGCAGTATCGCCAGTTGAGGTATAAAAAGTCCCGTTTTATCATGATGTTATATTGGTTGCGAATTACCTCCCAGAATGCATCAATCCTTTTGTCTAATTTATCAGTCCACTTATATTCAACACCTTTTAGTTTCCTTATACCTCTTGCGATAGAAATCCGTATCAAGGGTCTGGTTACAGCCTCTATGACATAAATTAAAGGTGCAATATTAAGCCTTCTTTTAACAGCGATCCTCAAGGAGAGTCTCTTCAGAAGGTGTTCGATGGTAAAAAGGTCTCTATATTTTAAGAGTCTCTTACCAACGATATAGGCCTGTCTGTTAGGAAAGCCAATGCCAAGCGGGATCATCATTTGAGATGCGGTCTCTTCCAGCATTTCAAGCATTTGCACCTGTAGGCCTTTAGCACCACCCCTGTAGTCTTTATGAATCATGTTATCAACAGGCTGGAGCACCTTCAATTCCCTGTCAAAATACTTTATAAAGGTCGCTATACATGCGTATTGGCCCACTATCCTGTCTCCACCTCTGGCAAGGATGATGAAGGGTCTTGAATCAACAGGTCCTTCACAGAATTTCCACCTCCATTCCTTCAGGTCACGACTTTTATTGAAGATTTCATTATAGAGGGCGTTTATCCCTTCCTCATCGCCTTCTCTGTATCTGTCTATCACTATTGTATCCATTCTTCTGAAAATAGCGACCGAAGGGGAACCCTCAGAGTGGGTGTCCAGATATATAAGGACAGAGTTGTTATTGGATTATATCCTCTACACGAGGGCTGCGTATAATCCCGGCCTCCAGCATGAGTACAGGTTTTAATATATCACTGAGATATCTCGCGAATTTGCTCACATCAGAGATGTATGTGCTCGGAACATATACAATGTCTCCGGCCTGAAGATAGATGTTCTGCTTAATATTTCCTCCTTTAAATACACTCTCAAGGTCAAGCCTTATCAGTTCGGGTTTCTTCCTGTCCCCTCTGATCACAATGACACTTTCACCTTTTGCATCTGGTGTGAAGCCACCTGCGAGTGATACAGCCTCAATGGCCCTGATCGGCATGGTAAAGTTGAAGACCCCCGGCCTTTTCACCTCACCCAGGACATAAACCTTCTGACTATAAATGGACACAACCGAGATGCTGACCTTGGGATCAACAAAGTATTTTGATAGACCTTCTTTTATTATATCCCGTAACCGAGAGATACTTATACCATTAACCTCTATCTCTCCAATGGGAGGATAGACGAGTCTACCATACTGGTCAACCCTTATCTTCTTGCTCAGGTCGTTATGTCGCCATACCATTATTTCAATAGTATCGCCTGGACCTATTGTAAATTCGGAGAGCCTGACAGGTTTGATCTTTTCGGGGACCTCCTCTGGTGAGACAACGGAGACATCTTTTTTTATTCCAGGGGTTGAACATCCAAAGATCATTATCACACATGCAAGGAGGGCTATCTTTAACTTATGCATCATTTGAGAGAAAGTATATCACTGGATATGCTGAAAGTCAATTAAATCATGACAGGTATGGAATTATGACCTTCTATATTTTTATAATAAGTTTTTAAGTTTACTATGTAATTTTAAATCCTTCGGAGGGGAAGAGGGGTTGTTAACTTTCTTCAAGAAAAGGAGGGCATCTAAAAGGAAGGTTGTGGTCATGGGCCTTGATGGTGTCCCGCATAGTCTGCTTATAGACTATATGGAGAGAGGGGTAATGCCCGAACTTACTGAATTATGTAAAGATGGGGAACTGTTGAAGATAAAATCCTCTCTACCAGAGGTTTCATCAGTTGCATGGAGTAGTTTTATAACAGGCAGCAATCCAGGACAACACGGCATATATGGTTTCATGGAGATAGATCCACGGACATATGAATATACCTTCCCCAACTTCTATTCCCTCAAAGAGAGACCCATCTGGGAGAGGCTTGGTGTGAGGGCCGTGGTGTTTAATATCCCGCAGACCTATCCTGCAAGAGAGATGGATGGTGTGATGGTGAGTGGATTTGTTGCACTCGATCTCAGGAAGGCCACATATCCTGAGGATGTGTTCAATTTTCTCAAGAAGATCGATTACAGGATAGATGTCAATACAAAGATAGCCCCCAGAGACCCCGATGCATTCTTTAAGGACCTCTTCGAGACATTTGAAAGAAGGAAGAGGGCGATAGAGTATCTTTACGATAATGAAGACTGGCAGCTATTCATATGCGCCATTACAGAGACAGATCGTCTGCACCACTTCTTCTTTGATTCGGCAAGGGAGGGAAGATATTTTGAGATATTTGAGAGATTTTACAGAGAGTTAGACCGCTTTATTGGTCATATTGCGAAGAAGGCCTTAAGAGATAATGCTGTATTTATGACCTGTTCAGATCATGGTTTCACGACCATTAAGACCGAGGTGTATCTAAACCGGTGGCTTATTGAGAAGGGTTACCTGAGGCTTGATGATTCCGACGGATTGAAGGGGATAACACCAGAGACCAAGGCATTCTGTCTCGATCCTTCTCGAATATACATACATTATCAGGATAGATACGGAAAAGGGGCAATAAGGGCCTCAGATGCCATGACCCTGGTGGAAGAGTTGAAGAAGGAGCTTGAAGGATTGACTTATAATGGAGAGAAGGTGATAAACAGGATATTTCTCAAGAAGGATATCTTCAGTGGCCCTTATATCCATGATGGTCCTGATATGTATCTATTGCCCAACCATGGCTTTGACTTGAAGGGTGGGGTGAATAGGGATGCTGTGTTTGGTGTAACCCACTTCAAGGGTGCACATACCTATGATGATGCCCATCTGTTTATAACCAATGCAGATATTAATAAAGAGCCCCAAGGGATTGACGAGATAGCTGGATTGATCAGCGATTTCCTCTCTTAATCAGTTCTCTTAAAAGGGTTCCTTTCTTCAAGAAGTCCACGGGGCTTTTCGGGCCTTGGTGGGAAGGGCCTTTTCCTTTTATTAGTGGCAGGCCGTGTTACAGGCTTTTTCTGTTTCTTCCCCTGGATCTTCTGCTTTTCTGTTGAGGGTTTCTTGGGCTCGCCTCTCCTTTTATATGTGAGGTCTAACAGGCCTACCTCTATCCTTTCGTCTCCTTTTACCATTACAACCCTGTCATTGTATATTTCACTCAGGACATATCCACTCAGTTCCTCTCCGATATGCAATGCCCTCTGTCTCTTCCCCCTGCCTCGGGTGGTAAGGGGGGACTTGACATCCTCCATATAGGCGACCTTCACATTCCCTGCAAGTAAGGTGCCGTAGAGGACGAATTCGGGTTTATGGGAGGGCTGACCACCACCCTTTGATATGACCAGCCTCCTCTCAGGATGGAAGAGGTTCTTCTCTGCTATGATGGTATACTCTGTAGGCTGTGGGGACTCCCTTTTAACAGGCTCTTTAATCCTATCATCCTTTAGTATTGTCTTGTTTTTAGTGGTGGATATGGTTGTAATATCTGCCTTATAAGAGGGGATGACGAACACTATAAGAAAGGTGATGAGACCAAGGATCAGAATGATATTTATGATGTTGATATTCCTTAGTAAGAACCTGGATATGGACATTTCTTTCTCCCACACAGATTTTAACCAAGGCAGAGGATTTTGTAAAGCTCAGGTGGTATTGTAAATCTGTTTTTGATATGGTTTAATATATCTCTATGAACAAGATATACCTCATAGATGTCACCAACAGGGATGGTGTCCAGACCTCAAGGATACTGTTGAGCAAGCTTGCCAAGACCATGCTCAATATATACCTTGATGAGATGGGCATATTCCAGAGTGAGATCGGCTTCCCAACGCTCAGGCACGAGGTGAATTACATAAATGCAAACCTTGAGCTTGCAAAGATGGGGGTTATAAAGAGGCTCCATCTTGAGGGCTGGTGCAGGGCCGTCAAGGAGGATGTCGAGAAGACATTCCAGAACTGCCCAGAGATTAAGCACCTGAATATCTCCATCTCCACATCCGAGATAATGATCAGGGGCAAGTTCCAGGGCAGGAAGACGTTTGATGATATCCTGAAATCAATGGTGGAGGCACTGAGGACGGCAAAGTCCCTGGGTGCAGAGACCGTGGGTATCAATGCAGAGGATGCATCAAGGACCGATATAGAGAGACTGATAGATTTTGTCAATGCAGGGAAGGAAAACGGTGCCGATCGTTTCCGTTACTGTGATACACTGGGCGCGGATGACCCTATAACGATCTACAGGAGGATAAAATATATCGCAGAGAAGACGAAGTTCCCCATAGAGATGCACTGCCATAATGACCTCGGTATGGCTGAGGCCGTCTCTGTTGCAGGTGCACAGGGCGCTATTGAGAGTGGTGTTGATGCCTATATAAATACCACTATAAATGGTTATGGCGAGAGGGCAGGAAACTGCGACCTCGTCTCCACAATCTTGGCCCTCAAGTTCTCACACGGGTTCACTGAAAAGGTTCATATTGATGAGCATGTGGACCTGAAGAAGGCATGGAAGATAGCCAAATATGCATCCTATGCCTTTGGGATCCCGATACCTATTAATCAGCCTGGTGTGGGTGCAAATGCCTTTGCACATGAATCAGGCATACACGCAGATGGAACGCTGAAGGACAGGCGGAACTATGAGCTCTATGATCCTGAGGATGTGGGCAGGGGTGAGCCTGAGTTGTGTGAGACAGGCAGGATAATAACCACAGGCGAGTATGGAGGGATAAAGGGATTCAGGTATGTGTATGATAAGCTCGGGATTCACTTCCATGATGACAGGGAGGCAAGGAAGATCCTTGAGCTTGTCCAGTATGCAAACCTCCATACACAGAAGCCCCTCACAGATGATGAACTGAGGTTCATAGCCACATATCCTCATATAGCCGCAAAGATACTCACCGCCACCCCATCTTATAACGAGAATGCATAGGGTTACACTCATCCCTGGAGACGGTGTTGGCCCTGAGGTAACAGAGGCAACAAGGAGGGTGCTTGAGGCCACCGGTGTCCTGTTTGACTGGGATGTCCAGGATGCGGGTGAGGAGGTGTATCAAAGGGAGGGCACACCACTGCCAGAGAGGGTGATCGAGTCGATCAGGAGGAACAGGGTGGCACTTAAGGGCCCTATCACCACACCTGTTGGCACAGGCTTCAGGAGTGTCAATGTCCTCCTCAGGCAGAGCCTTGATCTCTATGCATGTGTCAGGCCCTGTAAGTCATACCCTGGTGCCAAGACGAGATATGAGGGCATAGATATTGTTATCATAAGGGAGAACACCGAAGACCTGTATGCAGGCATCGAGTTTGAGAAGGGCTCTGAGGTGGCAAGAAGCCTGATAGAATTCATCCACAGCAGGACAGGCAGGCAGATAAGGCACGATTCAGGAATAAGCATAAAGCCCATATCCGTTTATGGCACCGAGCGTATAGTGAGGTTTGCCTTTGAATATGCCCGCAGGAATGGACGCAGAAAGGTTACAGCGGTTCATAAGGCGAATATAATGAAATACTCCGATGGCCTTTTCCTTGAGGTGGCGAGGGGTGTGGCCGGGGATTATCCTGATATTGAATTTGAGGACAGAATAGTGGATAATATGTGTATGCAGCTTGTGCAGAAGCCTGAGCTGTATGATGTGCTCGTTCTTCCAAACCTCTATGGGGATATCATATCCGACCTTGCCGCAGGACTCATCGGAGGCCTTGGCATTGCCCCTGGTGCAAATATCGGGGATGACTATGCGGTGTTCGAGGCAACCCATGGAAGTGCACCAAAGTATAAGGGGCTCAATAAGGTGAACCCCATGGCCATGATGCTCAGTGGAGTCATGATGCTCAGACACCTTGGAGAGGAGGAAGCGGCGGACAGGCTTGAGGCCTCTATAGCTTCGGTGATAAAGGAGGGGAGATCGGTTACATACGACATGAAGCCTTCTCCTGATGATCCTACTGCAGCAACCACATCAGGGGTGGCTGATGCCGTTATAGCGAATCTTGGTTTGTGATCCATGGATCCTGACCCTTTAAGTTTCTTAATCATCATACTCTGCCTGATTATTATAGCCGTCCTCTCAAGCTCCGAGGTCGCCTTTATTGCCGTCAACAGGATAAAGCTCAGGAGCCTGATAGAGAAGGGCAATGTCAATGCAGAGATCGTCCAGAAGATAAGGGATGAGCACGACAGGCTCTTCAGTGTGGTGATACTCTCAGGCAACCTATTTACCATCCTTGCGACATCCCTTGGCACGGCCCTTGCCCTTTATATATTCGGTGAGGAGGTGGGGATTATAGTTGCAACCATCGTGATGACCTTCCTCACCGTTGTATTCGGAGAGCTTGCACCAAAGACCTTTGCGGCAAGCCATGCCGAAGGGATCGCCCTTGCAATGGCAAGGCCAATCCAGTTATACATGAGGTTGATCTCTCCTGTTGTCTGGATATTCAGGAAGTCTTCAAACTTTATAATCAGGCTCTTTGGTGGAGAGATAAAGCCCACACCCCAGTTTCTGACCGAAGAGGAGATGAAGGCGATGATAAACATAGGAGAGGAGGAGGGGGCGATCGAGGAAGAGGAGAAGAAGATGCTCCACAATGTCTTTGAGTTCGGAGATAAGAAGGTCTCTGAGGCCATGGTGCCACGAACAGAGATAGTGGCAATCCCCGAGGATGCGGTTGTTGCAGATGTCCTCAAACTTGTGGCAGAGAAGGGCTATTCAAGGTATCCTGTTATAAAGGACAATGTGGACAATATAATCGGGGTGCTTTATGTGAAGAGTATAGTCAAGAGGATGGCCGAGGAGGAGGTCACCCCTCAGACACCCATCAAGGGTTTTATAAAAGAGGCTTATTACATACCTGAAAGCAAGATGGTGACGGCCCTTCTTGATGATATGCAGAAGAACAAGTTCCAGATAGCCATAGTGGTTGATGAACACGGTGGCACCGCAGGCCTGATAACGCTTGAGGATATCATGGAGGAGATCGTTGGAGGGCTCCAGGATGAGTTTGAGGCGATAGAGGCCGAGAGGGAGATCGAGATAATAGATGAGAGCACCTTTGTCGTTTCAGGCTCCACAGAGATAGACGAGGTGAATGAACTCATCGGTGTTAAGCTCGAGAGCGAGGAGTTCCATACCATCGGTGGGTTCTTATTCGGCCTGTTCGGTCATCTTCCAAAGGTTGGAGAACAGCTCAGGTATCAGGGCCTCAGGTTTCTCATTCTTGAGATGAACGGCAGGAGGATAGAGAAGATAAAGATAACGAAGTTAGATTAAGTCAGCGGTTGGTCTTCCTATGTAGTAACCCTGGACATAATCGATTCCCATCTCTTTGACGGCCTCCAGGGTCTCCTCATTCTCAACAAACTCCGCTATGGTCTTGATGTTGACACCCTTGCAGAATGTTGCGATACTCTCGGCTATGACCTTGTCCACTATCCCCTTTGTCGATAATCCCCTGATGAATTCACCCTCGAGCTTCACAAAGTCGATCGGAAAGTGTTTTATATACTGGAACGAGGAGAATCCAGAGCCGAAGTCATCCACAGCAAACTTGAAGCCCTCGGACTTGAGCTCATCCACAAACTTCTCGATGAGGCGGAGGTTCTTTACAGTGTCCCTCTCCGTTATCTCAAAGACGATCTTTGAATGGTCTATGCCGTATTGCTTGACCATACCCCTTACAGTCGGAATGTATTCAGAGAATATCAATGCCTTTGGTGAGATATTCATGAATATCAGGCCATCATAGCCCGTCTTCTTTACTTTCTCAAAGACCCTCTCCATGAGCAGATACTCCATCCTGCTGACCAGCCCGATATCAGAAGCAGACTCTATAAACTCTGATGCGGTCATCACCCTGTCCTCAAGCTCTATCCTCATGAGTGTCTCGTATCCCTCGATCCTCATTGTCTTTGCATTCATTATGGGCTGGAAATAGGGGATTATCTTCCTGTGTTCAATGGCGTTTGTTATGATTATGTTCTTCTCACCAAGCCCCTTAAAGATGCCCTCTATGTCCTCCAGGGTGGGGATGAGTATCTTGTCTTTACCTGTTGCCTTTGCCTTCTCCATCATGCTCTCCACCACTATGAATAGCTCCCTTGGTGTCTCGGCATGATCAGGGAAGATGACGATCCCTGTTGATACCGTTGCCTTCACACTGGTCCCATCAGGCGCCTTGAGTGAGAAGTCGTTGATACTCGTCCTCAGTCTGTTGGCAACGGAGAACGCGTGTTCGGCGTCTGACTCAAGGACGATCACACCAAATGCATCGCTCTCATAACGGCAGACTATATCATCCCCTCTAAAGGTCTTCTTTATGATATTGGCGATCTCTGCAAGGAACCTGTCTCCGAAGATATGCCCGTAGATATTGTTTATCACCTTAAAGTTATCTATATCTATCAGCATCACTGCAAATTTCAATCTATGCCTCTTTGACCTCTCTGTCTCCTTGCCGAGTATCTCCCAGAAGACCCGCTGGTTGAATAGGTCTGTTAGGGGGTCTCGTGTTGCATAGTATTCGAGGTCCTTTGTGTATTTATATATCGCCTTGACAGAACCTATGACATTCAGGAGTGTGCTCAGGACCCCTTCTATAACGAGCGACCTCACAGGATCATCGCCAAACTCCACATTGAGGCCGATCCCTATGATGCCGCCTATACCAGGGGATTCAAGGATAAGGGACTTTGTCTGCACCTCCACACGATCCTCCCTTAATATGGGCAGGGGAGCAAAAGGCAGGGCTATATTGTGGTTTATACTGAGTGAATTCAGGTCTCTGAACAGTGGCTGGGCCATCACCTTCCTCTTGATGATCCTCTCGAACATCTTCTTTGTCTCTTCATGGGGGACATTCCTCCAGAATATCTCAAGCTCATATGCCTCCTTGTTCACCACAAAAAGGGAGAAGAGGCAGTAGACATCCATGAGACGGTTGACCTCTATGAGCAGATGCTTGACATGCTCCTTCCAGTCCTTGACGACCTCTGTGGTTATTATGAACTTCTCAAGCACCTTGATCTCGAACTCAAGGATGTCCTTGTCGACAGCGATCTCCCTCAGCCTGTTTATGGTCTCTGCCATGGCGTCCCTGAGTCTATTGAACTCATCGAATGTCAGATTCAGTTTCTCCAGTTCAATCCTTGAGAGGTCCTTCAGCTTATTCACGTCGCTTATCTTCTGATGCAGGGACTCTGCAGGCCTCTTGACCTTGTTGGAGAGATAGGTGGAGACGATATAGGAACCCACTATGGGGATGGGCAGGAGCATGAGCATGATGAGGAGTATCCTTTTGTTCGTCTCGCTGATTATTGTAGAGAGGTTGCTCTTTATGTCTATTATGCCAAGCACATCACCAACCCTTGCATTTGAATGGCAGCCAAGACATTCAGATTTCGCCTTGAGCGGATAGATGTATCTTATACTCTTGTCGTACTCAATGACCTCCTCAACGCCACTCTTAAAGACATCGAGTGCAGTTCTGTCCATAGGGGGCTGTTCGATCCTTCCATAAAGCTCCTCAACGGTCTTGCCCCTGAATATCTCTATGCTGTAGGGTGTCCGTTTGAAGAGTTCCTTCTGGGACTCCACAACTTCCTTCACCTCATCACGGCTCCAGCCCCTCTTCATGACATGATAGATCGTGTTGGATGTCATGTCAGCGATGTTCCTTGATGTCTTCATCGCCTCAGAGATTATGCTGTTTCTGTACAGGAAGGAGATAGCAAAGAATATGATGGTGAACATAACTATAGAGCCGAATACAGCACCCCACACAAGAAAGCCCTTCAGATTTTTCATCCACTTCCCCCTATCGGATAGAGCAAGGTGTTTGCTCTTTCCGGTTAGGACATAGTATCCACCCTGAGAATAATAAACCATGGAAGAGGAGGAATATCAGACCCTTCGTCCCCAGGGATAAAGAAGAAGCCTCT
>Ga0180893_111_pt1 | contig 81339 bp, 70 predicted proteins | sample Deesub1362A_J573_FD_124286 | JGI IMG/M metagenome (GOLD analysis project Ga0180893, IMG submission 124286) | Nitrospirae bacterium JdFR-81 | reverse complement strand
ATTGGAGCCATGGTGACCTCGAATCTGGCAAAGTAATTTGTTCCAAGAAACCAAACCAGAGGAGGAACACCATGACTCAGAGACATTGTAACAGAAAGGCAGGTAAGATTATCCAGATCAATGAGAGCATTTGGGAGAGATAGTGCGTGGGACAGTACAGGAGACATTAAATGCATTGTTGGATGGAGAGGCAGACAGGCTATGTAACGCGAGGAGATATGAGAGGACAGAGGCGAGGAGAGACAGGAGGGCTGGCTACTACAACAGGAGATTGCACACCAGGGCAGGAGAGATAGAGCTTAAGGTGCCAAAGGAGAGTTATCAAGAATCTTGTGTCTGGGGATAGAATTTCATATTAAAAAAAGTGTACGATTCACAGACATGTTTCAAATTGTTAAATGGTTCTCATTGAGTAGAAGAGGGTTCTCTCTGTCTTTTAACCTTTTAATGGAAAATGCGAGAAATAAAAAAACGACAAATATATTTATGTCTGTATGCGTTCATTTTCTTGTTAATTTAAGGTATCCATCAATCAAAAACCTCTTGTCCGATCTTTTCAAAAATACTCATCATTGAAACGATCTATGTGAATCACACATCTTGAGGAGATGACCTGTCTGCCCTCTTATGTGCTCTTCTTATCTGTCAATGCAGCGATACCAGGCAGATCCTTACCCTCAAGGAGTTCAAGTGCTGCCCCTCCACCGGTCGAGATGAATGATATGCTCTCGGACACACCTGCCCTCTGCACCGCAAGGTCTGTATCTCCACCGCCTACTATGGTCAATGCATATGCGTCAGCCACCGAACGTGCAATGGCGAATGTGCCCCTTGAGAAGGCATCGACCTCAAAGACACCCATCGGCCCGTTCCAGAGTATGGTCTTTGCGTTCTCGATGGCCTCTGAGAATAGCTTCACAGAGGCAGGCCCTATGTCCAGCGCCCTCCAGCCATGGGGGATCTCCTGTGTGGTGACTATCTTTGTCTCTGCCCCTGGTTCTATGCTCTGTGCAATAACGCAGTCCACTGGGAGGTAGAATTTTATCCCCCTTGAGGTCACGGTATTGCGTATCTCATTTGCCAGATCGAGCATGTCATTCTCCACAAGAGAGTCTCCGACCTCATATCCCATTGCCTTCAGGAAGGTATAGGCCATCCCACCACCTATGATCACCTTATCCACATTGTCCTGGAGGTTCAGGAGCACATCTATCTTTCCCGAGACCTTTGCCCCACCAAGGATCGCCACAAAGGGCCTCACAGGGTTCTGGGTCACACCCTGGAGATACTCTATCTCCTTCTGGAGGAGGAAGCCTGCTGCAGATGGTATAAACTTTGTGATACCCACTATCGAGGCATGACTCCTGTGGGCAGCGCCAAAGGCATCATTGATGTAATAGTCTGCAAGCCTTGCCAGCCCTTTGCTGAACTCCTCATCGTTCTTCTCCTCTCCCTCGTGAAACCTGAGATTCTCAAGGAGTATTATGTCACCCTCCTTCATGTTCCTGACCGCCTCCTCGACCTTTGGGCCGACACAGTCAGGCAGGAATGTGACCTCCTTTTTGAGGAGCCTCTGGAGCCTCTTCGCTACAGGCGCAAGGGAGTATCTCCTGTCATACTTGCCCTTGGGCCTGCCAAGGTGGGAGGCAAGGATCACCTTGGCGTCCTCATCAATGGCATAGTTTATGGTGGGGATGGCTGAGCGGATCCTGCGATCATCGGTTATATTCAGGTTCTCATCGAGCGGGACATTGAAGTCCACCCGTATAAAGAGCCTCTTGCCCTTTATGTCGAGGTCCTTGATGGTGAGTTTGTTCAGAACCCCTTTTACAGGTGCACCAGGATTATCCTTCTCCATCATCTCACCCCTTATTTGCGATATAATTTATAAGGTCCCTGATACGACAGCTATAACCCCACTCGTTGTCATACCATGCAAGGACCTTCACCATCCGCCCCTCGATCACCTTTGTCAATGATGCATCCACGATTGAGGAATGCGGATTGCCGTTTAAATCGACCGATACGAGTGGATCTTCTGAGTATTCCATTATCCCCTTGAGCGGCCCGTTCGATGCCTCTTTCAGGGCATTGTTGACGGCCTCTGCCGTTGTCTCCTTTTCAACCTCTGCGACAAGGTCAACCACAGAGACATTCGGTGTGGGGACCCTTATCGCCATGCCGTCGAGCCTTCCCTTGAGGTGTGGCAGGACAAGTCCCACCGCCTTTGCCGCCCCTGTGGTGGTCGGTATCATGGACAGGGCTGCGGCCCTTGCCCTCCTGAGGTCTTTATGTGGAAGGTCGAGTATCCTTTGGTCATTTGTATATGAGTGGATCGTGGTCATGAGCCCGCGCCTGATTTTGAACTCCTGGTCGATGACCTTTGCAACAGGTGCGAGACAGTTGGTTGTGCAGGAGGCGTTTGAGATTATCCTGTGTTTTGAGGGATCGAGCATCTCCTCATTCACGCCCATACAGATGGTTATATCCGGCTCTTTTGCAGGTGCTGATATGACCACCCATTTTGCCCCTGCATCAAGGTGTTTCGAGGCAGACGCCCTGTCGACGAACCTGCCGGTTGATTCAAGCACTATATCCACATTCAATTCCTTCCAGGGGAGCTGTGAGGGATCTGTTATTGCGGTTACACCGATCTCTCTGCCATTGACCATGATACTGCTGTCCTTTGCCCTGACCTCTGCATTGAGGATGCCATGGACAGAGTCGTACTTGAGGAGATGGGCAAGTGTCCTCGCATCGGTCAGATCGTTTATACTCACTATCTCTATCGAGTCATCCTGTAGAGAGGCCCTTAGGAAGTTTCTCCCTATCCTTCCAAAACCATTGATACCAACACGTATACCCATAGCAACCCTCCCTTTTGATTTACAAATTTTCAATAGACAATAGCCAATACTCAATCCTCATCCATCACACCTCCATCACCTCGTCCTCCTTGTGTTTTACGATCTCATCCACCTTCTTTATATAAGAGTCTGTTATCTTCTGTATCTCATCGAGTGAACGCTTGGTCTCATCCTTGCTGAGGTGTTCTTCCTTTTCGAGCCTCTTCACCTCCTCATTGGCATCACGCCTTATATTCCTTATTGCGATCTTTGCCTCCTCCCCCCTCTTATGGACATGCTTGACTATCTGTTTCCTCCGCTCCTCTGTAAGAGGGGGTATCGCCACCCTTATGATCTTACCATCATTGGTTGGATTCAACCCGAGGTCAGACTTCTGTATCGCCCTCTCTATCTCCTGGATCATCTTTGGTTCCCATGGCTGAATGGTGATCAATCTGCTCTCAGGGATTGACAGGGTGGCAAGGTGGTTGATGGGTGTGGGTGTCCCGTAATAGTCCACGAGGATACCATCGAATATGGAGAGGGATGCCCTGCCCGTCCTTATACTTGCGAGGTCCTTTTTCAGGGCATCGATGGCCTTATCCATGCGCTCTTTTAGCCTCTTTCTTACCTCTGCCTCCATGTGTCTCTCCCCCCTTTACCAGTGTGCCTATCCTCTCACCCCTGAGAATCTTTTTTATGTTACCCTTCCCCTTGAGATTAAAGACGATTATGGGTAGTTTGTTCTCCATACAGAGTGATATGGCGGTGGAGTCCATTACCTTGAGTCCCTTCTTGAGGACATCCATGTAGGTGATCTCTGAGAACCTGCGTGCCGAGGGATCCTTTAGGGGGTCGCTTGTATAAACACCATCCACCTTTGTCGCCTTTAGGATGACATCTGCCTCTATCTCCACGGCCCTCAGCGCTGCTGCTGTGTCTGTGGTGAAGTAAGGATTTCCGGTGCCTGCTGCGAATATCACAACCCTGCCCTTCTCAAGATGCCTCACAGCCCTTCTCCTTATATATGGCTCGGCGAGCTCACGCATCTCTATTGCAGAGAGGACCCTTGTGGGGATGCCGGCAAGCTCAAGGGCATTCTGGAGGGCGAGCGCATTGAGGACCGTTGCAAGCATACCCATATAGTCTGCTGCCGTCCTCTCCATCCCCTCTGCACTTGCCTCAAGACCACGGAATATATTGCCCCCGCCTATCACAATGGCCATCTCCACGCCTGATTTAAAAACACCCTTGATCTCGCTTGCAATAAACTTGACGACCTTCGGGTCAATCCCAAAACCTCTCTCACCCATGAGGGCCTCACCACTCAACTTGAGCAGGACCCTCCTGAACTTGGTCTTGGACCTCATCATCCGGTTTCGGTCTTTTCTCCCAGTTGAAACCTTGCAAACCTCTTTATAACGATATTCTCACCGAGCCTTGCTATCTTGTCCACGAGGATGTCCTTTACCCTCTTCTTCTGTTCGGGGTCCTTTATGAATATCTGATCCATAAGGCACTGCTCGGTGTAGAACTTTTCGAGCTTGCCCTCCACTATCCTATCGATGACATGGGGTGGTTTGTTCTCTACCTGTGACGCATATATCTGCCTCTCCTTCTCGATGACCTCCTTCGGGACATCCTCCCTGCTTATATAAACGGGATTTGATGCCGCTATATGCATTGCTATGTCCTTGACGAACTCCTTGAACTCGTCTGTCTTTGCCACAAAGTCTGTCTCACAGTTGACCTCCACGAGGACACCGATCTTATCCATATGTATATATGAGCCGATGATGCCCTCAGAGGCTGTCCTCTGGGCCTTTTTAGAGGCCATCGCCAGCCCCTTCTGTCTGAGTATCTCCACGGCCTTCTTCATATCCCCGTTTGCCTCTACAAGGGCCTTCTTGCAGTCCATCATCCCGACACCCGTCTGCTCCCTCAACTCCTTTATGGCACTGGTTGTTATGTTCATCCACTCACCTCCTCACTCACCTCTGCCTCCTCATCGGCCTTCTTCTCCTCTATGGCCTCCTTCTCCTGGGCCTCTTCAATGGCCTTGTTGTATATGGCCTTGCCCTCAAGAACCGCATCGGCAATCCTTGAGGTTATGAGCCTTATTGTGCGGATCGCATCGTCATTGCCAGGTATGACATAGTCTATCTCATCAGGATCACAGTTTGTATCCACAATGGCGACTATGGGTATACCCAGCTTTCTTGCCTCTGAGACGGCTATCCTCTCCTTTCTTGGGTCTATGATGAAGACCGCACCAGGAAGGGTCTCCATGTCCTTGATACCGCTCAGGTTCTTTTCAAGGTGTTGTCTCTCTGTCTCAAGCTTTGCAATCTCCTTCTTGGTGAGGAGATTGTATGTCCCGTCCTCTCTCATCTTCTCTATCCTTCTCAGCTTCTCGACGCTCTGTCTGATGGTCTTGAGGTTTGTGAGCAGGCCACCGAGCCATCGCTGATTCACATAGAAGACCCCCGCCCTCTGTGCCTCCTCGGCTATAACGTCCTGTGCCTGCTTCTTTGTCCCAACAAACAGGATTGATTCTCCCCTGCTGGCAACATCCTTGATAAAATTATATGCCTCCTCAAACATCTGGACGGTCTTCTGGAGATCAATGATGTATATGCCATTTCGCTGCCCGAAGATATACTTCTTCATCTTCGGGTTCCAGCGTTTTACCTGATGCCCGAAATGGACACCGGCCTCAAGCAGTTCTTTCATTGTGACTACCATAAAATCCTCCTCAGTTTTACCTCCGCCCCTTTCTCTCACACCCTGTTATCCAGGACACTGATTGAGAGAAGTTTTGACGGGCGTGTGTTTTTCAGTAGTAAGAAAGCAAGAGAAAAACTCTTTCCAACTACAGGTTGAAATAGCCTATCATATTAAACCATTTTATTTCAATAGATTTTTTTATAATCCTTATTGAGTTGACTTCACTCTTAATTGAGTTTTATAATTAGATTAAGCCCTGGGGGAGGCGAGAGCCTGAGAGTCTTCCGTCTCAGACGGAAGAGACCCCTTGAACCTGATCTGGGTAATGCCAGCGGAGGAAAGGGTGGCCGGTGCGGTGTAGGCGCCGTATCCCTGAGGTTCTGACCCACAGGGATACGGCCTTTTTAATTGAGGGATAAAGGTTTAAATATGAGGTAAGAAGGAAGATGGTGCCTGATATCAAGATAGATTTGCACAGGCTCAGGGACATCCTCTCAAAGTCCCTTGAGCTTGAGACCCTCAGTATGAGGGATGTAACCACCCTTATTAATATAGACGATCCAGAGGTCTGGGAGGAGATATTCGAGACGGCACGGAGGGTGAAGGAGAGGGTGTACGGGAGGAGGATAGTCCTCTTCGCACCCCTTTATCTGTCTAACAGGTGTGTAAACAACTGCATATACTGTGGTTTCAGGAGTGGAAATGTCGGGGCGAAGAGAAAGGTCCTGAGTATCGAGGAGGCAGTGGAGGAGGCGTCCTTTCTCTCTTCAAGGGGATACAAGAGGCTCCTGCTCGTTACAGGTGAACACCCTTCTGTTTCAGGGGTGGATTATCTTGAGGGTGTCATCGATGCGATCTACAGGAGGACGGATATACGCATCCTTCATCTCAATGCACCACCCATGAGTGTTGATGACTTCAGGAGGCTGAAGGCAAGGGGTGTAGGTGTGTATCAGTGTTTTCAGGAGACCTACCATCTACCTACATACAGATACATGCATCCCTCAGGCCCCAAGGCCGATTATGAATGGAGGCTCAGCGTGATGGACAGGGCTATAGAGGCCGGATTTGAGGATATCGGTATGGGTGTGCTCCTTGGCCTCTATGACTGGCGATGGGATGTGTGTGCACTGATTGCCCATAGCAGGAGCTTGATCAAGAAATACGGTTTCGGGCCTCATACGATATCTGTCCCGAGGCTTCAGCCTGCCCAGGGTTCCATGCTGGATGCACCACCACATCCTGTCTCTGACGAGGATCTCAAGAGGATAGTCGCGATATACAGGCTTGCGCTGCCATATGTTGGTATCGTGGTATCAACCCGGGAGCCTGCATGGCTGAGGGATGAGCTTATCATGCTCGGTGCATCGCAGATCTCTGCTGGCTCAAGGACAAGCCCCCTTGGTTATGTGAATGGTGATGATACCGAACAATTTGAGGTGGGTGACAGGAGGAGCCTTGAGGAGGTCATTGACAGGATCGTATCAATGGGCCTTATCCCGAGCCTCTGCACGGCCTGTTACAGGGAGGGAAGGAGCGGCGAGAGGTTCAGAGAGCTATCAGAGAAGGGCCTTATAAAGAGGTTCTGCCACGAAAATGCATTGCTGACGCTCAAGGAATATACAGAGGACTATGCAGATGGGGATAGGAAGGGATATCTATCAAGGTTTCTTGTCGAGGAGGCGAGGAAGGCCCGCAATGGGCTTTTTGAGAGGTTCAGGGAAATAGAAGAGGGCAGGAGGGATATTCATATATAAATGAAGATAAGATTGAATGGAGATACAGCCGAGTTTAAAGAGGGGTTGACGGTCTCGGAATTGTTGAGGGAGTTGGAGATAGAGCCTCGTGGTGTGGCGGTTGAGGTGAACATGAAGATTGTGAAGAAGAAGGATTTTGAGGGCTTTAGATTAAAGGAGGGGGATTCTGTAGAGATCGTAAGCTTTGTGGGAGGTGGATAGAGTGGTGGATGATAAATTGATAATCAGGGGTATTGAATTCAAGTCCCGCCTGTGGGTTGGCACAGGTAAGTACAGGGATTTTGAAGAGACGGCAAGGGCGGTGGAGGCATCAGGCACCGATGTGGTGACAGTGGCTGTGAGGAGGGTGAACATATTCGACAGAAGGTCAGAGAACCTGCTTGATTATATCGACCCGAAGAAGTACAAGATACTCCCCAATACCGCAGGATGTTACACGGTGGAGGATGCCCTGAGGTATGCGAGGCTTGCAAGGGAGGCAGGCATCTCTGATATGGTGAAGCTGGAGGTGATCGGGGATGAGAAGACCCTCTTTCCCGATGTCTGCGGCCTTCTGAGGGCAACAGAGATACTGGCAAAGGAGGGCTTCATCGTGCTTCCATATACAAATGACGATCCTGTGATGGCAAAGAGGCTTGTCGATGCAGGTGCATCTGCGGTAATGCCACTTGCTGCCCCGATAGGTTCAGGTCTCGGGATAAGAAACCCTTATAACATAAAGATAATACTCGAGCAGGCCACGGTCCCTGTGATAGTTGATGCAGGGGTGGGCACTGCATCTGATGTGGCTGTTGCAATGGAGCTCGGCTGTGATGCCGTGTTGCTCAACACAGCTATAGCAGGTGCAAAGGACCCCATCGCCATGGCTACAGCCATGAAACACGCGGTGATTGCAGGCAGGCTTGCCTATCTTGCAGGCAGGATACCGAAGAAACTGTATGCAACAGCAAGCAGCCCTATAGAGGGGATGCTTTAAAGGCATAATGGGTGATGGAGAGGGATTGGGTTTCAGACTCTATTTAATAACAGATAGAAGATTGATCACGCATCACGCATCACTCATTACAGCGGTAAGGGAGGCGTTGAGGGGAGGGGTTAGGGCAATCCAGCTCAGGGAGAAGGATCTGGGCACAAGGGAGCTGCTCAGCCTCGCCTATAAGATGAGGAGGTTGACCGCGAAATATAGGGCGAGACTCTTTATTAACGACAGGCTTGATATAGCCCTTGCAGTTGGAGCTGATGGGGTGCACCTCACACAGCGGAGCGTGCCTGTTGATGCAGTGAGATCTGCTATTGGTGTATCACCCCTCCTGATCGGTGTCTCAACCCATTCCCTTAATGAGGCGATCAAGGCAGAGAGGGGAGGGGCCGATTTTATCACCCTTGGTCCTGTATACAGGACACCCTCCAAGTTGAGATACGGCCCTCCCATCGGCTTAGAGACCCTGAAGGAGGTCTGTGAGAGGGTGAGGATACCGGTCTTTGCGATAGGCGGGATAAAGGCCCGAAGGATAGGGCAGGTGATGAAGGCCGGTGCATATGGTGTTGCCATGATATCAGAGATATTTGGTGCAGATGATATAAAGGGTAAGTCAAAGGAGATAACAAATCTAATCTCTTAAAAGGAGAGATCATGAAGACAGAGACGAGAATAGAGATCGCAAAAAAGGGCGTGCTCACCGATGAGATCAGACAGGCAGCCCTTATGGAGGGTGTTGAACCCGAGGAGCTTTCAGCCCGTATTGCGAAGGGCACCGTGGTGATCACAAAGAACAGCCACCGCATGATAAGGCCACTTGCGATAGGAGAGGGTCTTAGGACAAAGATAAATGCAAACATAGGGACATCAAAGGACAGCGTCTCCATTGCTGGAGAGGCAGAGAAGCTGGATGTGCTCATCAGGTATGGCGCTGATGCAGTCATGGATCTCTCAACAGGCGGTCCTATTAAAGAAATCAGGCAGATGTTGCTGAGCAGATCGCCCCTGCCTGTTGGGACGGTCCCTGTTTATGAGGCTGTTGCTGCGGCATGTGAGCAGAAGGGCTCTATCGCAAAGATGACCGTTGATGACCTCTTCAGGACAATAGAGGAACACGCAATGGATGGTGTTGACTTTATTACAGTCCACTGTGGCCTTACAAGGAAGACCATAGAGGTATTAAAGGAGGATGGAAGGGTCCTTGACATAGTGAGCAGGGGAGGCGCCTTTCTGCTTGAGTGGATGATATACAACGACAGGGAGAACCCTCTTTATGAACACTTTGATAGGCTCCTTGAGATAGCGAAGAGATACGACCTTACACTGAGCCTCGGCGACGGTGCAAGGCCAGGGTGTCTTGCCGATGCCACTGACAGGACCCAGACTGAGGAGTTGATGACCCTCGGGAGGCTGAGGGATATAGCCGTGGCAGAAGGGGTGCAGGTGATCATAGAAGGGCCTGGCCATGTGCCCCTGAATCAGGTTGAGTTGAATGTGAGGCTCCAGAAGAGGCTCTGTAAGGGTGCACCGTTTTATGTCTTGGGGCCACTGGTAACAGATATAGCAATGGGGTATGACCATATCGCTGCTGCCATCGGAGGCGCTGTTGCAGGTGCGGCAGGTGCAGACTTTCTATGCTATGTCACCCCCTCTGAGCACATAAGACTGCCCGACCTTGAGGATGTGAAGGAGGGCGTGATAGCCTCCAGGATAGCCGCCCATGCTGCAGACATAGCAAAGGGTGTCAAGGGTGCCATGGATGTTGACACAGAGATGGCGAGGAAGAGGAAGGCGCTCGACTGGGAAGGCCAGATTGCGTTGAGCCTCGATCCCGAGAAGGTCAAGAGACTGCGCTCAGAGACACCGCCTGCTGAGTCCGAGGTGTGCAGCATGTGTGGAGAGTTCTGCGCCATAAAGACCGTTGAACACGCCCTCAAGAAACCCCCAAAAACCTGCACTTCGTAAGTGCAGGTTTTTGGGTTTTCAGATTAACGCAGGATCCAGGGAGGATATTTTTATTGAGTAAATGTAAGATTAGACATCGCCACTGGTTCTTCGAACAAGTCAATCGTGCATAATTCGTTTCCTGAAAGGGCTACAAGGGAGGCAATATATTCCTTGCCTGTCTGGAGCTGTCTTTCGGGCATGATCTCAAATACGCAGCCACTCACTGATAGGGAGCCTTCTCCATATGTGATAGATGTGCGGTTCGTGATTACCTGCCACATCATGCACTGTTCAAAACTGAGTTCCGTGCACATACATTCTTTGTCATAGACTATGAGGAGATACGCACCGGCATTCGGAACCTGATCCCAACTAAAGGTGTCATCTTGAATCGAGAATGCAAAGTCCTGTCTATCCTTACTATAGAGAGTCCATGATCCATATGCCGCCACATAGTACTGACAACCGTTTGCATTTATGAGTTGCTTGCCCCCTGAGTTAGTCCATGTGCCTGAATAGACGTCTCCACCTTCAGATGAGGCACCATCAAAACCACCTCCGATCGAGAACCCATCCACTGTGCCTGTCCAGCTCCCGCTCAGAGAGTCCTGGGTCTTTGTTCCGGTAACTGTCCCGACATCGATCCCATCAGAACAACCCACATAGGAAAAGAGGAACTGTCCACTAAAATTACCTTCAGACGGTAGACACAGAAAGAGGGCCCCTGCTGTTGGGTCTTCAGGATTGCTCTCGGAAGATTCGATGTAATACCCTGTGTATGTCTCAGGCGCTGTAGTGCTACCACCTGTGCCACCACCTGTCTCACCGCCACCTTCACCACCTGTGCCGCCGCCATTACCACCATTGCCTCCACCACCACAGGCAATGAGCAGGAGGAGGAATGATAAAGAGATGAATACTACCCAAAATTTTTTCATCTTACACCTCCTCTGGCAATCGATTAGCCTGAATCCTGCGTTGATAAACCATAACTTAATATGGTCACCATGTCAAGGGATGATTCAAAAACTTGCACTTACGAAGTGCAGGTTTTTTGGGGCTAAATTTAATTAATTATCCATTCGGCGGCCTCTTTTATGTGGTTTGTGATGAAGGTGGCCGATGTCCCTGGGATAGGGGTGTTTGGGGAGAGGAGGACGCCTTTTGCACCCACCTGTCTTGCAAGCATGGCATCTGACTCCTTATCACCTATCACGAATGACCCCTTCAGGTTTATCCTGTGCCTGAGCCTCGCCCTGAGTATCAACATCGGTTCAGGCTTTCTGCATGGGCAATGTTCGTCAGGATGGTGGGGGCAGTAATAAAAATCGTCTATACCAAGCTCCCTCATGAGATATTCATTTGATTCCTTGATGAATGATTCATCGACCATACCCCTTGCAATGCCTGACTGGTTCGTTACGCCTATAAGCATGTAGCCCCTCTCCTTCAGCCTTAACAGGGCCTCTTTGACCCCAGGGAGGATGTGGAGCCTGTCAAATGAATTGAGGTAGCCTTTATCCTCTATGAGTGTCCCATCTCTGTCAAGAAAGACGGCACGATTGACAGGCAACAGCCCTTTGAGGGCATTAAAGACATCATTAACGGTTATCTCGTCCATACACCTTAAGTGTCCCTCTGGGCACTCCCTCTCGAGGCAGGGAGAGCATGGGAGGTTCTTTGTTACGACCATATGGCCTTCGCCAAATGGGGATGTGGTTGCAGGGTCTGTTGAGCCGAATATCGCAACTGTGGGCACAAACAGTGCAGAGGCCATGTGCATCGGCCCTGAGTCATTCGTTACAAAGGCATCGCACTCCGAGATAAAGGCGGCAAGCTCCCTCAGGTCTGTCTCCCCTGCCATGTTTAATATGTGTGATGCGTGATGCGTGATGCGTGATGCGCTGGTGACGATCTCATTTGCAAGCTCAACCTCTGAAGGGCTGCCAAAGATTATGATCCTCCCGTTTAATTCATTGATAATCCTTGATATGAGTTCTGCAAACCTCTCAGCAGGCCATCTCTTTGCAGGCCCATAGGTCGCCCCTGGATTGATGCCTATAATCGGGGCCTTGTAATCATCACCAAATGCCCCTTTAAGGGTTTCTCTCGCCTTCTCCCTTTCTTCATAGAGGAGGTGCAGGTATGGCTGTGCATCCTCTGCCTTTATGCCGATATGCTCCAGGAGGTCAAGATAATAATAGACCTGGTGCCGCTTTTCTCTTGCCCTGCCTACAGATATCGCATCAGTAAGCAGCGGCCCTCTGAAGTCCCTCCTGTAGCCGATCCTCCTTGGGATGCGTGCAAGCCATGTGATGAGGGCCGCATCAAAGGCATTCTGAAGGAGTATGGCCACATCAAAACGCCTCTCTCTGAGGTCTTTTATGAGTTTCAGCCTGCCTGTGTCATACAGGATTATCTCATCGATATAGGGGTTCTCTTTGAAGAGGCTGGATACCCATGGTTTCACAAGGAGGCTTATCCTTGCATCTGGGAATGCCTTTCTTACAGCCCTTATGGCAGGGAGGGTGATTACCGCGTCACCTATCCAGTTGACGCCCCTTATCAGTATCTTCTCAGCCCTTTTTGTTCCCTTCACCCTCTGGTTCTTTCTTCTCCTTCAGGGCCTCAGAGAGTTCATCAAGCTTCTTGAGCACCAGGTGGTTGAATGTGCCCTCAGGGTATGTCCCGTCAGGCTGGAGTTCTCCTGGTGGCATGCCTGTCAGTATCTCTATACCGTCTTCGATATTGTCGATCGCATATATATGGAACCTGCCATTCACCACGTCCTCTATCACCTCTCTGCTCAGCATAAGGTGTATGAGGTTTCTGCTTGGGATGATCACACCCTGTTCACCTGTCAGCCCCTTTATCTTACAGACCTTGTAGAACCCCTCTATCTTCTCATTGACACCACCTATAGGCTGGACATCGCCATGCTGGTTCATCGAGCCTGTGATGGCTATGGACTGTTTCAGGGGCACACCTGTTATGCTGCTCAGTAGTGCGTAGACCTCTGCACAGGTTGCACTATCCCCCTCTATATAACCATACTGCTGCTCAAATGTGAGGGAGGCAGAGAGGGTGAGCGGTTTTTTTATTGCATACTTGCCACCAAGGTATGCGGTGAGTATAAACACGGCCTTTTCATGGATCTTGCCACTGAGCTTTGCCTCCCTCTCGATGTTTACGATACCTGCCTTCCCTGCGTATGTCTTGGCCGTGATCCTTGAGGGCATTCCAAAGCTGTAGTCCCCAAGGTCTATCACAGATAACCCGTTGACCTGTCCGACAACGGCACCCTCTGTGTCAACGAGGATGGTCCCGTCCTTTATTGATTCGAGTATCTTCTGCTCGACCTTGTTGACACGATGCCTCTTCTCCTCTATAGCCCTCTCTACGTCCTTAACGGTTACCACATCGTTATTGTTCATGCCCGCCCAGTAATCGGCCTCCTTTATCAGGTCAGATATCTCGCTGAACTTTGCGGATAACTTGTGCTGGTGTTCGGCAAGCCTTGAGCCATACTCAACCACCCTTGCCACTGCGTCACGGTCAAAGGGCTTGAGTCCCATCTCAACGCATTTGGTATGGATAAAGCCTGCATACTTCATGATGTTCTCTTCGTTTCTGTCCATGCGATTCTCAAAGTCCGCCTTTACCTTGAACAGCTCCCTGTACTCCTCATCGAGATTGTAGAGGAGGTAATAGAGCACAGGGTTCCCGACAAGGATGATCTTCACATTGAACGGGATGGCCTGTGGTCTGAGGGTTACGGTGGATATCAGCCTGTATTGTTCCCATACATCGTCTATCTTTATCTCCCTGTCCTTTATGGCCCTCTTCAGGGAATCATATGAGAAGATGTTCCTCAGGAGCTCAAGTGCATCGGTCACCAGGTATCCACCGTTTGCCCTCTGGAGGGAGCCTGCCTTGATCATGGTGAAGTCGGTCATCGCCATACCATACTGGAGCTTGTGCTCGATCCTCCCAAACAGGTTGTAATAGGTGGGGTTGCTTTCGACGACCACAGGTGCACCCTTGAGATCACGATTATTTACAAAGACGTTCACGGCATATCTTGTAAATGACGGTTCAGTCTTTGGGGGTTTCAGGAATGGCAGGACAGGAGATGACTCTTCCTGCTGCTTGAAGTCCTCCAGGTGGTCAAGGATGTCCTCCTTCACATCCTCAAGATACTCAATGACCTTCTTATGATCCCTGTATTTGACCTTCAGCTCCTCGATCCTGTGGCCAACCGACGAGAGGACCGCCTCACGCTCAAGCTCCCCAAGCCGTTCCTTGACCTTCTTCTCCTCCTCCCTTGCGATCCTTATCACATCGTCAAGCCTCTCCTGGAGCTGTTTGCCGATCTCCTCTATCCTCTTCTTCACCTCTGGCTCTAATCTCTCATACTCCTCCTCGCTCAGTGTCTCGCCTGTCTTCTTGACAGGCCCTATGACAAGGCCTGTGGCGGTCTTTCTGAGGGCGAAGTCCTTCTCCCGTGCCTCCTTCTCAAGTTCAGCAAAGTGCCTCTTCTGCTTCTCCTGGAACTCCTCGATGATCTTTGTCCTCTGCCTCTCGTACTCCTTTGACTCAAATATCTTTGGTATCTCCTGTCTGAGGGTGTTTATCAGCTCCTGCATATCCTTCTGGAACACAACCCCTGTGCCAGGTGGCAGTTCAAGGGCCTGTGGTTCATCAGGGTTCTTGAAGTTATACACATAGCACCAGTCGCTTGGTACAGGCTCTTCCTTTGCCTTCTTCTCAAGGATGGTCTTGATGGTGGTCATCTTACCTGTCCCGCTCTCACCAAGGATATAGATATTGAACCCTTTGCTCTCTATGCCGAGGCCGAAGTCGAGTGCCCTTAAGGCCCTCTCCTGGCCTATGGTCTCCTTGAGGATGGACAGCTCCTTTGTTGTCTTGAAGGGTAGTGTGGACGGGTCACAGCAGTGATACAGTTCGTCCTTTGTGATCCTCCTGATCATATGCATTCCTCCCTGTTATGCATGATGCATGATACAAGAAAAAGGGCAGAAGATTCAAGCTTTTCAGGTATTAGAGGGTCTGCTAAGGCACCATCAGTCGCTATCCATCTCAACCCCTTGGATGATACTCCCTGTGGATCTTCTTGAGCCTCTCCGGTGTCACCTTGGTGTATATCTGGGTAGTCGATATGTCAGCATGTCCGAGCATCTTCTGCAGGGCCCTCAGGTCTGCGCCACCATCAAGGAGGTGGCTGGCAAAGCAATGCCTCAATGTATGTGGCGATATGGTGATGGACAGGCCCTTTGAATACCTCTTTATCAGCTGCCAGACCCTCTGTCTTGTCATGGGTTTGCCACCCCTTGCAAGGAAGAGCACAGGACTGCTTCTCTTGCCCAGTATCTTGGGCCTCAACTCCTCTATATACCTCTTCACGGTCTGGAGCGTCCTCTCACTGACAGGCACAACCCTCTCCTTCGCCCCCTTTCCCCTCACCGTTATAAAGCCTGCATCAAAATTTATATCGGTCATCTCTATGCCTATCACCTCGCTCACCCTCAGGCCCGAGGAATAGATTATCTCAAGGAGTGCCCTGTCCCTCAATGAGAATCTCTCACCATGTATCCTGTCCAGTAGCTCCAATACCTCCTCGACCCCTATAACCCTGGGGACCCTCTTCCATCCCCTGGGGGTGGAGACGTTTTCAATGGGGTCTTCATCGATTATCCCATCAAGCAAGAGGAATCTACACAGGCCCCTGAGGCTTGAGATGTTCCTCGCGATGCTTGATGTCTGAATGCCTCTGTCCCTTAATTCATTGATATATGAGATCAGGTCATCCCTTTTGAACCTGGTTATGTCCCTGCCCCTCTTTCTCAGGTGTTCAATAAATTTATATATATCCCTCCTGTATGCCTCAATGGTGTTCATGGATAGCCCCTTTTCAACGCTCAGATAATCCAGAAACCTTTCGACCACCTCGACCATTATCTTCAGGATACAAGATATAGAGACAAGATTCAACCGGCATCTGTGTGTCAGGGTGTGGGATTTGATGGGCCCTGGGAGTTTGTCGGGCCTGGAGGGCGGCCTATAAATAGTATTTATAAGATTATGAACATACAATATATTGTGTATGTGGAGAAAAATCCAATTTTTTCCTTGACAAGTGTATCCAAAGGGTCTTATACTGGTGGGTATAAGTGGGAGAAAGTGGAGGGGATGTGCCTGGGTTCTCTGGAAAATACTATTACACCCTTGATCAAAAAGGCAGGGTAATCATCCCTGCCCCATTCCGTGAGATACTCGCCTCCAATTATACCTCAAAACTGATCTTTACAAATGATGTGTTCGATCGGTGTCTTAACGCCTATCCTGTGGATGAGTGGAATGCATTGATGGAGAAGGTGAAGGCCATGCCCCAGACGCTCGATGCAGTCAGGTATTTCATGAGGAGGGTGATCGGCTCGGCAATAGAGTGTGAGATAGATAAACAGGGCAGGGTGCTTATACCCTCTGCCCTGAGGATAGATGGGGGCCTTAACAGCGAGGTCGTCCTGTTGGGTCAGGGCAACAGGATAGACATATGGGACAGGGAGGAGCTGGAGAAGGTTGCTGATCCGAAGAAGATAGACAGGAAATCCTATATGGAGCAACTCTCTAACCTTGGATTGTAAGGATTCAGGGATAGTCCATATCCCTGTTATGTTAAAGGAGGTTGTCAAGGCCCTGAAGGTGAGGGAGAGAGGTGTCTATGTTGATGCAACGGTTGGGACGGGTGGCCATGCAGAGGGGATATTAAAGGGTGCAGAGGGGTGTGTCTTGATAGGGATTGACAGGGACGAGAGGGCGATAGAGGTGGCAAGGGAGAGGCTGTGTGGATACACTGTCCATCTCATCAGGGACAGATTCTCGAATATAAAGGATCTCGTCAGGTCGATCGGATATGATGAGGTTGATGGCATACTCCTTGACCTTGGGCTGTCGACACTCCAGCTCAGGGAGGAGGGGAGGGGTTTCAGTTTTTTGAAGGATGAACCCCTGGATATGAGGATGGACAGGAGACAGTCCCTTACGGCCTCGGATATAGTGAACGGGTATTCAGAGGAGGCTCTTGCTTCAATCATATACAGATATGGTGAGGAGAGGTTCAGCAGGCGGATAGCAAGGGCTATTGTGAGGGCGAGGCAGAAGGGCAGGATCGACTCCTGCAGGAGGCTCGCCGAGATAATCCAGAAGGCGGTGGGCCGCAGGGGCAGGATACACCCTGCAACAAGGACATTTCAGGCATTAAGGATAGAGGTGAACAGGGAACTTGATGAGCTCTCAACCGCCATTGATGAGGGTGCAGGGCTGTTGAGGAGTGGTGGCAGGTTCTGTGTGCTTTCGTATCATTCACTTGAGGACAGGATCGTGAAGAACGCATTCAAGAGGCTTGCACAGCAGGGGATGTTCAGGATCATCACCAAGAAACCATTGAGGCCTGGCACAGAGGAGAAGAGGGCAAACCCCTCTTCAAGGAGTGCAAGGCTTAGGGTGGCTGAGAGGATATGACGGCAAGGAGGATAAAGAGGTCGAAGAGCTGGCTTCTGCTGAAGTTGGGCCTGCTCTTGTATCTCGTGGTGGGTCTCTTTGTCCTTGTGTGGTTGAGGGCCAAGATCGTCAATATGGAGTATGAGCTGGCAGAACTCAATGCAGAGAAGCTTGCCCTCTTAAAGGAGGAGAGGTATTTACTGGCGGAGAGGGCGAGCCTGTATTCTGCAAAGAGGGTTGAGGATATAGCCACAAAGAGGCTGGGCATGGATCTGCCTGACAGGGAGAACATATTTTATGTGAAGAGGACAAGACAGGCAGGGGCCTATGTCGCCTCTATGCCTTTGTCAGAATCCACACGCAGGGAGGATTTGCTCTGGAGATAGGGGTTATGAGGATAATAATATTCTGGGATGAAGATACCGTGTAGGAGCCCGTTACATATCACGGGTTAGCATCGCAAATATTATGAGAGGCAGGGGGAGAGAGAGGATAAGGAAGCTCTGGGATGAGGACCTCACGAAGATACAGCTTAAGAAGAGCAGGAAGAGGGCTGTAATCATATCCACCATCCTGTATTTTGGCTTCCTCATAATCGTCCTGAGGCTTGCTGACCTCATGATCCTCGATCACAGGAACCTTGCAAGGAGGGCCTACACACAATATCTCACTGTCAGGACACTGCACCCGCAGAGGGGTTTTATATGGGACAGGAGGATGAGGGAGATGGCGGTCAATCTTGAGGTGGACTCCCTGTATGCCGTGCCCTCGAAGATCGAGGATGTCGATTACCTCTCACAGAGGCTCTCGCCGATCATAGAGATATCGGCAGATGCCATCAGGGACAGGCTCTTGAAGAAGAAGGAGAGGGACTTCATATGGCTGAAGAGGAAGATCGACCAGCAGACCTCTCATAAGCTGGTCAAGTTCAAGAAGATATATGGTATTGACTCCATAGGCCTTATAACAGAGACGAGGCGCTTCTATCCAAAGGGCCATACCGCATCCCATATCCTTGGCTTTACGGATATCGATGACAGGGGCCTGGAGGGGATTGAACTCCAGTATGACGAGTATCTAAGGGGGAAGGTCAGGAAGATCCTCAACAGCAGGGATGCCCGTGGCAGGAGCCTCTCCAGCGGGTTTGAGGAGGCGATAGCCGGAAACAACATAATCCTCACCATTGACGAGACCATCCAGTATATCGTTGAGAGGGAGATCGAGAGGGCTGTGGAGAAGTGGAGGGCAAAGGCAGCGACCGCCATAATGATGAACCCTGTCTCGGGGGAGATACTCGCGATGGCAAACACCCCGTTTTATGATCCAAACCATCCATCAAGGTATCCTGCAGATTACAGGAGGAACAGGGCGATCACAGACATATATGAACCTGGCTCGACCTTCAAGAGCATCCTTGCGTCAGCAGCACTTGAGGAGGGCCTCGTTGATGTTGACGAGGAGTTTGATGTCTCAAGGGGATACATAGTGGTTGGTGGCAAGGCGATCAGGGATGTCCACAGGCATGAGACACTCACATTCAGGGAGGTAATCCAGAAGTCATCGAATGTAGGGGCTGTCCAGATAGGCCTCAGGCTTGGTAAGGAGAGGTATTACGAATATATGAAGAGGTTTGGCTTTGGTGATAGGACAGGTATCGATCTGCCAGGTGAGGTGAGGGGGATATTGAGGAGGCCCGAGAGGTGGTCAGGCACATCCATTGCGGCCCTCTCCATAGGGCAGGAGATAGGGGTGACGCCACTGCAGATACTCACGGCCTATTGTGCCATAGCGAATGGTGGGCTCCTGATGAGGCCATATGTAGTATCCGAGATAATCTCCCCTCAGGGAGAGGTTATAAAGAGGTTCACCCCACAGGTCATCAGGAGGGTGATCTCTCCTGAGACTGCGGAGACCGTAAGGGATATATTAAAGACCGTGGTGGAGGAAGGTGGCACAGGCAGGAGGGCCTATATCAAGGGGAACCTTGTGGCAGGCAAGACCGGCACCGCACAGATGGTGGACCCTGAGACAGGCCGTTACTCAAGGGATAGATATGCAAGCTCGTTTGTGGGTTTTGTCCCGGCAGACGATCCTGTGATAGCCCTTATAGTGGTTATATATGAGCCTAAGGGTGCAAGGTATGGTGGGGTCGTTGCTGCACCTGTATTCAGGAGGATCGTTGAGCATACACTTACATACCTTGAGGTACCCATGGAGAGGAATGAGAACCATATACTCCTTGTCAGTAGATGACCCTGAGGGAGCTGTTAGAGGGGCTCGATATAGAGATACATCTGAGGAGCGGGACGGCTGATGTAGAGATAAGGGGGATTGCATATGACTCAAGGGTTGTCAGGGATGGATATCTATTTGTATCGATCAGGGGTTTTTCAAGAGACGGTCACAATTATATAAACGATGCGATAAGCAGGGGGGCTACCGCTGTGCTTACAGAGGATGCGGTAGAAAAGGGATTCTTAACAGGTCTTGCCGGTCATGAGAGGATCGCTCATATTGTTACCACTCATAGCAGGAAGGCCCTCGCCTATCTGTCAGCGGCATTCTATGGTGAGCCGTCCCGGGAACTGGACCTTATAGGCATCACGGGGACAAACGGCAAGACCACCACGAGTTATATAACCAAGAGTATCATTGAGAGATGGGGCAGGAAGGTTGGCCTTATAGGGACGATAAATTACATAATCGGTGACAGGACCATCAAGGCCCTACACACCACCCCTGAGTCCCTTGATCTACAGAGGTATCTGCGGGAGATGGTCAATAGCGGTGTAGAGTGCTCCATCCTTGAGGTCTCCTCTCATGCGCTTGCGCTTGAGAGGGTTGAGTGCTGTTCATTCAAGGTGGCTGCATTCACCAGTTTTTCTCAGGACCATCTCGATTTTCACGGGGATATGGATGAGTATTTCAATGCCAAGACGAGGCTCTTTGACTACCTGAGGAGGGATGGCCTTGCGGTGTTGAATTATGATGACCCGAGGATAAGGGGCCTCTATGGGAGGCTGGATTGCGATGTGATAACCTGCGGGCTCCAGGAGGGTGCGATGGTGAGGGCCATTAATATAAGGGGCAATGGTGGTGGACTCAGGTTTGATCTGCATACGCCTGACGGCGTCTTCGAGGTTGAAAGTCCGCTCTACGGGATGTTCAATGTCTATAACATACTCATATCTGCTGCGATTGCCCATGCACTCGGTATAAATAAAGAGGCCATCCAGAGTGGTATAAACAATACAGTGCCTGTGCCGGGCCGTTTTGAGGTGATCGATGAGGGACAGGATTTCCTCTGCGTCGTTGACTATGCCCATACAGAGGATGCCCTGAGGAACCTCCTGCAGGAGGCGAGGCGCCTCACAACAGGAGGAAGGGTGATCACCGTCTTTGGCTGTGGTGGCAACAGGGACAGGACAAAGAGGCCGTTGATGGGTGCTGTGGCCTCTGAGCTTAGCGATATGGTGATCGTGACATCTGACAACCCCAGGGATGAGGAGCCCATGGATATCATCAGGGATATCATGGAAGGCATGGGAGGGGACAACCACATTGTAGAGCCTGACAGGGCAGAGGCCATAAAAAAGGCGGTCTCAATGGCCAAGAAGGGTGATACACTGTTGATTGCAGGCAAGGGGCACGAAGACTACCAGGAGATAAAGGGGACGAGGGTCCATTTCGACGACCGAGAGGTCTTGAGGGAGGCCCTCAAGGAGAGGATCGGAGGGAGATGAAGGGTCTGAGTCTCGAGGAGATACTTGAGGCCACCTGTGGTGAGTTGTTATGCGGTGATGAGACAGGGTTTACAGGTGTCTCCATAGACTCTCGGACCATATCCGAGGGGGAACTGTTCTTTGCATTGAGGGGTGAGAGGTTCGATGGCCACCGGTTTGTTACAGAGGCCCTTAAAAAGGGCGGGGGTGCGGTGGTTGAGGAGGAGCCTGATGTGCTGCCTGAAGGCAGGGTAGTGATAAAGGTCAGGGATACACTCAGGGCATTACAGGATCTTGCACATTTCTATAGAAAGAGGCTCAGGGCAAGGGTGGTTGCAATAACAGGCAGCAATGGCAAGACGACCACAAAGGAGATGGCCTATACGATCCTGTCAAAGAGGTTCGTGTGTGAGAGGAACGAGGGTAATCTGAATAATCACATCGGCCTGCCATTGAGTATACTCAGGCTCTCTCCCGAGGTCGAGGTGGTCGTGCTTGAGATGGGGATGAACGCAAAGGGTGAGATAAGGCGGTTATGTGAGATAGGGATGCCAGAGTATGGAGTCGTGACAAATATAGGCCCTGCCCATATAGGCATGCTCGGGAGCATCGAGGCGATAAGGGATGCAAAACTGGAGATAATGGAGGGGCTCAGGGGCCTGATCGTTAATGCCGATGATGACCTCCTGATGGATGGGGTGAGGGGCTTTAAAGGCATGATGGTGACATTCTCCATAAAGAATGAGGGTGATGTCATGGCAGGGGATATAGTGAGGACCGACAGGGGGAGCAGGTTCAGGCTGAGATGGAGGGGTGAGGGGGTGGATGTGGATCTGCCGCTTCATGGTGTGTTCAATATCTACAATGCCCTTGCTGCCTCTGCTGTTGGCCTCTGCCTCGGTATGAAGATGGCAGAGGTGAGGGAAGGCCTTCAGTCCTATCATGCGTTCCCCATGAGGTTTGATGTGATAACAGAAGGGAGTCTGACGATCATAAACGATTCCTATAATGCCAATCCGGTCTCCATGCGTGAGGCATTGAATGGGCTTGTGGAGATGAAGGGGGACAGGAGGGCGGTGGCGATACTCGGGGACATGCATGAACTGGGTGATCTCGCAGAGGATGCCCACAGGGATATTGGAAGGATGATAGGCGATATCGGGATTGATGAGTTCATAGCGATTGGTGAGATGATGGCCCATGCCGCACAGGAGGCCTCAACAAACAGCGGTGTCAGGGTCCATAGCTTCAGGGATGTGGATGAGGCAGGGGCACATCTCAGACATATAATCAGGCCTGATGACATCATCCTCCTGAAGGGTTCACGCATCATGGGCATGGAGAGGCTCTTAGGGGTGATAAGGGATGCTGTATAAGTTACTCTATCCGCTGCATGAGATATTCTTTCCATTTAATGTCTTCAGGTATATAACCTTCAGGACGGCCCTTGCCGCCATGACGGCGATGGCCATCACCTTTATAATCGCACCAAGGGTGATAGAGATGCTGAGGAGGATGAGTTTTACGCAGTATGTGAGGGATGATGGCCCAAAGAGCCACTTTAACAAGGAGGGCACACCCACCATGGGAGGGGTCATGATCATCCTCTCTGTAGTCGTGAGTGTGATACTGTGGGGTGACCTCGCCAACAGATACATACTTGTTATGCTTGCAGCCATAATGGGCTTTGGCCTCATCGGCCTGGCCGATGACTACCTGAAGACGATGAGAAGGAGCCCGAAGGGCCTGAGGGCAAGGTATAAGTTTGGACTCCAGATCATCCTTGCACTCATCATCGGCCTTATCTTCTATCATAACCCTGCCGACCCCTATCCCTCCATGCTGAGCATCCCGTTCTTCAAGAAATGGCTGATAAACATGGGATGGTTCTATATACCCTTCGCCATACTCGTTATAGTTGGCGCATCCAATGCCGTTAACCTCACAGATGGTATAGACGGACTTGCCATAGGGCTTGTGGGTATCGCAACCCTTGCCAATGGTGCCCTTGTGTATATATCAGGCCATTCAGGCTTTGCCCGTTATCTCCATGTCCTCTATCTCCCTGGCACAGGTGAGCTTACGGTCTTCTGTGGTGCCATGTTCGGAGCAGCCCTTGGGTTCCTGTGGTATAACAGCTATCCTGCAGAGGTGTTTATGGGGGATGTTGGTTCACTCGGCCTCGGTGGTGCGCTGGGCACACTGGCCGTGATAACAAAGCATGAGCTTGTCCTTGCCGTTGTTGGCGGGATATTTGTCATAGAGACCTTCTCGGTGATCATCCAGGTCGTCTCATTCAAACTTACAGGGAGGAGGGTCTTTAAGATGGCACCCCTTCATCACCACTTTGAGGAGAAGGGGTGGCCAGAGCCTAAGGTGATAGTGAGGTTCTGGATAGTGGGTATCATACTGGCACTGTTAAGCCTGACAACATTGAAGATAAGGTGAGGGTATATGAATGCCCGGACAGGAATCTTGGATAATGAACGATCACTTAGATGGAGGGTATAAACACATTCAAAGACAAGAGGGTGCTTGTGGTGGGCCTTAAGAGGAGCGGCCTTGGTGCTGCGAATCTCCTTCATGGCCTGGGTGCGAGGGTCACGGTGAACGACAGGGACAGCCGTGAGGCCCTCTCAGGTTATATAGAGAGGCTCGACGATTCCATCGAGGTCATAACAGGTGAGCATCCCGATCATCTGTTCTATGAATCTGATATGATCGTGGTGAGTCCTGGTGTGCCCATGGACATGCCCCAGATATTGAGTGCGATGATCAGGGGTGTGCCTGTGATAGGGGAGCTTGAGCTTGCATATCAGGTGATAAAGGGTATGGGTGATGGACGGCAGAGGTTCATAGCAGTTACAGGGACGAATGGGAAGTCCACCACCACGACCCTTGTGCACCTGATGCTCAGGGAGGCAGGGCTGAAGAGCCTCTTCGGGGGTAACATCGGCAACGCACTGAGCGAGATGATCTTAGATCTCGAATCTCAAATCTCGGGTATCGAATTTATAGTGGCTGAGGTATCAAGCTTCCAGCTTGAGTCCATAAGCACGTTCAGGCCTTATATATCAGCGATCCTTAATATAACGCCTGATCACCTTGACAGATATGAGGATATGGATGAATACATAAATGCAAAGGCAAGGATATTCGAGAACCAGCAGGAGGGTGATTATCTCATAGTCAATGCAGACGATGTGGTGATAGAGGGGCTCATAGATAAGAGGCTGAAGGCAAGGGTTGACAGGCCAGGGCTCCTTTGTTTCAGTCTCAAGAAAGAGGTGGAAGGGATGCATTTTAGAGACGGCGTGATCTATGCCAGTCTCCCCTCCTTCCTTCCCCCTCCCTTCCACCTTATAAAAGAAGAGGAAATAGGGATCAGGGGTGTGCATAACCTTGAGAACGCCATGGCAGCATCCCTGATAGCACTCCTATGTGGTGTGCCTGTGGATGTGATAAGGAGGGTGCTTGGGAGGTTCAGGGGGCTTGAGCACAGGCTGGAGTATGTCGGTGAGATTGGTGGCGTGAGGTTCATAAATGATTCAAAGGGCACAAACACAGGCGCGGTGAGGAAGTCACTCGAGGGGCTTGACAGGGTCATCCTTATAATGGGTGGTATGGACAAGGGCGAGGACTTCTCTGTGCTCAAGGATGTCGTGAGGGATAGGGTGAGGACACTGATACTCCTTGGGCAGGCAAGGGAGAAGATTAAAGGGGTGCTTGGTGATGTGGTTGATACATTCATGGTTGATGATATGGATGAGGCCGTTAACCTCGCTTTCTCAATGGCGTCGGCAGGGGACACCGTCCTCCTCTCGCCAGGCTGTGCGAGCTTTGATATGTTCAGGGACTTTGAAGAAAGGGGCAGGAGGTTTAAGGAGGCCGTAAAGGGGTTGAGGTATGACTCTTAAGGGGACAAGGGGCATCATAATTCCGGTGTTTCTCCTGACAGGGATCGGGCTCCTGATGGTGTATAGTTCAACAGCCGTGTTGTCAACAAGACAGTATGGGAATAGCTTCCATTACCTGTTGAACCATCTCTTCACGGTCCTTATCGGGGTCTCGGCCATGTTCGGGGTCTCAAGGGTTGATCATCAGAGGCTCAGGGGTCTCGGGATACCCCTCCTCTGCTTCTCCCTGCTTCTGCTCCTCCTTGTCTTTGTCCCCCATGTCGGGCTGTCTGTTAATGGTGCGAGGAGGTGGATAAGGCTATGGCCAACCACCTTCCAGCCCTCAGAGCTTGCGAAGATATCGATGGTGATATTCCTTGCAGGCTATATGTCAGGGAACATCTACAGGATGAAGGAGCTCAGATACGGGATATTGATACCTGCAGGGGTGATGGTCCTCTTCCAGCTGGTCATACTCCTGCAACCTGACTTTGGTGGTGTCATGAATATAGGGCTACTCACCATAGCGCTCCTTTACCTTGGTGGCACAAGGCTGAGGTATCTCATCTCGATGGTCCTGGCGGCCCTTCCAGCCGTATACATACTCATAGTCTCCTCACCATACAGGTGGAAGAGGGTCATGGCCTTCTTAGACCCATGGGCCGATCCCTTTGGTAGCGGGTTCCAGCTTGTCCAGTCATTCATAGCCTTTGGAAGGGGTAGCATATTCGGCACAGGCATAGGCAACAGCAGGCAGAAGCTCTTCTTCCTTCCAGAGGCCCATACAGACTTCATCTTCTCCCTTGTTGGCGAGGAGATGGGACTGGTTGGGGCGATCATCGTTATCGGCCTGTTTGTATGGCTGATCGCAAAGGGCATGCATATAGCAGGGGGCACAGAGGATCACTTCAGCTACTATCTCTCAATGGGATTGACCATGATGATCGGGGTTCAGGCGATCATAAATATCGCGGTGGCAACAGGGCTCATGCCGACAAAGGGGTTACCATTGCCATTTATAAGTTACGGTGGCTCTTCACTGCTTGTCAATATGATAGCGGTGGGGATATTGATAAATATCTCCGAGCACAACAAGAGGAGGGCGTTGGTTATAGGGCATAAGAGACTGTGATGAATATCATAATAGCAGGTGGAGGTACAGGAGGGCATGTCTACCCTGGAATAGCCATTGCGAGGAGACTGAAGGAGCTCATCCCTGATGCACGGATCGTGTTTGTGGGCACGGCAGAGGGGATCGAGGCAAAGGTTGTCCCGAGAGAGGGCTTTGAATTGAGGTTTATAAGGGCAGAGGGGATGGTTGGATACGGCATATTGAGGAAGCTGAGGTCTTTGCTGAAGATACCGTTGTCCTTTGTGGACTCATTCAGCATACTCAGGCAGATAAGGCCTGATGTCGTCCTTGGCCTTGGTGGCTACAGTTCAGGTGCGATCCTGCTGAGCGCCTTCCTGAAGAGGATACCCACGATGATACACGAGCAGAACAGCATCCCCGGCACCACAAACAAGATACTGGGCAGATTCGTGAAGGCGATAGCCGTGACATATCACGAGAGCATGTCGTTCTTTCCTGCACACAAGACCCATCTCACCGGCAATCCAGTGCGTGAGGAGATAAGACACGGAGACAGGCAGAGGGGATACAGGGTATTCAACCTTGACAGTAGATACTTCACCATATTTGTATTTGGTGGTAGCAGGGGTGCAAGCCAGATCAACACAGCGGTAGTTGAGTCCCTCACATATCTGAGGGACTATAAAGATAAGATACAGTTTCTCCATCAGACAGGCGAACGTGATCTTGAGGCAGTCAGGCAGATGTATCATCGTTATGGCTTCAAGGGGACCATCATCCCCTTCATCCATGAGATGGCCGATGCATATGCGGTGGCAGACCTTGTTGTATCAAGGGCAGGGGCAACAACACTCGCAGAGCTTACCGCCTGTGGCAAGCCTGCGATACTCATACCCTATCCCTTTGCGGCCTCTGATCATCAGGTCTCAAATGCAAAGAAGCTCTGTGAGATGGGCGCAGCCCAGATGATACTGGATGACGAGCTCAATGGGAAGACACTCTCAGAGCATATAAGATATATACTCGAGGACCCTGATGTGCTTGAGGAGATGGAGAGGGTGAGCAGGTCACTGGGTGGGCATGACGCAACAAAGAAGGTGATAGATGTCATGATGGGGATAATAGATTCAAGGTTCAGGATACAGTATACAGGCTTGACGCCTTAGCTTTTGGTGGTTGGTTTATGTATAAGAAGTTTGAAAGGATACACCTGGTGGGCATCGGTGGTTCAGGCATGAGCGGGATTGCGGAGGTCCTCAAGAATATGGGCTATGTTGTTACAGGCTCTGACATAAAGGAGACAGAGACCACCATGAGGCTCAGGGACCTGGGGATTGAGATAACCATAGGGCATAGTGCTGACAATATCAGGGATGCCCATGTGGTGGTCGTCTCTTCAGCCATCCCGTCTGAGAATGTAGAGGTTTTGGAGGCGAAGAAGAGGGCGATCCCTGTGATACCAAGGGCGGAGATGCTCGCAGAACTTGGAAGGCTTAAATACGGGATACTCGTTGCAGGCTCACACGGCAAGACGACCACAACATCCCTTATCGCTGGCATCCTTGCAGATGGTGGTCTTGACCCAACCGTCATTATCGGAGGCAGGCTGAGGGGCACCGGCAGCAGTGCAAAGCTTGGGCAGGGTGAATTCCTTGTTGCAGAGGCTGACGAGAGTGATGGCTCGTTCCTGAGGCTTACACCCACGATCTCGGTGGTTACCAGTATAGACCGTGAACACATGGACTTCTTCAAGGACATGGGTGAATTAAAATCGGCATTCCTCGCATTCATAAACAAGGTGCCCTTTTATGGCCTCTCCATATTATGTGGTGATGACAGGCACGTACAGGGCCTCATCCCTGATGTCAGGAGGAGGCACATAACCTATGGGCTTACCGAAGGGCTGGATCTTGTTGCAAGGGGTATCGTGAGGGAAGGGATGAGGACACGCTTCGATGCCTTCCTTAATGGAGAACACCTCGGGCGCTTTGAGGTCCCTCTTATAGGCGAACACAATGTCCAGAACTGTCTTGCCTCCATCGCGGTCGCAAGGGAGCTGGGTATTGATATGGAGAGGGTCAGGAAGTCGCTCAGGGACTTCAGTGGGGTCCAGAGGAGGTTTGAGACAAAGGGCGTGGTTGATGGGATACGGGTGATTGACGACTATGGCCATCACCCCACAGAGATAAGGGCCACACTGAGGGCAGCAAGGGAGGCGATATCTCAAATAGCAGGCAATGGGAAGGGGGCAGAGGGTGCATCGGGGATCAGCAGGGGCAGGCTGGTTGTCCTGTTTCAGCCCCATAGATACACAAGGACGAGGGACCTGCTGGGTGAATTTTATGATGCCTTTGTGGACGCAGACAAGGTGATACTGATGGATATATATCCTGCAGGGGAGAGGCCGATAAATGGCATAGACTCGGGCCTCTTATACAGGGGGATAAAGGAGACCGGAAAGGACGTCGAGTATATAAGGAGGAGGGAGGATATCATTGATTATCTTATGAGCGACCTCCATAGTGGAGATGTCCTCCTCACCCTTGGTGCAGGGGATGTATGGAAGATAGGGGAGGAGTTTATAAGGCTGAAGGGATGAAGACGATAAATATAGAGCTGGAGATGGAAGACCTGAAGAGGAAGATCAAGGATGTATTTAAGGGAGAGGTGAGGTTTGGCGAGTTCATGTCGCTGCATACGACCCTGAAGATCGGGGGACCGGTCGACGTGATGGTCTTCCCTGAGAGCGTGGTAGCACTGAAGGAGCTCCTTCTCCTTACAAAGAGGGAACACATACAGAGCTTTGTCCTCGGTGGTGGCAGCAACCTCCTTGTTGGTGACAGGGGAATAAGGGGTATGGCTATATCATTGAGGTCCTTCAGGAATGTGGAGCTGCTCAAGGATACAGGCAACGGAGAGGTCATGCTGTCTGTTGAGGCAGGCATCCCCCTTGGAAGCCTTATAAATTATACAAGGAGGTATGGTTATTCAGGTATTGAACCGCTGGCAGGTATCCCTGGGACATTCGGTGGTGCGGTATGCTGCAATGCAGGTTCGTTCGGGACGGAGATCAAGGACGTGATCTCCTCGGTCGTGACCATGGATGGCGAGGGGAGGATAAGGGTCTTTAACATCCAGGAGATGGACTTCTCATACAGGAGCTCGAACCTCCCTGATGACCACATAATACTCAGCGCCAGCATCGTCCTCAGGAGGGATGACCCTGAGGCAGTCAAGATGCGGATAAAGGAGTTTCTCCACAAGAAGGCGATGACACAACCGCTCTCTGAGCCATCTGCAGGCTGTGTCTTTAAAAACCCTGAGGGAGACACGGCAGGCAGGCTCATTGATGAGGCAGGGTGTAAGGGGATGAGGGTTGGTGATATAGAGGTCAGCAGGATGCATGCAAACTACTTCATAAACAGGGGGAATGGCACATGCAGGGATTTTATAAGACTCATGGCACAGGTCAGGGAGAGGGTGAGGAGGCTCAGCGGAGTTGTGCTTGAGCCTGAAATAAGGATCATAGGAGAGATATAGGATGACAAAGAGACCTGTTACAACAAAGAAGATAGGGGTACTGATGGGAGGCCTCTCTGCCGAGAGGGATGTATCGATAAGGAGCGGTCTCGCCATATATCAGGCACTCCAGGAACTGGGTTATAACTGCTCACTCATAGACGTTGGCAGGGATGTGGTGAATGTCCTCAAGAAGGAGAAGGTGAGGTTTGCCTTCCTGGCACTCCATGGTGGCATGGGTGAGAATGGCGCTATACAGGGCCTGCTTGAGGTGCTTGGCATCCCTTACACAGGCTCGGGCATACTGGCCTCTGCTATTGCGATGGACAAGGAGGTCTCAAAGAAGCTCTTCAGGTATCATGGCCTGCCTGTGGCAGAGTTTGTGACCATTTATAAGAAAGACAAAAATGGTGTCACACAGGAGACCGCGGGCTTTCCACTGCCATGGGTTGTAAAGCCGGCAACAGAAGGCTCAAGCATAGGAGTCAATATCGTAAGGAATATAGAGTCCCTCAGGCCTGCACTTGATAAGGCATTCTCATACAGTGACAGGGTGCTTATAGAGAGGTTTATTGAAGGGAAGGAGATCCATATAGGGATACTTGGCGACAGGGTGCTTGGTGGTGTTGAGGTGAGGCCATCCCTTGAGTTCTACAATTACGAGGCCAAATACACATCAGGCCTTACTGAATACATACTTCCTCCTGAGCTGGATGCAGGTGTATACGAGAGGGCCAAGGAGGTTGCACTCAGTGCCCACAGGGCCATCGGCTGTTCAGGGGCGAGCAGGGTCGACCTGCGGATAGATGATGGGGGGACACCCTATGTGCTTGAGGTGAACACGATTCCTGGGATGACCACGACCAGCCTCCTCCCGAAGATAGCAAACTCTGCGGGCATGAGTTTTAATGACCTTATAGAGGAGATGATCAGGCTTGCGCTCAAGGGCTAAGAAGAAAAAGGCAGCTTATAGGGGCAGCGAGAGGGTGATAAGGTTCCTGAGATACGGGATCATCCTTGTCTCCATCGCTGGAGTCGTATTGTTAGGGATGTTCATATTCAGGGTCTCTGCAGGCCTGATGACACTCAGACAGATAGAGGTGACGGGCAATCATTATCTTGACAGGCAGGAGGTCCTTAAAGGTGCGGGCCTGTATGATGGGATGAACCTCCTCAAGCTCCACCTGGATGAGGTTGACAGGAGGCTCAGGCAGAACCCATGGATAAAGAGGGTCTCCCTCAAGAAACGGTTCCCCTATACCCTCATGATAAGGATTGAGGAGGCAAGGCCAGAGGCACTGTTGAGCCTCCATGGCAGGCTCTTCCTCATAGATGACGAGGGGAATATCCTGCAGGAGATAAGGGATGATGTCAACAGGTTTCTGCCTGTCATTAATATAGACCCTGAACGTAACCATAAGGGGTTTAAGGAGTCATTGAGGCTGATCGATGCCCTTGATGAGAGTGGACTCCTTGACAGGAGCAACTCCGTGGAGATAGGTCTTGAGCCCTATGGCCTGTTCTTGAAGGTTGACGGTGAGGCGATAAAGATAGGGTACGGAGGCTACAGGAAGAAGCTCCGGAGGTGGATGGAGCTTGAGCCAGAGCTGAGGCGCATGGGCATGGAGATCCAGTATGTTGACCTCAGGTTCAAGGATGTGGTGGTGAAGCCACTGAATATCGCAAAGAAATGAGTATGAGGAAGAGGGGAGAGTTAATAGTCAGTCTTGATGTGGGGACCACAAGGACTTGTGTGGTCGTGGCAGAGGCACATCACACAGGGGATGGTGATACCAGGACATACATGATCCAGAGCGGTGATATCGGTATCGATATCATAGGCTTCGGTCTTGTGCCTTCAAGGGGCACAAGGAAGGGTGTCGTTGTGAATATGGAGGAGGTGATCGGCTCTATCAGGGATGCGATCAGACAGGCAGAGGATAGCTCGGGTGTTGAGATAAAGGCCGTCTATGCAGGGCTGAAGGGCAGGCATATAGATTATATAAACAGTCATGGTGTCATAGCGATCAGCGGCGCAGAGGTCACCCAGGATGATGTTGACAGGGTGATCAATTCTGCAAGGGCGGTCGCCATCCCCTTTGACAGGAGCATACTCCATGTTGTGCCAACAGGCTTTACTATAAACGGTCAGAACGGCATCCATGATCCGCGGGGGATGGAGGGGGTGAGGCTCGAGACAGGCGTGAGGATAATCACGGCAGACGCCATGAGCGTGCATAACCTTAAGAAGGCATGCGAGAAGGCAGGGGTTGAGGTCATCGAGGTGGTATTTGAACCCATTGCAACGGCCATGGTGGTGCTTGATGAGGATGAGAAGGAGATGGGGGTTGCATTGGTTGATATAGGTGGCGGGACGACAGACATAGCCGTCTTCTTTGAGGGTAACCTGTGCCATACATCCATCCTTCCCGTGGGTGGCACCAACTTCACCAATGACATAGCCATAGGGCTGAGGACCACAACAAAGGATGCCGAGGAGATAAAGAAGAGATACGGCACATCGATGCTTTCGTTGGTTGGTGAGTCAGAGGAGATAGAGGTTGGTTATGCAGACAGCAGGCACCTGAGGATGCTGCCAAGGAGACACCTGATAGAGATTATACAGCCAAGGGCTGAGGAGCTCATGGGCCTTGTGATGGACGACCTGAATAAGAGCGGGTATTATGGGATGCTCGCATCCGGTGTGGTGCTGACCGGTGGGGGTGCCCTCCTTGGGGGTATGGATATAATGGCAGAGAATATGCTGGAACTTCCTGTAAGGACGGGCTCCTTGATTGCTGGCAGGGATATACCAGGGCCATTGGACAGCCCTGCCTTTACAAGCAGTATAGGTCTCGTCCTTTATGGTGCCAGGGAGATGCTGAAGGTGACCCAGGGTGGCAATGGTGGTTTCCTGAGGGGCGTGATATCAAGGCTCAGGGAATGGACAGGGGGGCTGCTTGGTGCCTGAGGAATCTGTCGGTTTTGAATTTTTAAAAGATCCAATCTTAATAAAGAAGGAGGTATGATATGAACATCTTTGACATGGAAGAGATAAGGGACAGGGGTGCAAGGATCAAGGTGGTAGGAGTTGGTGGAGGAGGTGGGAACGCTGTAAACAGCATGATAGTGTCGAGCCTGGAGGGTGTGGAGTTTGTTGTCATCAACACAGATGCCCAGGCCCTTGAATCCTCCCTTGCACACCAGAAGGTGCAGATAGGCAGTGCGTTGACAAAGGGGCTTGGTGCAGGTGCAGACCCAGAGATCGGCAGGCAGGCTGCCATCGATGACAGGGACCTCATCGAAGATGCCATAACAGGCGCCGATATGGTCTTCATAACGGCAGGCATGGGTGGTGGCACAGGCACAGGTGCGGCCCCAGTGGTTGCAGAGATAGCAAGGGAACATGACATCCTCACGACCGCGGTTGTTACGCGCCCATTCCTATTTGAGGGGAGCAAGAGGGCAAGGAATGCAGAACAGGGGATAAAGGAGTTGAAGAAGCATGTTGATGCAATAATAATCGTTCATAACAACAGGCTCCTCAATATCACGGACAGGAGCACCCCTTGGATTCAGGCATTAAACCTTGCCAATGATGTCCTGAAGCAGGCGGTAAAAGGGATCACCGATCTGATACTCGTGCCAGGCCTTATAAATCATGATTTCGCAGACATAAGGACCATCCTCAAGGGAAGCGGAAGGGCACTCATGGGAACAGGCACCGCGAGGGGTGGCAACAGGGCAGTGGATGCCGCGAGGATGGCAATCAATAGCCCCCTGCTGGAGGAGACCTCCATTGATGGTGCAAAGGGCGTGCTGATCAACATCACTGGAGGTCCCTCCCTCTCCTATCATGAGATCAATGATGCAGCCACCCTGATAAGGGACTGTGCGCATGAAGATGCAGAGATAATCTTTGGTTCTGTCATTGATAACGACCTTGATGAAGAGGTCGTTGTTACGGTCATAGCCACTGGCTTTGAGGACAAGCCAAGGCCTGTGATGCCGTCGTATGAGAAGTGGAGACCGTCAAGGGAGGTCAACACCCTGAAGGGTTCAAACAGGATACTCTCAAAGGATATGATAGATGACGAGAATGTCCTTGAGATACCTGCCTTTATGCGGAGGGCGAATGAGGAGCTGAGGGAGCAGGAGGTTTAATACATAAAGACAATTGTAAAGATAAGCCCAACAGGACAGGTCAGGATACCAAAGGAGATTATGGAGAGGTTAAATCTCTCGTCCGGGGATTATCTTGAATTTAAGATATCAAATCCCGGATATATGGATTTTTGAATCCTTCGATCTCTTTTGTTCTAAAGGAAGGATGGTGTATATTCTCTAAAAATAATGGCAGTTTTCTTTCAAAGAGTGCTACTGCCTCTTCGGGGAGTTTTGCAAAGGATTTTTCAAATTGCCTTGTAAATCTATATCTCTGCACTTTTAATGCTCCTGATCGATCTGATTAGCATTATTAGTGCTATCTGCTGTTTCTGGGATTAACTCTATCAAGGTTTTTAACGAGATTTATCCCTTCAAATTCATCAAACCAGGCACAGGGTTGGTGGGAACAACATCTCTAAAGAAGTCTTTTTGCCGTCTTAAGCACCTCGGTAATAAAGGGGTTTCCAGAATCCCTCAGATGGTTAAATTCTCCTACGGTATATACCAGCGGCTCTACTGGTAATTCAGTAAGGTCAAGGACCTTGCCTATCCTTTCAAAAAAGAACCCCTTAAAATCACCCACTATTATAAGATCTATATCACTGCCTTCATGAATCTCCCCCTTTGCAAAGGAGCCGTAAAGATACACCTCTCCAGTCTCCTGGCCTCAGTTGCCAGGCGAGCAAATTCATCTCTTTCAGTGAATGAGTCATTATTGAAGTATATCCCTTTTCGTAAAGAAAGGCCTTAAGGGCCTTTTCAGCGGCCTGCTGGGACTGGAAACAGCTCCATTCATATGTCCATCTTCAAGGCTGTCCTCTGCGGCCTTTAAGTCAGCCTCTGCCTGCTTGAGCCATTTCTCCGCACCCCTCCTCACCAGTCCATTATATCATGGTCCACTCTTAAGCCTTCAATCTCCTCAACCGCTACGCTGTCTGTCCACCACATAAGGGGCAGGCCTTACACCAATCATTCAAAGGTGGTTTTAAGGCCCGGCCGTTTTCATCCCAGTAGGGCTGCTGGTGTGCATGAAGAGTCCTTGTTATCGAAGTCCCCTTTGAACGACTCTTGAACCAGTAACGGACATCAATATTCCAGATCGAGGTTTATGTTCCCCTTACAGTCTATGCTCAGGAGTTTGCGGTAGTGTATGGAGTAGAGGTGTCTTGCCCTGTCAGGGTTTCCGTGGATGGCGACCACATCAGCGATATAGATCGTATGGTCTCCTGTATCGACCTGATTCACAATCTTGCATTCATATGCAACGGTCACACCATCGATAATCGGTGGTTTCACAACCTTTGAATTCACGGGTCTAAAAGAGGTCCTCTGAAACTTGTCCACATCCCTGCCAGATTTCGTCCCGCAGAACCATGCATCCTTCTCCTGCCCCTCTGATGGGAAACAGAGGACGAATTCCTTATGGTGTTCAAGACATTCATGGGAGTATCTCTTATGCCCCACGGATATGGCTATCATCAGGGGGTTCCACGATGTAAACATCCACCACGAAAGGCCTATGATGTTCGGTCTATCCCTTTTATCCAGTGTAACAGCGAGGACATAGGGGAAGGGTGAGGCAAGCTCAAATGCCTCGTGTCTGTCAAGCTCCTTCATGATACACCTCCTTATAAAATATCGTGATGCGTGATGGGTAAAGGGATTATCATCTTCTAATCCTTAAATATTTAAACCCGTTTCTATGCAAGCAGGACAGAGATGATACCCACTATGAATATGCCATCAAAGACACCGGCACCTCCGATGCTGAGGAATGATAAACCCACCCTCTTTACCTGGTTGATCCTCAGCAGGTCTGCCCCGATGAGGGTGCCCATCACACCTGAGATATATGCGACAGCAGGGGCATTCGCCCTGTCCGCCAGTATCAATGCAGCCGTGGCAGCGATTATGGGTGGTATAAATGCGGGGATGACTATGCCAACGCCCCTTACAGGTTTGCTCAGGAAATAGGAGAAGGTGGTCGTTATGATCGTTGCCATTATCACAGGTGCAGGGTTCACCTTTGTAAAGAGATATATTGATAGTAACCCAGGTAGTATCGCCCCTCCAAGATTGAGGGCTATGACCTTCTCATGCACGGGTGGTATCCTTATACCGAAGAACCTGTTGAAGACCTCTATAACCCTTTCATCCTCGTCATAATAATAATCAAGCTCTTTTCTGTATACAGGGATGTTTATCATGCTCCCCCAGAGGCAGAGGAAGAAGAAGAGGAAGCCTGCAAAGGGACTCAACCCCAATTTTGCAAAGGCAACGGCAGGAAGCATGAATATGAGGAATGGTATCAGGAGGAGGAAGAGCAGGAATATGGTAAGTGATATCGGAAGAAAATACATGATATTTATCCTCTGCACCGTATTATATCATATATGCCTGAGCGATGATCGAGGGTTGACTACATTTTAAAGTTATTTTATGCTTACTCCATGAAGAAGCCATGGGCAGGAAGGTTTAAGGGCAAGACCTCAAAGGCCGTTGAAGGATTCACCTCCTCTGTCTCATTTGATGCACGCCTCTGGAGATACGATATAGAGGGCAGTATTGCCCATGCAAAGATGCTCGGAAGACAGGGGATAATCCCTCAAAGGGATGCAACCCTTATAATAAAGGCGCTGGAGGAGATAAAGGAGGAGATCGAGGCTGGTAAGTTCCGGTTCCTTGAGGGTCTTGAGGATGTGCATATGAATATCGAACATGCACTTATCAGGAAGGTCGGCCCGATCGGCGGGATGCTGCATACCGCACGGAGCAGGAATGATCAGATAGCCCTTGACCTGAGACTCTACCTGAGGGATGAGATTAAGGGGATAGTCAGACTGCTCAGGTCACTGCAAAGGGTTATCGTCCATATGGCTGAGGAGAATATTGATACCATCATGCCAGGGTATACGCACCTGCAGAGGGCACAGCCTGTATTGCTCTCCCATCACCTGCTCGCCTATTACGAGATGTTTGAGAGGGATGTGGAGAGGCTCGGTGATTGCCTTAAAAGGGTGAATGTATTGCCCCTTGGCTCTGCTGCACTTGCAGGCACATCGCTTCCTGTTGACAGGGGGTATGTGGCAGAACTGCTGGGTTTCTCTGCTGTCTCTGAAAACAGTATAGACGCGGTCTCTGACAGGGACTTTGTGATCGAGTTCCTCTCGGCCTCCTCAGTACTGATGGTCCACCTGTCAAGGCTTTCAGAGGAGTTTATCCTGTGGAACAGTGCAGAGTTTGGCTTTATTGAGTTGCCTGATGCATTCTCAACAGGTTCAAGCATAATGCCACAGAAGAAGAACCCCGATGTGTTTGAGTTGATAAGGGGCAAGGCAGGCAGGGTCTTTGGTTCACTTATGACGCTCCTGAGCATGATGAAGGCACTACCTCTGGCCTATAACAGGGACATGCAGGAGGATAAGGAGCCACTGTTTGATGCCGTTGATACCATAAGGTCGTGCCTCTCGGTCCTTAATGAGGTGATGCCAGCGGTCAGGTTTAAGAAGGAGGCCATGAGGAGAGCGGCAGAGGATGGGTTCTCAACCGCTACAGACCTCGCTGAGTATCTGGTCAGAAAGGGTATGCCGTTCAGGGATGCACACAGGCTGGTGGGCAGGGTTGTAAGATACTGTATAGACAGGGGCAGGTCGCTACCTGATTTAGGTATTAGAGAGCTGAGGAGATTCTCGGGGCTGTTCGATGAGGATGTGTTCCATCTCCTCTCTGCAGAGGGCTCTGTCAATTCAAGGTCTTCAAAGGGCGGGACATCCAGGGCAGAGGTGCTCAAGAGGATAAAGACGCTCAAGACAAGGTTGAAGAGGATCTGATATAAAAGGATGATCAAGACTCTTATATCCCTTACCATCCTATCCCTTCTGTTTCTCTGCCTCATCGGCTGTGGCAGGAGGGGTGAGCCTGTCCCCGTGATGGGTGCAGGAGGGTCCCCTATTAAGAGGCCAGTAGAGGGTGTGGTAAAAGGGCCTGAAGGGCCTGCCGAGCAGGGTGTTGAGGGCACTGCACCAGGCCCGCCAGCAGGTCTTGCAGGTGTTTATACCGGCAGGGGTGTTGTGCTTACGTGGGATGAGGTTGCTGGCCAGGAGATAAGGGCCTACAGGGTGTATCGATCATCTGATGGTGAGTTCGAGCTCATAGGAAGGTCCATCACGCCTGCGTTTATAGACAGGGATGTGAAGCCCGACAGGAGATACCTCTACAGGGTGACCGCAGTTACTGAGACAGAAGGCCCACCCTCAAAGGAGATAGAGGTGATCACACGATCGAGATAAATTGACAACCCCTGTGGGTATCTAATAGTATAATATAACCAACGAGGGATCCCACATCAATAATGGGCCTATTCACTGTTATACTTGCCGCAGGTCGAGGAGAAAGGATGTCCTCCTCCATCCCAAAGGTGTTACACCATGTCCTTGGCAGACCCATGATCCATTATGTTGTGGATGCTGTAAGGGGTTTGAGGCCTGACAGCATCATAGTGGTTGTGGGCAATGGTGCCGAGGCGGTGAAGGAGAGCCTTTCTGGCACAGGTGTGGATTTTGTCTTACAGAAGAGGTTGCTGGGCACAGCCCATGCCCTTGAGACCGTAAGGAGGTCGATCCCACTTAATGCAACCACACTGCTCGTCCTGAATGGTGATTGCCCCCTTATAACCACTGCCACGCTCAAGGGGTTCTTCAGGATGCACAGATCCAGCAGGAATGCACTCTCACTGGTCTCCTTTACAAACGACTCACTCTCAGGATATGGAAGGATAGTGAGGGATGGTGACGGCAGGATCACGGGCATAATCGAGGACAAACATACAACCCCAGAAGAGAAGGAGCGGTTCAAGGAGCTTAACGGAGGGGTCTATCTCATCGAGCATGATGTGCTTGGCTATCTAAAGAGGATCAGAAAGAACAGGGTCTCAGGCGAGTATTATCTCACAGACATCGTGCGGATAATCTCAAGGAATGGTCTGAAGATAGGGGCATATCCACTGTCTTATGAAGAGGTCATGGGCGTCAACACAAGGGAGGAGCTCTATGCTGTCTCGGAGATAATGAGGAGGCGGATAATATCAGGATGGATGAAGAAAGGGGTTACATTTATCGACCCCGAGACAACGATCCTTCATCCCACTGTCAAGATAGGGATGGACACGATCATCTACCCGAATACCTATCTTGAGGGGAGGACATCAATAGGCGAGAGATGCATTATATATCCTGGCACAAGGATATATGACAGTGTTATCGGAGACAATGTGGTCATCAAGGACAATACCCTTATAGAGGAGAGCAGGATCTCCGATGGTGCCACCATCGGCCCATTTGCACACCTGAGGCCCGAGAGTATTATAGGACGGAATGTGAAGATAGGCAACTTTGTTGAGGTCAAGAAGTCCATGATAAGGGACGGGACAAAGGCCCAGCACCTGAGCTATATAGGTGATTCCATCATCGGCAGGGATGTGAATGTTGGTGCCGGCACCATCACCTGTAATTATGACGGTGTGAAGAAGCACAGGACGGTAATAGACGATGGTGTATTTATAGGGAGTGACTCACAGCTTGTTGCACCTGTCCGTATCGGCAGGGGTGCATATGTTGCAGCAGGTTCAACGATTACAAGGGATGTCCCGCCCGAGGCCCTTGCGATAACCAGGGCCAGGCAGAGGAATATAGAGGGATGGGCAGAAAAGAGGAAGAAAAGGCTGAAGAGGCAGTGACGGAGATCAATCCATGTGCGGGATAATCGGCTACATAGGCAGAAGGAACGCCGTTCCCATACTGATAAGCTCCCTTAAAAGGCTTGAATACAGGGGTTATGACTCTGCCGGCATAGCCTTCTTCATGAACGGCAGGATAGAGATGAGGCGGTGTGCCGGAAAGATCAAGGATCTTGAATCCTCCATAAAGGGTCAGAGGCTCAGGGGGCCACTTGGGATAGGACACACCAGATGGGCAACACATGGAAGGCCAACAGAGGAGAATGCCCATCCACACAGGGCAGGTGGTGTGGTTGTCGTGCATAACGGGATCATCGAGAACTATCTTGAACTGAAGGAGTCCCTTATAAAGAGGGGGCATCGTTTTCGTTCAGAGACAGACACAGAGGTTGCGTGTCACCTTATAAGCAGTTGCCTGCAGAAGGGTCTCAATCTGGAGGAGGCAACAAGGGAGGCACTGAGGCATATAAGGGGTGCCTATGCCCTCGCCATTATCAGCGAATCCGAGCCTGATAAGATTATCGCCGTGAAGAAGGACAGTCCCCTTGTGATAGGGCTTGGCAGGGATGAGTTCTTTGTCGCCTCGGATATACCTGCATTTCTGAATCATACCAGGGATGTGGTGATCCCTGACAATGGTGAGATAGCGGTCGTCACAGGTCAAGGGGTGAGATTCACAGATATGGATGGCAGGCCCCTCAAGAAGAAGACATTGAGGATCACATGGAGCCCGAGGATGGCTGAGAAGGGTGGATACAGGCACTTCATGCTCAAGGAGATATTTGAACAGCCAAGGGCGATCGCCGATACCATAAGGGGTAGGGTCTTCCCTGAGAAGGGAGAGGTGAACCTCAAGGAGTTCTCACTCGACAGCAGGATGCTGAGGGGGTTCAAGAAGATATTCCTGGTTGCCTGTGGCACATCATGGCATGCTGCACTTGTGGGAAAGTATATGATAGAGGGTATGGCACGGGTGCCATGTGAGGTGGATATAGCCTCAGAGTTCCGATACAGGAGGCCCATAATACCCGAGGATTGCCTTGTCATCGTTATCACCCAGTCAGGTGAGACGGCGGATACCCTCGCCGCCCAGAGGGAGGCGAGGCGTCAGGGTGCAATGGTGTTGAGCATATGCAATGTGGTGGGGAGTACATCATCAAGGGAGGCAGATGCGGTCTTCTATACCCATTCAGGCCCTGAGATAGGGGTTGCATCGACAAAGGCGTTCACCTCACAGCTTGTGGCCCTGTATATATTATCGATCGCCCTCGCAAGGGCGAGGGGGGTGCTGGATGCAGCTGAGGCGGTGGAGCTATTCAACGAGCTCCTCTCACTGCCAGAGAAGGTGGAAAAGGCCCTTGGACTGAACGACTATATCAAGAAGATAGCAAGGAGGTTCTATAAGGTCAGGGACTTCCTCTACCTCGGCAGGGGGATAAACTATCCCATCGCCCTTGAGGGTGCACTGAAGCTGAAGGAGATATCCTATATCCATGCAGAGGGCTATCCTGCAGGCGAGATGAAACACGGCCCCATCGCCCTTATAGACGATAATGTCCCTGTGCTCACCATCGTGCCGAATGACGAGCTCTACGAGAAGATGCTCTCCAATATCGAGGAGGTGAGGAGCAGGGGTGGAAGGGTGATAGCGGTGACCACAGGCGATAACAAGAGGATATCGGATGTCGCCTCATGGACGATCTTCCTGCCTGAGAGCAACTACTACCTGATGCCTGTCATATTCTCCATCCCGATGCACCTCCTTGCCTATCATATAGCAGTGCTCAGGAAATGTAATGTTGACCAGCCAAGAAACCTCGCCAAGAGTGTGACGGTAGAGTAACTATAAGTTTTCCTTTTAACGTTATAAAAGGCTTATTTTTTACAAAAAAACTGTTATAATAGATTAATAGCCTTTAAGTAAGTGGTCTTGTTTCTCTTTAACCGAGAGGGGTTTATTACAGAATGTGTAATGAGGCGTGTAGACCCTTTTGTCTTTACCCAGGTCTGTTATGTCCCGACATGATATGCTAAAAGATCTCAACCCCCAGCAGAGGGAGGCGGTCCTCCACTCAGAGGGGCCACTCCTTGTGCTGGCAGGTGCAGGCAGTGGTAAGACAAGGGTCATAACCCACAGGTTTGCCTACCTGAGCACGGTCAAGAAGGTCCCGCCCACATCCATACTCACGATGACCTTCACCAACAAGGCCGCTGATGAGATGAAGGAGAGGATAGAGGGCCTCCTTGGCAGGTCTATAAAGGGTTTATGGATAGGGACGTTTCATTCCCTGTGCTGCAGGATCCTCAGGAGGGAGATCGAGAGGTTTGGCTTTAAGAGAGACTTCTGTATATATGATGAGCATGACACCTATGACCTGATCCGTTCGATCCTCAAGGCGTTCAATATGCATGAGGCACTTTATAAGGGTATATCATCAAGGCTGTCCACACTCAAGGCCTCACTTATCGGTCCTGAGGATCTACTGAAGAATGAAGACAGCTATGACTTTGATGAGAAGTTTGCAAGGGTATATGTCAGATATCAGGAGGAGCTCAGGAGGAACAATGCCCTTGACTTCGATGATCTTATAATGTATACCGTCAGGCTCTTTGAAGAGTATCCAAAGGTACTGAGGAAGTATCAGGACGAGTTCCCCTACATAATGATAGACGAGTTTCAGGATACCAATATCTCCCAGTACAGGCTCTCCAAACTCCTTGCCTCAAGGGATAAGAACATATGTGTTGTCGGTGATGATGATCAGAGCATCTACAGGTTCAGGGGCGCAAATGTGAAGAACATCCTTGCCTTTAAGAATGACTTTTCAAAGGCAAAGGTCATAAGGCTTGAGCAGAACTACAGATCCACGAAGCATATATTGGATGCCGCAGGCGGTGTCATCTCCTGCAACTCCATGAGGATGCCAAAGAGGCTGTGGACCGACAGGACGGACGGGGAGAAGGTCCTCTACTGTATAACCAACACAGAGAGGGATGAGGCAGGGTATATAGCCAGGACGATAAAGGAGCTTTATCTCAAGGGCAGATACTCTTATAAGGACTTTGCCGTCCTCTACAGGGTCAACCAGCAGGCGAGGGTTATAGAGGACGCGATGAGGGACAGTGGCATCCCCTATAAGGTGATAGGTAGCCTCAGTTTTTATCAGAGGAAGGAGATAAAGGATATCATCTCATATCTCAAGGTGATCGTTAATCCCGATGATTCTGTAAACCTCAGGAGGATCATCAACTCTCCTCCAAGGGGGATCGGTGCCGCCACACTCGGAAGGATCGAGAACGAGGCGAGGAAGAAGGACAAGGGGCTCTTCGAGATGATGAAGATAATCATAAGCAGTAATGGATATTCTGCCTCGCTCAAGGAGAAGATCAGGGATTTTGTTGAGCTGATAGAAGACCTGAACAGCCAGAAGGATGGAGAGCTATCAAGGCTACTGGAGCTGATATACGAGAGGACGGGATACCTTGAGTGGGTAGGGGAGGAGAGGGCCGAGAACCTTACAGAACTCCTCCACTCGGTGGAGGGCAAGGACATAAAGGGCTTCATAGACACTGCATCGTTATACACACCCATTGACGAATCCCAGGATGGTGATGCCGTCTCCCTGATGACCCTGCACTGTGCAAAGGGGCTGGAGTTTCCGGTGGTATTCATAGCAGGTGCAGAGGATGGCCTTGTCCCATACTTCCATGCGATAAAGAGGCAGGAGGAGCTTGAGGAGGAGAGGAGGCTCCTGTATGTCGGGATCACAAGGGCAAAGGACAGGCTCTTTATCACAAGGGCAAAGAGGAGGAAGTTCTACACCTCGGTCAAGGAGCTCAAGCCATCGCGGTTCCTTGACGAGATCCCGACAGGGTGTTATCAGTGTTATGAGAAGAGGCACGGCAGGGGTTCCATTGCTATAGAGACAAAGGTGCATCTTGAGCCTGTGGCGAGCACACCCTTTGTTGCAGGGGTGAGGGTGAGGCATCCAAAGTGGGGGATAGGGGTTGTAAGGGAGAGTTATGGTGATGACGACGATATGAAGGTCATGGTGAACTTCCCGTCTGTGGGGGTGAAGAGGCTCTCGCTCAGATTCGCTCATCTTGAAAGGATATGATGGAGATCGAATATATCGCCTTGCTCGCAAGGTTGAGGCTCACAGAAGAGGAGAAGGAGCTCTTCAGCAGGCAACTGGGCAGTATCATCGACTATATCAATAAACTGAATCGGCTGGACACATCAGATGTCGAACCCACCTCCCATGTCCTGCCCATAAAGAATGTCTTCAGGGAGGACAGACAGGGGGTATCATCTGAGAGGGATGAGATCCTCAGGAACGCCCCTTCTAAAAAAGGGGGGTTCTACAAGGTTCCAAAGATCATAGAGTAGGTGGTTGCCGTTATGCTGAGGTGTATGCTCAAATCCAAGATTCACAGGGCAACGGTTACAGAGTCAAATATAGCATATGAGGGTAGCCTCACCATCGATGAAGAGATCATCGAGGCTGCCGGTATAATGCCATACGAGCAGGTCCTGGTGAGCAATCTGAATAATGGAGAGAGGTTCGAGACGTATGTCATACCTGGCGAGAGGGGCTCCGGGATAGTCTGCCTGAATGGCCCGACTGCAAGGAAAGGGGTTGTCGGTGACGAGATCATAATATTCTGCTATTGCTACTACACAGAGGAGGAGCTGAAGGACTTCTCCACCAAGATCGTCAGGCTCGATAAGAATAACAGGATTATAGGCTCTTAAGAACACCTTATCTCGCCCTGTTTGTCTCCGTCCCTGTGTTAAGCTGCTTGCCTAAATGGGGATCAAAAGGTTATATTATTCATCAAACAATCATTCTCCGCCACAGGCGGGTTTCAGATAGAGGTGAAGGGGGGAGGTGAGTCAGGATGCCTGTTGTGAGGGTGGGTGAGAATGAGTCTTTTGAGAATGCGCTGAAGAAGTTCAAGAAGCAGTGCGAGAGGGAGGGTATACTCTCGGAGATAAAGAAGCGGGAGCATTACGATAAACCCAGTGTGAAGAGGAAGAAGAAATTGATGGCAGCAAGGAAGAAGGCACTCAAGAGGATGAAGCTCTATTCATCGAGGTAAAAGGTGTCACTGTTTGAGAGGCTTGAGAACGATTTCAAAGAGGCACTCAAGGCAAGGGACGACAGGAGGGTCTCCATCCTCAGGATGCTGAAGGCGGCGATCAAGAACCGTGAGATAGAGAAGGGGGCGTCCCTGAGCGATGAGGAGATCTATGGTGTGTTGAGCTCCTTTGTGAAACGGGCGAGGGAGTCGATAGATCAGTTTTCAAAGGGGGGCAGGACAGACCTTGCAGAGAAGGAGAGGGAGGAGCTCAGGATAATACAGGCTTATCTGCCAGAGCAGTTATCAGAGGAGGAGCTGAAGGGGATGGTCAGGGAGGTGATCGAGGAGGTCGGTGCAAGCGGCATGGGAGACCTCGGAAGGGTTATGAAGGTGATCATGCCAAGGGTGAAGGGCAGGGCAGATGGAAGGATGGTCAATACCATTGTGAAGGAGGTGCTTCAGGGAGGATGAGGCTGAGGCAGATATATGAGACCATAGTTGAGAAGGGCATCGAGACAGACCCAAGGGGGAAGAAGGGCGTAAGGCTGTTCCTGGATCGCCGTAAAAAGGCGTATGAGGAGATGAAGAAGGAGGAGAGGGAGTTCTATGACACGGAGAGGCTCACCAACCCCTATGATGATACACGCATACTCCATGGAGATGGCAGCGAGGAGATAAAGACCGCACTTGTCGGGATAGACCTTGAGGTCCAGGAGGTCCTCCTTGCCGATAGGCTCTCATCAAGGGGCAAGAGGGTTGATCTGCTCATATCACATCATCCCGAGGGAAGGGCATATGCGAATTTCTATGAGGTCATGCATATGCAGGCCGATATATTGAATAAGTTTGGTGTCCCGATAAATGTCGCTGAAGACCTCCTTGAAGGGAGGATAAAGGAGGTTGCAAGGAGGGTCTCGCCTGTAAACCATACCAGGGCAGTGGATGCCGCAAGGCTGCTGGACATCCCCTTTATCTGTGCCCATACGCCCGCAGACAACATGGTAACAAGCTATCTACAGAGGCTCTTTGACAGGAGGGCACCTGAGACACTGGGCGATATAATAAAGATCCTCAGGGAGATACCAGAATACCAGGAGGCGTCAAGGAACAATGCCGGGCCAAGGATACTCATCGGCAGTAGCGAGAGGAGGGCCGGAAAGATATTTGTTGATATGACAGGGGGCACCGAAGGTGCAAAGAACATCTTTGAGAGCCTTGCAAATTCAGGTGTTGGGACGATTGTTGGTATGCACCTGAGCGAGGATCACAGGAAAGAGGCAGAGAAGCACCACATAAACGTGGTCATAGCAGGACACATATCCAGTGACAACCTGGGCATGAACCTCCTGCTTGACGAGATACAGAAGAAGGGAGACCTGGAGGTTATCCCCTGTTCTGGTTTCAGGAGATTCAGGAGACCTAAGGGCCGTGGCCGGCAGTGAAGGTCCTGATCTATCATGTCATCGTATGATAGCCTCTTAGAGGAGATAAAGAGCAGGATTGATATTGTTGATCTCATCTCCCAGTATGTTAACCTCAAGAGGGCAGGGCAGAACTTTAAGGCACTCTGCCCGTTCCACTCCGAGAAGACCCCGTCCTTTGTAGTCAGCCCTGCAAAACAGATATTCCACTGCTTTGGATGTGGTGAGGGTGGTGATATATTCACCTTCCTCATAAAGCATGAGGGCCTGACATACAGGGAGGCCGTGAAGGAGCTCGCCAGCAGGGCAGGGGTTGAGCTGAAGGGGTTTAAGGGAGAGGCAGGCAGGGATGAAAAGGCCCTCCTCCTTAAGCTCAACAGGGATGCCCTCACCTTCTTCCAGGAGTCCCTTATGAAGGATCAGAGGGCGAGGGGGTATCTTGAGGAGAGGGGGATAGGCAGGGATGCCCAGAGGATGTTCTCTATAGGCTTTGCCCCTGCGTCATGGGATGCATTGAGGTCCTATCTGGAGGGCAGGGGTTACAGAACCGAGTTACTCATAAAGGCGGGTTTCATCGCAAAGGGGACGAAGGGGTATTATGATGTATTCCGTAACAGGCTCATCTTTCCCATATATAGCCTCAGGGGGGATGTGGTTGCCTTTGGAGGGAGGGCGCTGGATGATTCAATGCCCAAGTATCTGAACTCCCCTGAGACCGTCCTCTTCAATAAAGGCAGGGTCCTTTACGGGCTCAATCTGGCAAGGGACTCTATAAGAAGGACAGGTTATGCACTCCTCATGGAGGGCTACATCGATGTGATCATATCCCATCTTTATGGTTTTACAAATGCGGTTGCCCCCCTTGGCACCGCCATCACCGAGGATCACGGGAGGCTGATAAAGAGGTTCACGGACAGGGTGGTCCTGGTGTTTGATGGTGATCAGGCAGGTATAATGGCGGCGAAGAGGGCCACATCGCTCCTCCTCCTTGCCGGTGTTGATGTGAGGCTCCTCTGTCTTCCAGAGGGTGATGATCCTGATAGCTTTCTGAGGAGGGATGGTGCCGATGCCTTCAGAGACCTGCTTGAGAGGCCCCTGTCCATAGTCGATTTCCTCATGAGGTATGGAAAGGACAGACTGACGATCGCACGGGATGCCATCGAGATGCTCTCAAAGATACCGGATGCCCTCATCCAGGGTTCGTATATAAAGATGCTTTCAGAGAGGCTTGGTATAAACGAGTTCTTCATCATAGAGGAGCTCAAGAAGGTGAGGGGGAGGGTCAGGAGGGGAGAGGCTGCGGAGGGGCCTGTTGACTCTCACGGTAAGAGGCCCCTTGATGAGATATACATTATCAGATTGTTACTCCAGATGCCTGAGAGGGTTGCCGATGTCTTTGAGACCATCTCCCCCGAGGATTTCAGCGACGATCTGTTAAGATCCATATTTAACAGGATGAGGCGTGGTGTGCCAGATCCAGACAGGCTGTTGCTTGAGTGTCACGAGGAGGAGAAGAGGGTCCTTTCAGAGGTGATGTTGATGGATGACTTTGAAGAGCCTGACAAGGTGCTGAGGGATTGCCTCAACAGGATGGTGATCAAGAGGCAGAGGGCGATGCTTGAGGACCTGCAATCCCAGATAAGGGAGGCAGAACAGAAGGGCGATAGTGATAGATTATTGAGGCTCCTGCAGTTGAAACAGGAGGCCATCTTAAAGGGCAGGAGGGCATGAGGAATGGAGGGATATCCCGAGGACCTTCCGATTGAGGAGGCGGATACCACAGAGTCACCGGAGACCGAACCAGACAGGAGGTCTGAGGACGAGGGCATACATGATGACTCGATATCCCTGTATCTCAGGCAGATGGGTGCGTTCTCGCTCCTGACAAAGGAAGAAGAGATCAATGTTGCAAGGAGGATACAGGAGGGCAAGAGGAAGATACAGGGTTTGATCTTTAATATGCCCTTTGCCATCAAGAAGGTCATCGGCTTCAGGGACATGCTCAGGGAGGGCAGGCTCGGGATGTCAGACCTGATATCCGAATGGGAGGATATGACAGAGGAGGAGAGGGAAGAGGCACGCGCAGGGCTTATCAGGAATACCGAGGCCGTAAAGGCCCTGTATGATGAGAGGCTCCTGCTGTTGAGGAGGCTCAGGAGGAGGAACCTCAAGTCATCAACAAGGAAGGAATCGCTTGACAGACTCAATAGAAACAGGGAGGAGCTGTTCGAGGCCGTATCAAGGATTGGCCTTAAGGAGGATGTGGTCGAGGCATTTATAGAACAGCTCAGGATAATGGCCTCAAAGATGGATGGCCTCTACAGGAGGTTCCTGAATCTTAAGAAGAGGAGGCTGGAGGGCCGAGAGGATGCCAACAGGCTCAAAGAGCTCAGGAGGCTTGAGAGGGAGATAAAGGGCATCGAGACAACCATTGGCCTGGAGAGGCTGGAGATAAAAAAGTCCCTGAGGCTCCTTGGCTATTATGAAAAGAAGGTCTTTGAGGCGAAGAGGAGGCTCATAGAGTCCAATCTCAGGCTCGTGATAAGCATAGCAAAGAGGTGCCTCGGGAGGGGCCTGAGCCTGTCCGATCTGATACAGGAGGGCAATATCGGCCTCATGAAGGCGGTGGACAGGTTTGAATACAGCAGGGGATACAAGTTCAGCACCTATGCAACATGGTGGATAAGGCAGGCCATTACCCGTTCGCTCGCAGATCAGTCAAGGACCGTGAGACTGCCTGTCCATATGGTGGATACCATAGGTGCGGTGATGAGGGTCTCAAGGAGGCTTGTCCAGGAATATGGCAGGGAACCGACTATTGAGGAGGTGGCAGAGGAGTCAGGCATCCCTGTGCACAGGGTGAGGCTGGCGATGGGGATAGACAGGGAGCCCCTCTCCCTTGAAGACCCTGTTGGCGATGACGCAGACAATATACTGAGGGACCTCATAGAGGACACGACCGTGAGGTCTCCGCTTGACATAGCCATAGAGCACGATCTAAAGGAACAGCTGGAGAAGGTGATCAGCACCCTTCCCTATAAAGAGGCCGATATCATCAGGATGCGCTACGGTATAGGCAACAACAGGCCGTTCACCCTTGAGGAGGTGGGTAAGGAGTTCAACATCACAAGGGAGAGGGTGAGGCAGATAGAGGCCAACATCCTGAGAAAGCTGAGGCATCCTGCAAGGAGCAAACGGCTGAAGATATTTATCGAGTAGGCTTCCTCCCCACGCAGGAATACACAAAGCCCATCTCCACCATCTTATCAGGCTCATATATGTTTCTCAGGTCAAAGAAGAAGTTGCCCTTCAGATTCCTCTTGATCTTTCTTAAATCAAGGTTCCTGAACTGGTTCCATTCGGTCACTATTACGAGTGCGTCCGCACCCTTTGCCGCATCATAGGCATCCTTGCAGAGGGTTATCCTTCTTGAGAATATCCTCCTCGCCTCTCCCATCGCAGCAGGGTCATAGGCCCTTATCTTTGCACCTGACTTCAGGAGTTCATTGATTATATACACTGATGGTGCCTCCCTCATGTCGTTGGTGTTTGGTTTGAAGGAGAGGCCCAGTATACAGATGGTTTTGCCCCTGAGCCTGCCCATGGCCTCCCTTATCTTCCTCACACACCTCTGCCTCTGGTGCTCATTCGCCTTTACAACCGCTTCCACTATACCCAGATTCACCTCGTTTTCCCTTGCGATCTGCAGGAGTGCACGCGTGTCCTTCGGGAAGCACGAGCCTCCATAGCCAGGGCCTGGATGGAGGAACTTCGGTCCTATCCTCTGGTCAAGCCCCATCGCCTTTGCAACGGTCTTGACATCAGCACCGACATCCTCACAGAGGTTTGCTATCTCGTTGATGAAGGATATCTTTGTGGCAAGGAATGCATTGGAGGCATACTTTATGAGTTCAGCGGTCTTTATGTCAGTGATGACGAAGGGCGTCTCTATGAGATAAAGTGGCCTGTAAAGGTCCTTCATGATCGCTATCGCCTGTGCGCTCGATGCGCCGATCACCACCCTGTTGGGCCTCATGAAGTCCTCGATACCTGCCCCTTCCCTGAGGAACTCGGGGTTTGAGACGATATCGAAGTCGACATTCTCCTTGAGGTGTGCGGATATTATCTTGCGGAGCCTCTCTCCTGTGCCAACAGGGACCGTGCTCTTTGTTACTATCACCTTATAGCTCTTTATATGGCGGGCTATCTCGATGGCCACCTCCTCCACATACTTCATATCAGCAGAGCCATCACCCCTTGGAGGTGTGCCGACCGCTATGAATATGACAAGGGAGGAGTCAACCGCATCCCCGATGTTCGTTGTGAAGTGTATCCTGCCTGCCTTGAGGTTCCTCTGGAGGAGCTCCTCGACACCTGGCTCATAAAACGGCACAACACCCCTCCTCAACTGCGTTATCTTCTTCCTGTCCTTATCAACACAGGTGACATTGAGCCCGAACTCGGCAAAGCACACCCCTGTAACAAGGCCAACATACCCTGTCCCTATAACAGATATATGCATCGTTCATACCTCCAATAGCCCTCAATCCTTTTGAGCCTTATTCATCCCCCTGAGCTTCGAATATTTTTTGTATGTATAGACAGAATACAACCAGGCTAATATTATGCCATAGATGCCGTCAAGGATGCCCATCCGAAGGATCAGCATCCTCAGGAATGTGGCAGGCGGTCTCAGGAGGAGGTCCATCACGGTTGCCCGACGGTTATTCTTATAGAGTTCCTTTGCAGCAAGGCCTGAATACAGCTCCATCCTCTTCAGGAAGTCGCTGACATCCCTGTATGTGTAGTGTTCAAGCGGGCTCTTGAGATAACCCACCTCGCCATCAACCCTTATGGCCTCATGCACCTCCCTCTCCTCGATCCTCCCTTTGTTGCGCCTGAAGAGCCTCAGTGTATAATCAGGCCACCATCCACCGTGTCTTATCCATCTGTTTGAGAAGAAGTTCTTCCTCGGGATGTAATACCCTGCCATGGTGGGCTCATCCCTTAAAAGGGTGGTTATCTCATCCCTCAGTGGTCCTGTGACCCGCTCATCCGCATCGAGCACAAGGATCCATGGCATGGTGGTCAGTGAGATGGCCTTGTTCTTCTGGTGCGAGAACCCTGACCACTCCATGGAGAAGACCTTATCAGTATATTCCCTGCATATCTCCACCGTCCTGTCCTTACTGAATGAGTCAACAACCACTATCTCATCTGCCCATTTAACACTCTCAAGGGCATCCCTTATGTTGTCCTCTTCGTTGTATGTGATGATGGCAACAGAGAGCATTAAATGAGGCCCTCCACCTCCTTGACGACCATGTCCACGCCTATGCCGGTCATGCAGAGTGGTTCCTTACACCTCTTCTTGAGGCACGGGCTGCATGGTGCGCCTGAGCTTATAACCCTTATATTATCCTTCCACTGCCATCCATAGGGGCCTGTCCTTACAGGGTCTGTTGGACCGTATAGCGCAACAACAGGCACACCAAGGGCCACTGCTATATGCATGGGTCCTGTGTCAGGGCTCACGACGACCCTTGCACCTGAGATCAGGGCAGAGAGCTCCTTCAGACTGGTCTCTCCACATATGTTGATGGGTCTTCCCCTGGACAGGCGTGAGATCCTCTGTGCAATGTGCCTGTCCTGTCCACCACCGGCAATGACACACGGCAGTGAAACGCGCTCTATGAGCCTGGCAAACCCCTCCTCAGGCCACCTCTTTGTAGGCCATCTTGCAGACGGGATGATCACGATATACTCCTCAATCCCGTTGAGCAGGCGTCTGATACTCTCTCTTGCCTTATGATCGATGAAGAGCGGGAACTTAACGGCCCTTATCCTTGCACCTATTGCCCTTGCGACCGCAAGGTTTTTATCCACAGCATGGGCTATCCCGTTGACAGAGACCCTCCTGTCATATAGATACCTGCTCCCCTCCCTCGCATCGGCAAAACCTATCTTCAGAGAAGATGTGGCAAACCGTGAGATGACCCCGCTCCTGAGAAGCCCCTGGAGGTCTATTACGAGGTCATATCCCCTGCTGCTCAGTCTCCTTCTGAGGTTGATCAGCTCTCTTGATGTCCTTCTGATATTTTTGGGCCTCTTCCAGGAATCCTTGTTGATAACGATGAGCTCGTTGATCAGCGGGTTGCCCTCAAGCAGACCCTCAAGCCCGCTGCTTATTATCCAGTCGATGGTCGACTCAGGGAAGGTATCCTTTACTGCCTTGAGGAAGGGTAACGCATGGATTACATCACCGAGTGAACTGGGCTTTATTATGAGTATTTTCACAAGGATATTTTATCATAAACAGGGGGCACGAAAGGTCCCTTTTCAGAAACCCTGAATACCTCTTAATCAGTTAATCCGCGAGAAAAATATTATGACACTATCCTGTCAAACTCCTCCACGGTCACGGCAGGGGATGTGGTGAAGGCGATTCCGGTCAACTTTGTGATGGCAACAGACGCCTTTATGGCCTCCTCGTTACCGGGGAAATCAACGATGAATACCAGGTCCTTCTCTCCAAGCAGTGCATGCATTGATCTTACCTCTCCACCGGCCTTCTTGATGATCCTGATTATCTTCTTCGTCCGTGCTGCGCTCATCCCCTTGATGCCCTCAAGTGTGTATTTCCCGAACATAAAGAATGTTGCCATGACGTCCTCCTCTGTTTTTTAGAAATTATAAATTCTCGCCTCCGAGGTTTGCAAGGGCCTGATAATATAACTTTTATGTTATAATGTGGCGGTCAGCTTGTTTTCTCCATCGCAATAGGTGAGATCGTTGAGAACCTGAAAGGTGAAGTTGTTGCTTTACAGAGAGAGAAGAAATACCATGTTACAGTAAGAGGGAAGAGATATCCTGTAGTCCTTCATATAGATACCGAGGATGGTGGTTTCTGGGTTGAGTGCCCTTCATTGCCAGGGTGTGCCTCTCAGGGTGATACAGTGGAGGAGGCACTTGAGATGATAAAGGATGCAATAGAAGGACATCTGGAAGTTGTAAAGGAGAAGAGAAAGGTTAAGAACGCTGTATGAGCGGCCTGCATAATCTTAGGCCTGAGAGGGTTGTGAGGGCCTTTGAGAGGGCAGGATGGAGGAATGAAGAAGAAGCTGTCGCTCATTGATCTAAGCTGAAGACATAAAGGGCACCCCAAAGGTGACAGAAAGTCAAATACAAATGGTAGGCGATGGTGGTTTCGAACCACCGACCTCTGCCGTGTGAAGGCAGCGCTCTCCCCCTGAGCTAATCGCCCGATATCTGATTATAACGGTGAACAGTTAAACCGTCCACAGTAGTATAATAAGAAAATACCATTATCAAAATCAATCACCTCCTATCTTCCATCTTCCATTTTCCATCTTCCATCAAATAAGGATGCCTGCCCGTTAGGAGGGTTTTATGCAACTGCAAGGTTTACTGTGATATAATTGACACCATGCGTGTGATTATCGTTGGTGCTGGGGAGGTTGGATTCCAGATAGCAAGGTTCCTTTCTGCAGAGGGTGTGGATGTGGTGGTTGTTGACAGGGACAGGCAGAAGATAAGGAGGATCTCTGAAGAGCTCGATGTTGCGGTGGTTGAGGGGGAGGGTGGCTCACCCTCTGTCCTGAAGGAGGCAGGGGCAGATGAGGCAGACATACTCCTTGCCGTGACGGATATAGACGAGACCAACATGATATCCTGCCTCGTTGCCAAGGTGATGTTCCAGTTGCCAAGGAGTGTTGCCAGGATAAGGAACCTGGAGTATATAGGGAATGAGGAACTCCTGAGGAGCCTCAGCATCAACCCTGCCATAAGCCCCGAGGTCGAGGCAGCCAAGGCCATTATCCGTCTCCTTGAGGTGCCCTTTGCGGCAGATGTCGAGGACTTTGAGGATGGGAGGGTGAAGGTCATAGGCTTCAGGGTCCCACCTGACTCTGATCTCCTTGGACGAACACTGAGGGAGCTCAACCTCTCGGATCCAAAGGTCATCATAGGTGCCATAAGGAGGGGTGACAGGATAATAATCCCCTCAGGCAGGGATATCATAAAGAAGGACGACACCATCTTCCTTGCCATCAGGGCAGAGGACATAGAGGCGGTGTCAAGGAGGATAGGGGGCCTGTTTGAGCCTGTCAAGAGGATCATGCTATCAGGCGGGGGCAGGATAGGTTATTATGTGGCAAAGACGATGGAGTCAAGGAATGTGAGCGTGAAGGTGATAGAGAAGAGCGCAGAGAGGTGCAAGTTCCTCCTCAACTCCCTTAAAAAGAGTATCATCCTCCATGGGGATGGTTCTGACCAGAGCCTGCTTGAGGAGGAGAACATAAAGGATATGGATGTCTTTGTTGCCATATCCAACAACGAGGAGGTCAATATAATGTCCTCTCTGCTTGCAAAGAGGCTTGGTGTGAAGAAGGTCATAACCATCGTCAACAGGACAGACTACCTTCCACTTGCCGATAGCCTGGGAATAGATGCCGTCCTGAGCCCGAGGCTCATCACCGCAAGCACCATCCTCAGGTATGTGAGGGCAGGCGGTATCATATCGCTCACGACCATCTCAGAGGGCAAGGCAGAGATAATGGAGGCAGAGGCGAGGAGGGGGTCTGTGCTTATAGGGAAGACACTCCGTGAAGTTGAGCTTCCGAAAAGGACGCTCATAGGAGCCATTATAAGGGGCAAGGATGTAATCATACCTTCAGGGGATGACCGTATCTCTGTTAATGATAAATTGATTATCTTCACCCTGAAGGAATCGGTAAAACAGGTGGAAAAGCTCCTCAGATGAACCCCGGTCTGATCTTTAATCTCACAGGGATTGTCCTTGTATTTGTCTCGGCATTTATGCTCGTGCCCCTCATAACCTCCCTGCTTTATAATGATGGTGCATCATCTGCAATCGGCATCTCACTCATCCTGACATTCGCCTCAGGAGTGGTGCTCTATCTGTTGACGGGCAGGCACAGGAAGGGTGAGCTCAGACACAGGGATGGCTTTGCGGTTGTGACCATAAGCTGGCTGGTCATGTCCCTTTATGGTTCCCTTCCGTATATCCTCTCAGGAGTTACCCCTTCGTTTACCGACGCCTATTTTGAGTCCATGGCAGGTTTCACCACCACAGGGGCGTCGATTCTCAGCAACCTTGAGACCCTTCCCAGGGGGATACTCATCTGGAGGAGTCTGACCCAGTGGATAGGCGGTATGGGGATAATCGTGCTCTCCATTGCCATACTCCCGATGCTCGGTGTTGGAGGAATGCAGCTCTTCAAGGCAGAGGTCCCTGAGATAGGGATCGAGAAGATAAGGCCAAGGATACTCGATGTGGCAAAGTCCCTCTGGTATGTATATGCAGGGATCACGGGTGTGCTTGCAATCCTGTTGATGCTGTGCGGTATGAGCCTGTTCGATGCGCTCTGCCATTCATTCACAACAATGGCAACAGGTGGGTTCTCAACAAAGAGTGCGAGCATATCATATTTCCAGAGCGGTTATATAGATGTGATCATCACCTTCTTCATGTTTCTGGCAGGCATAAACTTCTCACTCCATTACTATGCGATCAGGGGTCAGCTGTGGAGGTTTGCAAGGAGCACGGAGTTCAGGTTTTACTGTTCTGTAATACTCATCTCGATCGTCATCGTCTCGTTGAATACCATCTTCTCCCATGGATACTCACCCCTTGAGGCCCTCAGGTATTCATCATTCCAGGTTGTCTCCATAATGACCACCACAGGTTATGTAACCACTGACTATGAGAGGTGGCCGGTCCTCTCACAGATGCTCCTGCTGTGCCTCATGTTCTTTGGGGGTATGGTTGGCTCAACCGGCGGAGGGATGAAGCAGGTCAGGGTCCTGCTCATGTTCAAGCAGGCATATCGTGAGCTCTATCACCTGATCCATCCCCACGCAGTGAGTGTGCTCAAGCTGGATGGCAAGGGCATCTCCAAGGAGACACTGGGAGGCATATGGGGCTTCCTCTTCCTCTTCCTCCTGATAACCATCTTTGCCGCCCTGTTGATGACAGCACTGGGTGTGGACCTCATTACCTCGGCAAGCACGGTGATCTCCTCTATGTCGAATGTTGGCCCTGCCCTTGGTGAGGCAGGTCCCACTGACAACTACTCCTCGATCCCCCTTCCCGGAAAGTGGATACTCATCCTGTGTATGCTCATTGGAAGGCTTGAGATATACACTGTGATAGTGCTGTTTATACCCCACTTCTGGAGTAAGTAGTGTGATCTAAATCACATATTTAAGATATCTTATAAACTAACTTATGGGTATGAAAAATTCCTGATTAAGGGGTGTTGGGAAGGAAAGATTAATTTTTTACTTGACAATATTTATTTTTTTTGATTTTATTATCTTAATGGTTTTTAAAAGGAAAGGCATAATAGGGCTGGATATCGGCTCAAGGAATATCAAGGTTGTCCAGCTCAAGGATGTCAGCGGTGGATATCAATTAGAACATCTGGGTGTTGCCCCCCTCCAGCCCGAATTGATAGTTGAAGGCTCCATCCTCGATGCCCCCAGGGTCGTTGACACTATCAAGTCGTTGATCTCCAGCTCCCATATCAAGGCAAAGGATGTGACCATAGGTGTCTCAGGCCATTCATCCGTGATCACAAAGAGGATACCACTGCCGCAGATGACCGAAGAGGAACTGAGTGAGTCCATAAGGTTCGAGGCAGAGCAATACATACCGTTTGATATCAATGATGTCAATCTCGACTTCCAGATAGTTGGCTTCAAGGAAGAGGGCAACCAGATGGATGTGCTCCTTGTGGCGGTGAAGAAGGATAAGGTGAACGAGTATGTCTCGGTGGTGAAGGATGCAGGGCTCAACCCCGTGATCGTTGATGTCGATGCCTTTGCCCTTGAGAACATGTATGAGATCAATTACGAGCTGAAGGCGGACGAGAATATAGCGCTCGTCAATGTTGGTGCAAGCATGATCACCCTCAATGTCCTCAAGGGTGGATACTCCATGTTCACGCGGGACAGCTCTGTTGGATGCAACATCATCACAGAGGCATTGCAGAGGGAGTTCACCCTCTCATATGAGGATGCAGAGAGGCTGAAACAGGGTGAGACCATAGAGGGTGTGTCTCAGGAAGATGTCTCCTCTGCGATGATGTCGGCCTCTGAGGAGATAGTGACAGAGATATCCCGTTCACTTGAGTATTTCAGGAGTTCCTTCGGTCATGAGGAGATAAAGGAGATCGTCCTGAGCGGCGGTGGTGCACTTATCAAGGACTTCCCTGCACTCCTCTCGGAGAGGGTGGGTGTGGATGTGAGGATCGTTGATCCATTCACGAACATACAGATACCTGACAGCTTTGATAAGGGCTATCTGAAGAAGATAGGCCCTGTGGTGGCGATCGCCGTTGGGCTGGCCTTAAGGAGGGTTGGGGATAGATGATCAGGATAAACCTGCTCAAAGAGAGAAAGGTTAAGAAGGCCATGCCACTTCAGGCGGTTATTATCCCTGCCGTGGCCCTCACGGTGATAACCCTCGTTGTCCTTGGTATCTATACATTCAGTCTGAACAGCAACATCACCACCCTTAAGGCCGAGAAGGCGGAGAAGGAGAAGAGGCTCAATGAGATAAAGGATGCCATCAAACAGGTCGAGAGCTTTGAGCGGGATAACGAACTTTACAGGCAGATGGCAAGGACGATAGAGGATCTCAAGAGCAGGCAGGTATTGCCCCTCAGACTTCTGGATGAAGTGAGTGCCAGACTGCCACAGGGTGTGTGGCTCCAGAGCCTGAGTGACAATGGAGGAACCATAAATATCCAGGGCACTGCATTTACAAACCCGAATATCGTGGATTATGTCCAGAATCTCAAAAATTCCAAGTATTTTACGGATGTTACATTGCTTGAGTCGAGGATGAAGACCTTCGAGGGTTATACACTATATGAGTTTCGGATTTCCTTCAGGATGAGGTGATAAAATGGCACTGAAGATAAACATAAAGGAGCTACCACCTTATGTAAAGGCAATTATTATAATCCTGCCTTCCATCCTGCTGGTTGTCTTATTTATATTCCTCGTATATTCACCCAAGAAGAAAGAGATAGATAACCTGACTGCAAGTATATCCAAGCTTGATAATGAGATAGCCACAGGAGAGGTGAAGATAAGGAAACTCGAACAGCTCAAGGCCGAGAACAAGATTCTCAAGGCAAAGCTCGCAAAGCTTCAGGAGCAATTGCCACAGGAGCAGGAGGTCTCTCCTCTCTTAAAGCAGATCTCTGACCTTGGCATTGAGTCAGGACTTGAGATACTCCTGTGGAAACCCGGCCAAAGGAGGGTTGGTCCTAACAATCTCTATTATGAGATACCTGTTAGTATTGAGGTAACCACAGGCTATCATAACCTTGGCACCTTCTTCAGCCATATAAGCAGGCTTTCTCGGATAGTAAATATAAAGGATATTAACCTTACAAGTAAAATGGGGGGCGAGGGTGGTCTTATCAAGGCGAGGTTTACTGCCCTTACCTTTGCTGCCATCCCTCAGCAGGAGAAGGCCAAATTAGAGGCCAAGAAGGGAGGAACAAGATAGGTATAATGGGGAGATACTTAATCTTTATTTTCATAATAGTGGCGCTTGGCCTTCCCTTTTCAGGGTGTAGTAAGAAGAAGCCTCCTCCACCAAAGAAGAAGGCCGAGGTTAAGAAGGAGATAGAGATTAAGCCCGAGGAACTGAAGCCCCTGACAGAGGAGCCGGTTAAAAAGAGTGAGGGTTATGTATATAATCCTGCAGGCAGGAGAGACCCGTTTGCACCCCTTATCGTATTGCGAAGGGAAGCCAAGGGTGCTGAGGAGGCGAAAAGGCCCCCTGGAACCCTTGAGAGTTATGATATAGGGGATTTCTCACTGCTTGCGATCGTGAAGAAGAGGGACAGGTATTACGCCCTGCTCCTTGCACCTGACAATAAGTCCTTTACCGTCAATGAGGGAGACACGATAGGTCTCCATAATGGCAAGGTTAAAGAGATTTCAAGGGATAGGGTTGTAATTGTAGAATATACCATTGATTACAAAGGAAATAAAAAACCCAGAGAGGTGGTTTTAGAGCTCCATAAGGAGGGTTAAGATAATGATTAAAAGAAAGAACCTTTTATTGTCTTTAGCATTTATCCTACTGTCAGGATTGATTACATCTGCATTTGCAGTCTCGGAGATCACGAATATCGAGGTCAGAGATGTTGATGGCTCAACAGAGATAAGTATCAATAGCACGGCTCCTCTCAACTACACGATCTACAAGCCTTCAGACCCCTATCTGGTTGTGGTGGAGCTTCGGGATGTAACACTTGGCAGGTTTACGGATAAGATGGTGATAGACAGGGCAGGTGTCAGGGAGATAACACCCTCAAAGGTTGAGGGTATGGAGGACATGGTGAGGCTCGAGATAGCCCTCTCTGTGCCTGCTGATGTTAAGCCCCTTCAGAAGGACAATGCCCTTGTGTTAACTTTTGTTAACCCTGAGGAGGAGATAACTGCTGCAGAGGCAGAAGGTGCCACAAGGATAGAGGCAATCGACTTCTCCAGGACAGAGGATAGCCTCCTTGTGACGATCAAGGCTGACGGCATGATGTCACCAGAGGTCTCACAGCCTGTGACGAACAAGGTTGTTATTGACATACCTGATGTTACCACATCTGTGGAGGCACCAAAGGTCTATGAGCCCCCTATGGGTGGCATGAGGATAGCTACATACCCTGATAAGACGAGGATAGTCTTTGACCTCCTTGAGCCTGTGGAATACGATGTCTCCTCAGGGGATGATCAGATAGTGGTCTCATTCAGGCTTCCATCCGCACCTGTAGCCGGTGGTGAAGAGGTAGCCCCTGGTGGAGAGATGGCTGAAGAAGAGCCCTCTGTCTCGTCTGAGTGTGGCAGGATCGCTGCCTCAAAGGAATATGAGGGCGAGAAGATAAACATCGATTTTCAGGATGCAGAGCTCGTCCATATATTCAGGCTCTTTTCGGATATAAGTGGATGCAACATCGTTGTGAGTCCTTCAGTGCTTAGAAGGGCAGAGAAGTTTACGATGAGGCTCAGGGATGTGCCGTGGGATCAGGCGCTTGATGTTATTCTCAGGAACTATGGACTTTCAAAGAAGGTCGAGGGGAATATCATCCGCATAGCACCTACTGCCGAGGTTGTGAAGGAGGAGGAGGAGATTGCAAGGAGGAAGGAGGCAGAGCTCCAGGCAGGCGACCTCATAACAAAACACTATCCACTAAACTTTGCCGATGCTGATGAAGTAAAGGGTATTATTGAGGAGATATCCAAGAAGAAGGGCGTGCCCACAAGGACAACCATCAGCATAGATAAGAGGACCAACACCCTTATTATAAGGGATGTTGAGAAGATGCACGAGGAGTATGCAAGGGTCATCAGGAGGCTCGACAGACCCACTCCACAGGTGATGATAGAGGCAAGGGTTGTTGAGGTAACCTCTGACTTTGCCAAGGGCCTTGGTATCCAGTGGGGTGCAGAGACGAGACTCAGCCCCCACATGAAGATAGGAGGCATAGAGGAGCTCAGTGGTGGAACAGGTATGTCAGGCAGTCCGTTCCTTGTGAACCTGCCTGCAGCGGTTGGCAGTGGTACAGGTGGATCAATAGGGTTTGGCTACATAGGAGCTGGTGCCCTGAGGTCACTTGACCTTCAGCTCTCTGCTATGGAGACCACGGGTGAGGGAAAGATCATATCAAACCCGAAGATCATCACCACGGACAATCAGGAGGCGACCATCAAGCAGGGCAGGAAGATACCCTACGCATCTGCTGCTCCGGAGGGAGGAACACAGATACAGTTCATTGATGCCAGCCTCGAACTAACGGTGACCCCTCATATAACCCCTTCAAAGATGATCCAGATGGACATCAAGATAAAGAAGAACGAGCAGGGGCCTGAGACAGCAGCGGGCTTTATCATCGAGCAGAAGGAGATAGAGACAAAGGTCCTTGTGAACAACAACGATACCCTTGTTATAGGTGGTATATACAAGACGAACATTCAGAAGGGTGACTCGTATGTGCCACTGCTTGGGAAGATTCCGGTGCTTGGCTGGCTTTTCAAGAAGAGGTCGATCCAGGAGAGCAAGACAGAGCTCCTGATATTTATAACACCAAAGGTTATAGAACAGTCTGCACAGATTGCAGGTGTAGAGAGTTAAAGATGGACATAAAAAGATCAAAAGATCATAAGAAGGCAGTGATAAACGATCTCCTTTTAAGGGTGGAACGGGTCTTGAGGCAAGGGTGGATTAAGATTTATAAATAAACATTATGGAGGAAGTATGAAGAGATATATCTTGATATTGGCTATCCTAACCATCCCTATTCTGATACTTGGCTGTGGTGCCATGGGGGGTGCCCCTGGTTCAGACAGTGGAAATACAGGGATAAGGATCACCTATGTTACCCTCGTCGGAGAGGACAGTGGCACCAGTTCAGACGATGAGGTGGATGTTGCAATCCATCTGTGCCCTCCTGACTATACAGATTACGAGGATGGTCTATTTGAACACGATGCCATCCTCACCATAGGGGCCGTTGCCACTGGTTTTCCTGATGTATTCCCTGCAACCATCGATGAATGCAAGGTTACATATCTGAAAGGCACAGAAAATCCTGATGCCCCTATAATAGAGGGCAAGACCGTTTATCCAAACTGTCCGATAGAGGATGGCGATAATGAGTGCAGAATATCTGCAGGCATCATGGATATAGACCGGAAGGTGCAATACTGGAACGATCTTCTTGGCCTGAACCTTGATCCAGCATATCCAACCCATTATGTAGTGAAGTATGAATGCACATACATAAATCAGTATGGTGAAGAAGGGACATTTGAGGCAGAATATTCCATATATCTTGCAGATTGGGATAATTGTTAAGAGGAGGAAATAAATGAAAAAGGGCATATTATTGATAACATTGATAATCCTTACAGCATTTCTTGCAGGCTGTGGAGGTGGCACGAGTTCCTCAAGTGCACCTCCTGGTGTCAACACAGGGATAGCGTCCATTGTCAGACTGCTGCCCCTCCAGTATGTTGCACAGACGAACTCCTCCCTCTATTTCAAGGCAAGGGTTCTTGACGGCAACGGCAGCCCGGTTTCGGGTGTGCCTGTTGTCTTTACGAACCTCTCTCAGAAGGGCACGATAACCGCTCAGGGCGGGGTCTCTGTCAGGTCGAGCTCCACCGTTGCATACACCGATGGATATGGTTATGCGACGATGAGGCTCTTCTCTTCCGAGCCTGGTTTCATCACCATCCTTGCCGAGGTGGATTCAGGCACAGGAAAGGTGAGGGACAGGAAGACCGTTTACTTCACCTCAAGCGATACGGATATATATCTATTGCCATATTTGACCCTTGATGTCGATAGCCTCCCTGGAAATGGGATTTATAATGAGGAGTCCGATTTTTACCTCTTTGAGAACCCGTATGACGATAGTGCAGAGATACTCGCCACGGTCTACAACAGGTGGGGCACCCCGGCAGCAGGAGAGCCCATACTCTGGCAGGTTGACCAGTTTGAGATATCAGCCGACTGGAGCGGTAATATCACCACCAACACCGATGGCCAGGCAAAGATACTCATAAAGGCCATACCCCTCTCACTGAGGGAGACCGTTACCTTCTTTAATATATATGCCTCTGCACCGTATGTTGATGGGGTTGGTGCTGCAAACATGATCTCACTCTTCCTCAATCCTGTCGAGATAAGCACCACCCTCTCACACCTTACAGCAAGCCCCTCTGTGGTGGCCCCGGGGGGCGAATCCACCATTACCGCGATCATATTTCTGAATACAGGTGAGCCGGTGTTTGATGGCCTCACCGTCAACTTCTCCGTCTCACCCGCGACCGATACCGATCCTGATCCCTGTGGCTATGTCACACCCTTTGCACAGACAACAGGCGGTGTTGCACAGGCAACATTCACAGCACCACAGGTGCCAGGCGTATGTACCATAACCGCCACGGTGCGGGGTGAGGTTATCGGCACGGTTGATGTGACAGTGAGCCCAGACCTCATGGTCTTCCCAGAAAGCCAGACCATCAACGGCGTAACAGGTGGGACAGCCACATATACCATATACGGAGGCATACCACCCTACACCATATTCTCTGATGATCCTCAGTTCCCGCCAAATCCATCGAGTGTCACCGAGAGTGGCGGGACATTCACGGTTACGGTTGACCCTGCAACGCCTGATACCACCGTGACCTACACGATAGTAGATTCTGCAATGACCTCTGTTACCGCCACCCTGAATATCGTTACACAGGTCGAGGAGCTGAAGATAATACCTGAGTCCCAGACCATCTCAAACCCGCAGGTTGGCGATACGGCAACCTACACCATACTCGGTGGTGTCGAGCCCTATGCAGCATACAGCGACAACCCATCACTGGTGAGTGTGAATGTCTCGGGCTCAACACTGACTGCCACAGTTGAGGCCGTCCCGACCAAAAACACCACCGTAACAATAACGGTATATGATGCCTTTGGTTCATCAGCTACAGCAACCCTTGTTCTGAAGGTTGAAACCACGATAGAGGTGATACCGTCACAGGTGAGTGTGGTCGGTATAAAGAACCCTGATACAGATCCAACAGACGATATCCTGTTCACCATATATGGTGGCACGGCACCGTATGAGGTGATATCAGACTATCAGAACATCATACCGAACCAGACCGTAAGCGGTAACACATTCACGATCGATCCTGACTCAGTGGCCACGGCAACGACCGTGCTCCTCACCGTGGTCGATGCATTCGGCAACAGCACCACCGTCACGGTGATAGTGAATCCGACAGACTTCTTCATAATGCCGCAGAATGTGACGATAAATGTGGGTGACAGCGTGACATTCACTGTATTCGGTGGTAACCCACCGTTCCAGATATTCGTTGATCTACCGTCTGCAGTGCAGATCACCTACACGGGCGGAAGCTCATTCACCGCAGAGGGTCTTGCCACCGGCACCGTTACCATAACGGTGCTTGATACAACAGACTGGAGGCAGACAACTGCAACACTCAATATACAATAAGACCTCTCCTATCAGGGATCGCCTGGCCCTTCTTTCAGGGAAGGGCCAGGGACTGCCCTGGCAGATGAGGATGTGTATTAAAGGCATGATGCCTTTAGAAAGGTGAGGGAGGAAGATGATGAAGAGAAATCTAATGATACTATCACTGGCATTATCCATTATAGCCATACTATTACCCCTTTATGCCCATGCAGGCTATGTTGGCGACAACATACCCATCTCAATAGTCTCCTATGACCAGCAGAACCCACAGGTCATCTACCTCCCTGATAAGAACCTCTACTTCGTTGTGTGGGAGGACTGGAGGGATACGGCCACAACAGGGGCTGACATAAGGGCAAGGTTCATGAATGGAGACGGCACATTCTGCGGGGACGAGATTATAATAACCAATGCCACAGGCAATCAGACAGCACCGACCGCTGCCTACAGGAACGGGGAGCTTTTCAGTCCCACCGAGGATAGCAAGATCCTCATAGTCTGGCAGGATACAAGGGGTAATGCCACAGGGGGATATGTCTATTATAGAGACATAGATGTAACCACCCTGGATGGCACCTGTAGTGCAGGAAGCTACACTGTAGGCCCCGAGACCCCTGTGGGGTATAATCAGATCGAGAAGTATGGGTATTCAACCACATCTGTTGGAACGATATCTGTGACAGGAGAGTCTATAGGGACAGGGAATGGGACTCAGCGTGCTTTTTCAGGGATACTCGCAAATCAAGATATTGTCCCAGGCTCTGTTACCATAACCGACGGCACACAGACCCTCACGGACGATGGAAACAGCGGTTTTACAGGCAATGGCTCGGGGATAATAGGTTATTCAACAGGCATTTTCAACATCACCTTTGATTCAGCCCCTCCAAATGGTGCTAATATCACGGCAGATTATTCCTACTATGAAGAGACGATAGGGACAGGTAATGGTAGCACAAAGGCTTTCAGTGGTGTCCTTTCGAATAGACCACTTGTCCCTGGCACCGTCGTAGTTACTGACGGGACACAGACCCTTATAGATGATGGAAATGGCGGTTTTACAGGTGATGGGTCAGGAGATATCTACTATGAAAGCGGGTTTGTTGGAGTGAGCTTTGATAATCCTCCTGATGATGACGATCCTATCGGGGTGTATTATTCATATTATAATCCCTGGCCTCCAACAACCGGATCGGTTGGTGACGAGCTCCGTTCAAGGAGAAGGCCAAGGGTCTCCTATGACCCTGTAAACGACAGGTTCTGGATCGTATGGATAGAGTCAAGAGACATCCTCAACAGGATCTCCGAGCTCTGCTTTGGCTTTATGCCTGTCTCCTGGTCGTTCGGAGACCGCTCATTCCCCGGCTATGTGATGCTCGATGGCGACACCCTTGCAGATGTTACGAATGACCTTGGCGTAACAGGTGCTGACATCATAAGGAACGGCCTGACCCGCACAAACAGGCTCATATCCTCCAGTAGCACAGGCCTTGTTGAGAAATACACATACGAATACTTCACAAACATCAACAACATAACCGTTGCCTCTGACACCACATCACCTGCCACACTTATGGCCTGGGAGGGAAGGCGCGGAAAGGGCGTGCTCACATGTAGCTGTGAGGATAGCAATAATAACGATGTCTGCGATCTCGGCGAAACTGTGACGAGCACATTCACCACCTCGGACTACGACGACGGGCTCACCCACATATACGGGCTGTTTAATGATGATATATATGTGGGTGTTATAAACTCCACGATGATAGATAGCACGAACCCCTTAAACGGCTATTATCCATCGATAGGCTTTGATCCCATAACAGACAGGTTCCTGGTTGCGTGGGAGGACATGAGGGATGGCCCGAACACGAAGATATACGGCCAGATACTCTATTCAGGTGGCGGACTATACAACGATAACTTCATAATCTCCTATCAGGACACGGACGGAGACGGCCAGCAGGACGACAATGTTGCCAGCTCAAAACAGACAAAGCCCTTCGTCTCCTACGACAACGCAGAGCAGAGGTTCTTTGTGGTGTGGCAGGACGGCCGAAACAGCACCCTCTCACTTGAAAACCTTGACATATTCGGCCAGAAGGTGGATGCAGAGGGCTCGCTGAGGGGTAACAACTATGCGGTGTTCACCCTCCCATCCAACCAGTATTATCCGGCCATTGCATACGATGACAATCTACAGCAGTTCCTTGCCGTGTGGAAGGACGCAAGGAATGCCGACGACTCCACATGCAGTGCAACAGATGGCCCTGGAACAGGCTCCGACCCGTGTGGCTCTGATGTCTATGGCCAGCTATTCACGCTACAGCAACCATCCCTCACGCTCCTCAACATGGATGACACCCCGCTCACACCACCACTGCTTGATGACTTTGAGAATCCACCAGGAAGTGGCAGTGTGGCGGTTGGTGACTATGCAACCCAGTCCTTCAAGATCCGCAGCACAGGCGATACGACCCTGATGATCTCCGAGATTGACATGACGTGTGGTGGCACGCAGACAGACCTCTCGCCGTTCTCCTTTGATGGCCTCCCGTCAGAGCTCTCAGATGGTGACCCAAACACGACCATAGACCTCGTCCCAGGGGCAGAGCTCACCCTTACAGTGAGGTTCACACCCCTAGCAGGTGGCACATATAACAAGTGCTTCATAATAGAGTCGAACAGTGGGAACCCGCAGGTCAACCTCTCTGCCCTTGCAATAGAGGCCGATATCGCCATTGATCCAACCACATGGGACTTTGGCAATGTCTATGTTGGTAGCTATGGGGAGAAGACCTTTACTGTCCAGAACCTGGGGCTCGCAACACTCAGGATAAGCTCCATCGACAGCCCCAGCAGTCCATTCTCCATATACTCTGATGGATGCTCTGGCCAGGACGTCGCGGCAGGCTCAACGTGCGACATAGTGGTCCGTTTCACACCGCTGTCAGCAGGAACATTCAACTCACAGTTTACCATCCATTCCAATGATCCAGATACACCTGACCTTGATGTCCCACTTGCTGGAACAGGCCTTGGCGCCCAGGACATCACGGTAACCCCATCGTCAGTGGACTTTGGAGATGTCTCAGTGGGTGATAGTAGCCAGCAGACGATCACAGTGAGCAACGATGGGACCGCTGACCTGACCATCAATTCCATCACACCACCTGTTGCACCATTCAGCATTGTGAGCAACAATTGTCCGCTCGCACCATCTGTTCTTGGTGTGGGTAGTAGCTGTCAGATCGTGGTAGAGTTTGCTCCAACATCCGAGGGCACCACATCATCAAACATAGTGATAAACTCCGATGACCCTGATGAACCAACTGTAACCGTTAACCTGACAGGTAATGGTGTCCTCTTCCCTGATATAGATGTAACCCCTACAACTATTGACTTCGGCACGGTTGATCTTTATACAACCAATTATGAGATCCTTACGATTACAAATGCAGGCGGTGACGTCCTGACCATAACCTCTATAGACAACCCTGGCTTCCCGTTCGGTATATCAGAGGACAACTGTACAGGCAACTCACTTTCTGGAGGTTCTTCCTGCACCGTGACGGTCTACTTCAACCCGACATATGAGGGTGTCTTTGATCCATACTTCCTGTATATAAACTCAAATGACCCTGACGAGCCTGTCTTCGAGGTCATACTGAAGGGCACGAGTGTAGCACCGCAGTATACCCTTACGGTGAATCTGACAGGTGGAGGCACCGGAACGGTCACGAGCAATGACGGAGGCATTGACTGTGGTGCTGATTGCAGTGAATCCTATCCACTTAATACAGATGTGACCCTCACAGCCAACCCTGACGCAGGCTCAACATTCGCAGGATGGGGCGGGGACTGTGCTCCATGTGGTACGAATACGACCTGTAATGTGACCATGAGCACAGACCTGACCTGCACGGCCCAGTTTGACCCGCTTGACCCTGCTCCTGACATAAAGGCGAATAACTCAGACGGCCCTGTGACACTCAACCCCGGAGACCCGCTGGTGGTGACCGTCAGCCTTGATCCTGGAAGCAAGGCTGGTGACCCTGCAGACTGGTGGATGCTGGTGAGCACACCAATGGGCTGGTATTACTATGATCCGGTCACCGATTTATGGCTGCCAGGGATGATATGTTCACACCAGGCCCCGCTCTTCAGTGTGAGTGACTTTGTTGTCCTCAACACAACAGCAGCCCCAGAGCCCCAGCTACCGCTTGGACCTGTTATGCCGTCAGGGACATACATCTTCTACTTCGGCGTGGACATGAACATGAACTGCATACTGAATCTCGGTCAGGGATACTATGACAGCGTTGAGGTTACTGTAAATCCCTGATCCCGTATCCCCTTCAGGCCACCCTTCTCCAACGGAAGGGTGGCCTTCTGTTTTAGGGAGGGGGTATCCCTGTCTTTACCACAGTGTCTTAACATGCGGATAATTCAGCATCCTGACATCCTCCTCAATATCCTGCCTCCACCTTTATCCTGCCCATGGGCAGATTACCATGGTCATATTTTTTGTCAAGCCCAAAAAGTTGCACATCGAGGGTGATCTCCGTCTGGGTTGACTTGTGGTGCCCTGTCGGATTATATTAGTCAATCAAACGTTTGTTTAAATTCAGGGTGTGAAGACCGCAAGGCAGAGGATACTGGATACCGCCGAGAGGCTCTTTGCAGAGAAGGGCTTTGAGGGTGTGAGCGTGCGTGAGATAACAGGGAAGGCAGGCTGTAATGTTGCCTCGATCAATTACTATTTCGGCAGCAAAAAGGGGCTCTATCTTGCCGTCTTCAGGGAGAAGATGGTGGGCAGGGTGAGGAAGGTCCAGGAGGCCTTCTGGAGGGAGCTTGAGGGCGAAAGGAGGCCTGATGCCAGGAGGGTGATCAGGGCCCTTGCAAGGGCGTTTCTTAAAAGCCCGTTCTCTGAGAGGGAGAGGCTCCTGCATCATAAACTGATGGCAAGGGAGGCCAGCAGGCCCACCGAGGCATTCGAGATATTCCACTCCGAGGTGGTGATGCCGTTCTTCAATGCCCTTATCGGGCTCCTCAGGCCGTACATGCCTGAGGGCACACAGAGGGATGAGCAGATGCTTTATGTCCTCAGCATCATCGCACAGGTCATGCACTTCAATCTCTCAAGGAATATGATAAGCAGGGTGACAGGCAGGAGGTTTGACGAGGGTTTTATTGATACCCTCATAGAGCACATCGTCAGTTTTTCACTATTCGGTCTTATGGGTGAGGAGAGATGAGATACCTGTCGGTCTTATTGATACTGGTGATCATCGGGTGTGCCCATGTTGTGAGGGAGGAGGCAGGGGTTGATGTCCCAGGGGCATTTAAGAATGCACCATCAGGCACGGCGCCTGAGCTGAGCAGGTGGTGGCAGGACTTCAACGACCCTGTGCTGGATGGGCTGGTTGAGGAGGCCCTGCAGAGCAACCATGACATCCGTCTTGCCACCGAGAGGGTGATCGAGGCAAGGGCAGGTCTTGGTATAAGCAGGGCTGACCTATTCCCAACCGTCAATCTCCAGGCAGACCTGAGCAGGCAGAGGCAGTCTCTCTCCATGCCTCAGGGTGGTTCATACATCTTCGATGCATTCAGCCTCACCCCTGTTGCCTCGTATGAGCTTGACATCTGGGGGAGGCTCTCTTCTGCCGAAAGGGCATCCCGTGAGAGGCTGGTCTCCTCGATGGAGGCAGGGAGGACGGTCATCCACACGGTGATTGCAGACCTTGTGGGCCTCTATTTCCAGAGGATCGGCCTTGAGAGGAAGATCGAGCTTGCACACCTGAGGGTCCAGAATCTTAAGAGGACGCTCAGGATTATCAAGGGCCGATACAGGAGGGGCCTTGCGTCCTATCTGGATCTGCTCCAGGCAGAGACCCAGTTGTCAGAGGCAGAGGTGGCGGTCCCTGCGCTCAGGAGACAGGCGATGGAGCTATCGCAGAGGATATCCATCATAGCAGGCAGGTATCCTGATGAGATAGAGCTGGGGGATATAGATGCCGATTATATTGGCAGACTGGAGCCGATCGGTGCAGGGCTTCCATCAGACCTCCTGCTCAGGAGGCCTGATCTGAGGGAGGAGAGGGCACGGATGGAGGCTGTCTTTGAGGAGCTCAAGGTGGCGAGGGCAAAGAGGTTTCCACAGATAACCCTTACGGGTAGATACGGCTGGTCAAGCGATGCACTTCACAGCCTCTTCAGGCCCGAGAGCGTGATATGGCAGGTTTCGGCAGGGATACTCACCCCCCTGTTCGATGCAGGCAGGCTCAGGGCCTCGGAGGAGGCGGCACTATCAAGGTATCGTCAGGCGATCATCTCTTATGCAAAGACGGTGCTTCAGGCGTTCTACGAGGTGGAGAATGCTTTGATGAAGAGGCAGAGGCTTTATGAGGAGAGGGATCGCCTCATGGGGTTACTTAAACAGGTCAAGAAGACATATGATGTCTCCATGTCGAGGTATCAGAGGGGGCTCGTTGACCTGCTGAGGGTGCTTGAGCTTGAGAGGAGGCTGTTCCAGACCAGGGAGAGGCTTATTGACGTCGAGACAGGGATATTGACAAACAGGGTATTCCTCTACAGGGCCCTCGGTGGCACATGGACGGATAAGGAGGGTTTGTATGAAGGGATGGGGTAAGGGATTAATACAGTTTGTTCTTGTTGTTGTCATAGTCTCGACAGGATTGCTCATAGCCAGGGGACTTATCGCCACAAAGCCAAGGATAGAGAGGGTGGAGGCCCGTGAGGTGGCACCACTGGTGAGGGTCGAGACGGTCAGGACAGGGCCTGTAAGGGTGTTTGTGGATGCCGATGGGACGGTGGAGCCATCAAGGAGGATAGAGCTCGTCCCGGAGGTCTCCGGGAAGGCCCTGTATGTCTCTGAGAACCTGGTCAGGGGCGGTAGGTTCAGGAAGGGCGAGCTACTCATAAAGATCGATGACTCGGATTACATCGCTGCACTGAAGGCCGCAGAGGCAGAGCTGAAGAGGCAGGAGGCGAGGCTCCATCAGTTACAGGAGGAGTCAAAGGAGGCAGAGGAGGAGTGGAGGGAGGTGGACCCTGGTGCCGATCCCCCTCCACTCCTCCTCAGGATACCTGACATAGAGGCGACAGAGGCTGCCATTGAGGCGGCAAGGGCGTCCCTTCAGAGGGCGAGGCTTGATCTTCAGAGGACGGAGATAAGGGCACCCTTCAGTGGTGTGGTGATCTCGGAGAACCTTGACGCAGGCCAGTATCTGAGGGCAGGGCAGTCAGTGGCCGAGGTCTTCTCTGATGAGAGGGTTGAGATCAGGGTGAGCCTCAATGAAAGGGATACGCGCTATATAGAGATACCTGGCTTTAACACAGAGGGTGGCAGGGGTTCGGATGCAGAGGTTGAGGCAAGGTTTGGTGGCAGGCCCTATGAGTGGGAGGGATGGATCGAGAGGGCGGAGATCATCGACAGGAGGACAAGGACCATACCTGTTGTTGTGGTGGTGAGGAATCCCTATGCCACCATGCCACCCCTGTCTGTCGGGGCATTTGTGAGGGTGAGGATAAAGGGGAGGGTCGTCAATGGTGCGGTGCTCCTTGACAGGGCGGCGGTTCAGTGGACAGGCGATGGCAGACCGTTTGTATGGCTGGTGGATGATGAGGCAGGCCTGAGGAGGAGGATGGTCGAGATCGCTGGTTCAAGGGACGGTGGATACATCATAAAGGGTGGTCTTGAAGATGGTGATAGGGTGGTCCTCACACCCCCTCCGATGGCATCAGAGGGGATGAAGGTCAGGACGGAAGAGGGCAGGTGATGAGGCAACTGATCTCGTGGTTTACAGAGAATCATGTGGCAGCGAACCTCCTCATGGCCTTTGTCCTGCTTGTGGGCCTGCTCATGGCCATAAACGCAAAGGTCGAGATATTCCCCGAGACCGCAGCAGACAAGGTGACGGTTACGGTCCTGTATCCTGGGGCCTCTCCTGGAGAGGTTGAGGAGGGGGTGGTGAAGAAGGTCGAGGACGCCGTCTCAGGGCTTGATGGGGTGAAGGAGGTCAATGCATACGCATCAGAGGGTGTGGCCATAATAGAGGTTGTGGCAGTAAAGGGCTGGGATGTTGATAAATTGTTTGATGATATAAAGTCAGAGATAAACCGTTTAACCACACTGCCCGAGAATGCCGAGAGGCCCGTGATAAAGAAGTTCGTCTTCAAGGCGCCTGTGCTGAATGTGGCTGTTTATGGTGATGCGCCGATTCACATCCTCAAGGAATACGCCGAGAGGATAAGGGATGATATAGCAGGACTGCCACATGTTACACAGGCAGAGCTCTTCGGGGTGACCGGTCCGGAGATATCTATAGAGATACCAGAGGAGAACCTCCGCAAGTATAATCTGACGCTTAATGAGGTTGCACAGGCCGTCAGGAGGTGGAGTATTGATCTTGGTGGTGGTGAGATAAAGGAGGGTGCAGGATACATCCTGCTGAGGGCAAAGGGGAAGAGGTATCGTGCATCTGAGTACAGGGACATCGTCATTCTCAGCAGGCCTGATGGTGCAGAGGTCAGGCTCTCGGACATAGCCACAATAAAGGACACCTTTGAGGAGCACGAGAGGGGCTCAAGGTTTAACGGCCTTCCATCTGTTGGCATACTGGTCTACAGGATAGGGCAGGAGAATGCCCTGACCGTGGCATCAGAGGTTAAGGAGTATATAGCCAAATTACGCCCAACGCTACCTCCAAGTATCCATGTCGATACATTCGGCGATCGTTCGGAGATACTCAAGGCAAGGCTCTCGCTACTTCTCAAGAACATGTCCTATGGTATGGTGCTCGTAATACTCGTCCTCGGCCTATTCCTCAACAGGAGGCTCTCCTTCTGGATCACCCTTGGCATCCCCATAGCATTTGCCTTCGGGCTCGCCATACTGCCCTTTTATGATGTATCAATCAACATGATAAGCCTGTTTGCCTTTATCATGGTGCTCGGCATAGTGGTGGATGATGCGATAGTGGTGGGAGAGAGTGTCTTCAGGAAGCGTGAGGAGGGCATGCCTGCATTCCGTGCAGCAGTGGAGGGGACGATGGAGGTTGCGGTGCCCGTGGTGTTCTCTGTGCTGACCACGATCGCTGCGTTCTGGCCGCTACTGCTTGGCAGTGGTGTGATGGGAAAGGTCATAAAGAACATCCCCATAGTGGTGATCGCCGTGCTCTCAGGCTCACTGATCGAGGCGTTGCTCGTGCTACCTGCCCATCTTGCAAGGACAAGGGTTCCTCCCACGAAGGGCAGGAAGGAGAGGTTTGTGTCAGACTGTATCAGGGGTTTTGTTGAGGGACCGTTCAGAAAGGGCCTCAGGCTTGCCCTTGAATGGAGATACCTGACCATTGCAACAGGGCTCTCTATCCTTATCCTGTCACTGGGGCTGTGGTTCGGGGGAAGGATAAAGTTTACCTTCTTCCCAAAGGTTGAGAGCGATCGCATGATATGTGAGGTGACCATGCCACCAGGCACACCATACAGCAAGACCCTGAGGGTGATCGAGAGGGTGGAGCGTGCAGCCATCGAGGCAGCCAAAGAGGCTGAGAGGATGAGGAACGATCACTCGGAGCCACTCATCAGATACACCTACTCCATCCTCGGTTCCCAGATACCCATGGGTCATCGGAGTAGCACGAGCCCCTCACCCAGCGGGAGCCATGTGGGGCAGGTGATCGTCCAGTTGATCGGTTCTGAGAAACGCAGGGAACTGAGCACATCAATGGTTACAAAGATGTGGAGGGAGAAGGTGGGAGAGGTTCACGGTGCGGAGAGTGTTCGTTTTTACAGTGAGCTATTCAGTGCAGGGAAGGCCGTCTCCTTTGACCTCACCATGCATGATGAGGAGGCCCTGCACAGGGCCGTGGAGGATCTGAAGGCAGAGCTCAAGAGGTATCCCGGTGTATATGATATAGAGGACAGTTACATCCCTGGTAAGGAGGAGATCCGTCTTTCGCTCAGGCCCTCTGCCAGGAGCCTTGGCATAACCCTCTCTGAGCTTGCCCAGCAGGTAAGGGCGGCCTTTTATGGTGTTGAGGCACTGAGGATACAGAGGGGGCTGGATGAGGTCAAGGTGCTTGTGAGGTATCCTGAGGAGGAGAGGAGGCACCTTGAGAGCCTCCTGAGGATGTATATCCGAACACCTGACGGCAGGGAGGTGCCATTCTCAGAGGTTGCGGTTCTAAAGAAGTCTCGCAGTTATGTTACCATCACGAGACGCGACCGCAAGAGGATAGTGACGGTGAGTGCAGAGGTGGATGAGAATGTTATGAATGCAAACGAGCTGAGGAAGGAGATAGAGGAGAACATCCTTCCACGGTTGAAAGACCGTTATCCTGGCCTCAGGTATACCATTGCAGGTGAGGGCAAGGAACAGAGGGAGTCGATGGCAGATGTGATGAGGGGGTTTGTCATAGCACTCATCCTTATATACACACTGATCGCTATACCCCTGAGGAGCTTTGGACAGCCTGTGGTGATAATGTCTGCCATACCTTTCGGGATAATAGGTGCCATCTTTGGTCATATGGTGATGGGCATGAACCTCAGTATAATGAGCCTCTTTGGTGTGGTGGGCCTGTCGGGTGTTGTGGTGAATGACTCCCTCATACTGTTTGCCGAGATAAACAGGTTGAGAAGGGAGGGCCTTGAGACATTTGATGCGATAATCAGGGGCACCTCTGTGAGGTTCAGGCCGGTTATACTCACAACCCTCACGACCTTTGCAGGCCTCATACCCATCATCACGGAGAGGAGTGTCCAGGCAAGGTTTTTGATTCCGATGGCGCTGACCCTTGCGTCAGGTGTACTCTTTGCCACCCTGATAACCCTTGTGCTGGTGCCGTGTGGCTACAGGATAATGGAGGATATAAAGGGCCTGTTTACGAGATGAGCAGGAGCATGGTGAATACGATGTTTGCCGTGAAGTGGAAGATGACAGAGGGGAGGATGTTTGAGGTCTTCATATAGAGATAGCCCATGACGAGTGAGGGGAAGAATGTGAGGGCCGAGGATAAGTCACCGTCAAATATGAGTTTGGGCAGGTGGATGATGGAGAAGAGGACGCTCACCATAACGACCCCTTTTATGTTGTTGCCGATGACCTCCTGAAGAAACCCCCTGAAGTATATCTCCTCCGGTATCGAGACGATAAAGAGGTGGAAGAGGATGACCTCCATAGAGGGCAGGGTGATATCACCGCTGTGGGATATCAGATACACCAGAGATGGTAGGAGTATGATGAACGAGACCAGCAGGCCGATCAGGGTATCCCTCTGATTCACCCTTATATTTACCCTTTTCTGGATCAGATAGGGGGTGACTGCGAGGAACAGGGGGATGAGGTATTTAAAAAGGCCACGGGAGAAGGCATAGTGGATGATTACCAGGATCAGAAGGATGGCGTATGTATATAATGCCTTCTCCCGTGCCGTCTTCAGCTTCGATTATCTTCCCTTTCTCCGCAGCGCGATAAGTATGGTCAGGGCTGGTATCAGGAGTATTGCTATATCGACAGGCTGATCAGATGGGCCTGTCACAAGCGAGCATCCTCCGCCTCCGCCCCTCTTTGGCTCTGTCTCAGGGGTTGTGACAGATACCTCGTTTGAATAGAATGACTCAGAGATATTGTTGTATACCTTTATCCTGTAGATATAGGTGGTTAGTGGGTAGAGGTCTGTGTCAGTATATGTGGTGGTGTCAGGCGGTAGATCTGCGATCACAGAGAAGTTCCCGTCGGTGGTCCTTCTTTCCAGGATGTATCCGTCCTCTCCGGTAGCGTTGTCCGTCCATGAGAGGGTTACCTCTGTTGGTGACTGGGCTATGGCCGTGAGGTCTGTGGGTATGAGCAGTGAGGCGACAGCAAGATGGGCGTTCACCCTTCCGCCTGTCTTTATCCACCCCTGCAGTGAGGGGAGGATATCCACATATCTCAGGATCGTATCCCTGACCTGTGTATAGGTGAAGGCGGTATTATGGACGCCATCATAATGGCTATAGATGAGTCCTGCAATGCCTGCCACATGGGGCGCTGCCATGGAGGTGCCTGAGAACCTCTCCACCTCTCCATAGCCTGGATAGCCACTCCACCATATCGGGACAGTACTGAATATGTATACACCAGGTGCAGCAACATCAACAGAACTCAGGCCATAATTGCTGAAGTGTGCCCTCATGTCGTTCTGGTCGGTTGCTGCAACGGCTATTATATTCGGCAGGTTATAGCTTGCAGGATACAATGGGCTCTCTGCATCATTGTTGTTCTCCTCGTTGCCAGCAGCGGCTATGAAGAGGACCCCTGCACTGTTGGCAGTGCTTATGGCTTCATATAGCGAATAGGAATAATCATAGCTCCCCCAGCTTGCATTTATGATCCTTGCGCCGTTTGATACCGCATACTCTATGGCATTCACAGCACCCTCGATGTCTCCAACGCCCTGTGCATTCAGAAAGCTCAGCGCCATCAGTCTCACATTCCACATCACGCCTGCTATGCCCTCCGCGTTGTTCCCCTTTGCCCCTATGATCCCTGCTACATGTGTGCCATGCCCGTGTTCATCCATGGGGTCACTGTCCGGGTCTTTGGCCTCATCACAGATCCATTCCATATTCTCTTCGTCATAGACATATCTCTCACAGGTTGTAAAGTCCCATCCCACACAGTCATTCACATATCCATTCATGTCATCGTCATCCTCGGCGCCTGCCTCTTCATTACAGTCCTCATCCTCATTTATCCATATATTCCCGACAAGGTCAGGGTGGTTGTAATCCACGCCCGTGTCAGTAATGGCAATGATTATATTACTGCTCCCTGTGGTTGTATCCCATGCCTCCGGGGCATCTATATCAGCGTCAGGTGTGCCACCTGCATAGGAGCCTGTGTTGTGCAGGGCCCACTGATTCGGCTGGAAGTATGTGTCATTTGGCATGGTGAATGTACGAATGATATAGTTTGGTTCTGCATATTCGACATTTGGATCAGACATATATTGAATTATTGCATCCTCTACAGAAACGCCCTCAGGAAGCCTGACACGCTCAAGGTTTGGCACCGTGCCAACCACTTTCCTTGAGGCCACACCAACTCTCTGATGCAGATCGGATATAACGCCTGAGGGTGCGTCAGGTTTGAACTTCACAAGCACCTCACCCTTGACATACTCTCCCCTTGCCATATTTGAGAGGATCGACTGAACGGTGATCCGGGGTCTCTCAACCGTGCCACTCTGTCCGGTGGCACTGACCGTTCCTGTGTCCTGGTTGGTGGATGTGGTCATGTTGCTCCCACATGATATGAGTAAGAGTATCATGAGAAGATAGCCTATTTTCCTCATCCTTTTCCCCTTTCTCTTTAAGATTTAAAGATTTAATTACACCTTTAAAATTGAATCATATTTAAGAGTTATTGTCAAGAAAAATATGAAAAAATTAATGTGATTCAGATCACACTCATCCATTCTGCACCATTAACCCGCAGGGATCTTTGTTATATTCACCTTATCTTATTGACCTTACGATATACTATAATTAATTTAAAATGGGGGAGGAAGTTCAAGATATTGGTATTCTGGCTAATCCATCCTTGAAGAAGGAGGGATATCATGAAGAGATTATTCTTTGTTCTATGTTGTTTGGCTTTTGTTTTTACCGGCTATTCAGAGGGGGCGATCTTTAATGTTTCAAATCCGGTGGAGTTTCAGAACGCGCTGACAACTGCACAATCAAATGGTGAGGATGATGTCATCAATGTTGCACCTGGAACTTATAATCTTACCGCCACACTCACCTATGAAACAAGTGATGGTGATGGCTCCTTAACTATTCAAGCCGAGGTTCCATCAAATTTACCCATCCTTGATGGAGGAGACACGGTGCGAGTAATGTTTATTGATAATGACCTTGACTCGGATAACGAGGGAGACGCTGGCCAGGTTATTACAATTAGAAATATCATCTTTCAAAGGGGCTATGCCACGGTAATCGGAGGGGTTTATCTTGAGATGGGAGAGGGTGACATAGTTATTGAAAATAGCCAATTTTTAAATAATAAAAGCTCTGATGGTCCAAGCGGTTGCTGTAGTGTTGTATCAACCTCAGGGAGGGTTACTATTAAGAACAGTATATTTAAAGGCAACGAATTGGGTGAGTATGGCTATGGTAGTGGTGGATTATCTGTAGGTTCAAGAAATTCGATTTTTATTATGAATAATACCTTTGAAGATAATACAGGTACTATGGAGGGAGGAGGATTATTTGTTCATGGAGGGGAATGCATTCTTGTAAATAACCTGTTTAAAGATAATTATCTTAAAGGGTCTTTTGACGGTGATGGTGATAGCTTTGGTGGAGGAGTGAGTATTTCTGTGAATGGTTATCCAGATGGCAAGGATATAATTTTAAGAGATAACTTTTTTACATCTAACAAGCCAGCTATTGGTGGTGGTGCATGGATTCGAGCAATGTATGCCAATATCTTTATTGAAAACAACAGGTTTGTTAGGAATGGTGTGGAGGGTCTTGGTATGGATATAGGGCCATACGGGGAAGTATTTTTGGTGAATAATATATTCAGCCAGAACGGATATGGCAGATATTACTTGGGCATCCTGATTAATGGGAATGAATCTACAATAAATATAATAAACAACATAATATGGGGTCACCATAGAAGACAGGGATGCGCAGGGTTATATGCCTCTCTTTATGGAGGAATTGATCTGAATTTATACAATAATATATTCTGGGATAACAGCTCGGACGATGGAGCAAACGATGTGGCGGTTTATACATATCATGATCATATAAATATTTATAATAATATCTTCAGTTGTGATGATTTTTCAGGGAGTAGCAATTGTCTCATGATAGAGGACATCAGCTTCTACTCGTATGGCGATAACATTTCGGCTGATCCTCTGTTGGTTGATCCCTCCAATGGAGACTTCCACCTTCAGGCAGGCTCACCAGCCATAGACGCAGGATACAATGATGCCCCTGGTCTTCCATCTACGGACTTTGAGGGAGACCCCAGAATTATCAACGGTACGGTTGATATTGGAGCGGATGAGTATAGTGACCTTGTCATAGACATAAAGGCTAATGGTTCAGATGGGCCTGTTAATCTTCAGCATGGAGAGGTGCTTTCAGTGACTGTCTCCCTTGCACCAGGGGATATGGCAGGGCAGGGTGCAGACTGGTGGGTGATTGCAAGGGATCCATCATTTAGATACTACTTTTATGATTCTGATACAGGGGGGTGGGTCCTTAAGTGTTTCTCCTGTATGCCCATAGTTTCCTACCAGGGTGGGCTTATTGAGATGGGTCCCTATGAGGTTCTGAACACCACTGCTGGGCCACAGATGCTTGGTGTCAACACGGCTGATTTACCCACAGGGACATACACCTTCTATTTTGGGGTTGATCTGGACATGGACGGGAGGATAGACATGAATCAGATGTATTATGACAGCGTGGAGGTTAGCGTAGTGCCATAACTATGTGAAATAAGGAGCAAAACAAGGGTATAATTAAGTGGGATTTTTAAGTTGAGAAGGCAGGAAATTTGTGATATATTTGTTTTATGTAAAGGGGTCTTAAACCCGATAAGTTAATCTTCTCTGAAAGGGGGGATTTTGATGAATAAGGCATTAATGGTGGTATTTTTAATATTGATTTTTGTGATGCCGTGCATTGCAGTGGCTGGAGGGGCAAAGAGTCTGGATTTGAGCAAGGCAGAGAGTTCAAGGATAACAGAGGGATACGGGAAGCTACCCCTTTATTTCATTCCCAACATGGGGCAGGTGGATGGGAGGGCGAGGTATTATGAGAGAGGCTCAGGGCATTCCACATATTTCACGGAAGATGGAGTGTATATTGTATTGAGCAGGGCGGAGGAGAGAGAGACCAAAGGGGTAAAGAAGACAGAGGTAGAGGCGATCAAGCTCACATTCCTTAATTCAAAGAAGGCAGTAGAGGTAGTGGCTGAAGAGAGGCAAGAGGGCAGGGTGAACTATTTTATAGGGAATGACCCCAAGAAGTGGAGGACAGAGATACCAACATACAGGAGGGTGAGGTATAAAGGGGTATATAGAGGCATAGACATAGTGTTTTATGGTGACAACAGGGGGCTTGAGTATGATGTGGTGGTAGGGGCAGGGGCTGATCCATCGGATGTTAATCTTGGCTACGAAGGGATAAAGGAATTGAGGGTTAAAGATGATGGAGACCTTGAGGTAGTTCTGTTAGACGGGGGTAAGATAATTCAGAGGAGGCCCCGTGTTTATCAGGAGATAGGTGGCAGGAGAGTAGAGCGTGAGGGGAGGTTTGTGATAAAGGGAGTGGAGGATGGGAGGTATGTGTATTCCTTCAATATAGGGGAGTATGACAGGAATTATCCTCTCATAATAGATCCTGTGCTTATCTATTCCACCTATCTTGGCGGAAGTAATGATGATCATGGGTATGATATAGCAGTAGATCATAATGGTAATATCTATGTGACAGGATATACATGGTCAACGGACTTTCCCACTCTGAACCCTATTCAGGGTTCAAATGCAGGCGGTTATGATATTTTTGTCACGAAGCTAAATCCCACAGGCAGTGCCATCGTCTATTCCACCTACCTTGGTGGAAGCGATTGGGAGTATATCAGTGACATAGCGGTAGATACCTTTCAGAATGCCTATGTGGCAGGATATACGTTATCAACGGACTTTCCCACTCTGAACCCTATTCAGGGTTCAAATGCAGGCGGTTGTGATATTTTTATCACGAAGCTAAATCCCACAGGCAGTGCCCTTGTCTATTCCACCTACCTTGGTGGAA
>Ga0180893_112_pt1 | contig 81988 bp, 67 predicted proteins | sample Deesub1362A_J573_FD_124286 | JGI IMG/M metagenome (GOLD analysis project Ga0180893, IMG submission 124286) | Nitrospirae bacterium JdFR-81 | reverse complement strand
ATGGCTTGAACCTCCTGTCATTATTGATTGTACAGGTGATATTCTATCACCTTTGACAGAGGTTTCAAGCCTTATGATAATTTTTTAGCGGACACTACTGTCCTTTTATATAAAACAATGATTACCTCAACAGGTGCAATTACATATGGTGCTGATGCGCTCAACCATGATCCCCACGCAGTCCTCCTGGAGATATTCCCTTCGTTCCATATGATTGTAGAGTGATACTTAAACCCTATGCCTTTGGCGATTGTTGTAAGGTCTGCCCCTACACTCTGCTGTCCTCCCTTATTTTTATCAAGTGGAATATTCAGGCAGAGTCTTCCATCCTCCTTTAGCCAGTGATAACACCGTGTTAGCCATTTTCTGCTAAATTCAAGATAGTCTCTATATGAGAGTTTGTCGTTGTGGGAGTTATACTTGATGTCAACATTGTATGGAGGAGAGGTAACTATTAAATCAATACTGTGGTCTTCGATCTCTTCTGTCTTGAGCACGTCATCGTTGATTATCTTTAGCCATTCATTTTCGAAAAAAATATGAGCTTTCATACAAGTTCCTTGCTGATCTCTGGATTAAGGATATTATATCAGAAAGGGATATGTTGTGGAGATGGGGTTATTGGTGGTAAGATTCGACATTTTTATGTTTTGTTTGGAAACAGATGTATTTTTATGTATAATCTTTTTGCATGGAGAGAGTAGAAAAAGCGCAGTTTCCTTTCCTTCTTCGTATCCTGACAGGTCAGGTGATAATCCCTGAAGCAGTTGATGGATGAAGATGAATGAAAGTGAGTTGAGACAGAGGCCAGACGAGACCCTTGACAGTATCAGGGATGTGAGGCTCTTTCAGGCAAAGAGGGGCTACAGATTCAGTGTCGATGCCCTCCTGCTTGAGGACTTTATACCTTCGGCAAAGTTCAGAAGGGCCATTGAGCTCGGCACAGGCTCAGGGATTATCTCTATACTCCTTTCGAAGAGGCTCAGGGACATAAAGATTACAGCTGTTGAGATACAGCCGTCACTTGCAGAGAGGGCCGAGAGGAATGTGAGACTGAACGGCCTTGATGACAGGATAGAGATACTGAATAGGGACATAAAAGAATTAAAGGGCATATTCCCTCCCAACAGGTTTGACCTTGCGTTCAGCAACCCTCCCTTCAGGAAGGTGAAGACAGGACTTCTCAGTATCGATGACGAGAGGAAGATAGCGAGGCACGAGATAAAGATGGGCCTATATGAGCTCATCGACATCGCATCATATCTCCTCAAGAATGGTGGCAGGTTCTTTCTCATCTATCATCCGTTCAGGCTTGCGGAGCTTATAAGCATCCTGAGAGAACGGAGGCTTGAGCCAAAGAGGATGAGGTTCATCCACTCAAGGGAGGGTGAAGAGGCGAAGATGGTGGTGATTGAGGCATCAAAGGGTGCGGGTATATGGCTGAGGATCGAACCGCCCCTTTATATTTATAAAGGGGATAAGGAATATACTGACGAGATGAAGAGGATATACGGTCATCTATAGGCTGACTTATCACCTATATCATAGTGGATCGGCATAAAGACCTTCCTGAATGTGAAGAGTGTATAGATCGTGGTGAGAAACAGGAGGCTGTATCTTATCCACTCAATCGATACACCACCTGCGGAAAGGACCAGCAGATACAGGGGCATTATTATAGCGATGAGATAACCCTCAAGCAGTCCAAAGCAGAAGGCCTCCTTTGCCGTGACAAAGCCAAGGCACCCTGCAAGGGGCAGGAGCAGCAGCGGCCCGTAGGTTCTGGAGAGCACGATGCCTGCCGCGTCGCCCTTTCCAAGGTAGAGCAGCACCAGCAGGCACAGGATAGAGAGGTAGTACAGCCTCTTTAACAGCCTGTGTAGCTTGCTCATGTAAAGGTGCATAAAGAATACACTGAGGCCTGTGGCAATGTAAAGGAGCAGGAGCAGGAGGTTCAGTCTTGGTGTATATCCTCTATAATAAAAGGAGGCGATCGTCATGGCGATTATGATCAGCATTGACATGGCGATGCCTATCCTGTAGAGGATCACGGTGATACGATCCGTCATTGTAAGTGGCTGGAACTCTATCCTCTCGCCCATCTCTATATATAATATCCTCCTTAAATTTTATCCTCAAGTTATGTTAAAATTATGCTTGACGGGGCTGTAGCTCAGTTGGGAGAGCGCGTGAATGGCATTCACGAGGTCGGGGGTTCGATCCCCCTCAGCTCCACCAGATTTCCCTCCCTTCTATTCATAGCAACACTTACAGATTTCCCTGAGGAATAATCTGGTATAATTAAAATAAAAAAGGGGAGGGTAGTATCTATCGCCACGATTTACGGTAATACATCAGGCCTTAAGAAGAGCGAACTCAAAGCGATAGAGAGGATCTATCGCAGGCGTATCCCGAAGGACAGGGCGATCACACATGAGCTGGCAAGGTATGTGGCGGAGTGTTCTGCATCCATAGGCCGTCAGATAGGCGTGCTTGTGGATCGGGGTGGCAATGTCAGCCATGTGATCGTTGGTGATGCAAAGGGCATATTCATCCCCGAACTGAGTGATTATCCACTTGGGCGGAGGGTGCTCAGGGGACTGAGGCTCATCCATACACACCTCAAGGACGAGAAGGTGAGTCAGGACGATATCACAGACCTTTCACTCCTGAGGCTGGATGCCCTTATAACCATAATGATGAAGGATGGCCAGCCCAGGAGTATCTCGATGGCACACCTTGGTGCCTCTGATTCCAAGAATTACGAACTCCTCGGCCCTTACCCCTTCCATACGATTGACAGTGTGTTCGGTGGCTTTGATGCGCTCGTCTCCATGGTTGAGGAGGCGTTGAGGGCACGCAGGGGTGGTATCGATGTGAGTGACACAAGGGAGAGGGCTATACTCGTGAGTGTGTCCACAGGGCCAAGGCATGAGCAGGAGGATTCCATGGAGGAGCTGAAGGAGCTTGCAAGGTCGAGCAATGTGGTGGTCCTGGATACAGTTCTACAGAGGCCAAAGCAGATCAACCCAAAATACCTGATGGGAGAGGGGAAGCTGAAGGAGCTCATCATCAATGCCATGAACAAAGGGGCGACACTCCTGATATTCGATCAGGATCTGAACCCCTCCCAGATGAAGGCGATAAGTGATGTTACAGAGCTTAAGGTTATAGACCGCACCCAGCTCATCCTTGATATCTTTGCCCGAAGGGCCCACAGCCGTGATGGTAAGGTTCAGGTGGAGCTTGCACAGCTCAAGTACAGATTGCCGAGGCTCACCGGCAAAGGTACGGCCATGTCACGATTGATGGGGGGGATAGGCGGAAGGGGCCCTGGAGAGATGAAGCTCGAGGTGGACAGGAGGAGGGTCAGAGAGAGGATAGCTATGCTGGAGAGGGAGTTGAAGGTCCTGAGCCGTGCGAGGCAACAGAGGAAGCAGCGGAGGGTCAAGAAGGGTATACCAATTATCTCCATCATAGGATACACCAATGCAGGCAAATCCACCCTGCTCAACAACCTTACAAATAGCAATACATTCGTAGAGGATAAGATGTTTGCAACACTTGATACAACGAGCAGGAGGTTGAGGTTCCCAAGGGAGAGGGAGGTTATAATCACAGATACCGTGGGGTTCATACGCGATCTTCCCAGGGACCTCCTTGCCGCATTCAAGGCCACCCTTGAGGAGCTCGAGGATGCAGACCTCCTGATACACCTCGTTGACATATCAAATCCAAGGTTTGAACAGCATATGAGGTCGGTCGATAAGATCCTCTCCGAGCTCGGCCTTTCCAATAAGCCGACCCTCCTTGTCTTTAATAAAGAGGACCTCATTGATAGTGAAGAGGCAGAGGCCATATGCGAAAGGTATAACGGGATATCGATATCCGCACTCAAACCCAACACATTTTACAGATTACTCGATGCCATAGAGAGGGTATTGTGGCCTGTAGATAGGGCAGTGGATGAACGAGAATATAGAGAGGCTTATACAGTTTATCAGCAGGGTCATTAAGGGCAAGGAGGATGTGATAAGATATGCGGTGGTCACCCTCCTTGCAAGGGGTCATCTCCTTATAGAGGATGTCCCTGGGGTGGGGAAGACAACCCTTGCCTTCAGCCTTGCTAAGGCGATCGACTGCGAGTTCCAGAGGATACAGTGCACCTCTGACCTCCTGCCAAGCGATATCATCGGGGTGAATGTCTATAACCCCGAGACAAGGGAGTTTGAGTTCAAACAGGGCCCTTTGTTTGCAAATATAGTCCTTGTTGATGAGATCAACAGGACCTCACCCAAGACCCAGTCAGCACTGCTTGAGGCCATGAATGAGAGGAGGGTCTCGGTCGAGAGGAGGACCTTTCAACTCCCTCAACCATTCATGGTTATTGCCACACAGAATCCGGTCGAATACTACGGGACCTTCCCGTTGCCTGAAAGCCAGTTAGACAGGTTCATGATGCATGTAAAGATTGGCTATCCTGAGTATGAGTTCGAGGTGGACGCCCTGAGGGAGATGAGGGAGCTTGATGAGATCGAGGGGTTTGGACATGTGCTTAAGAAGGAGGATGTCCTCCTGATGCAGGAGGAGGTGAAGGCCGTTAATGTGGATAGAGACATTATTGACTATATACTCCGTATCGTTGACAGGACCCGTAATCACAACAACATAAGGCTCGGCATAAGCACAAGGGGTGCGCAGTTTCTGTTGAAGTCGTCACAGGCCCTTGCATATGTGAAGGGCAGGGACTATGTAATCCCTGATGATGTTAAGGAGCTCTCACCGATGGTCTTTGGTCACAGGATAATCCTTAAGACCAGGACCTATATATCGGATGCCGATGAACTCATCAGGGAGATAGTTGGTGGGATAAGGGTCCCTGTATAAGATGGCCAGTATACGCCTCAAGAAGGAGGGCAAGAGGTTCCTGATAGCAGTTGTCCTCATCGGTTTTGCATCCTTCAATACCGGTAACAACCTCATCTACCTCATATTCTCACTGATGCTCTCCATAACCCTCATATCGTTCGTGCTTGCCGTGGTCAATCTGAGGGGGCTCAGGGTGCAGCTTTCGTTTAAGGAGCCTATATACGCAGAGACACCTTATAGCCTGGAGGTGGAGGTCGAGAATTCAAAGGCCATCCCCTCTTATTCGGTCTCTATCATCCTGCCCTTTGAGGGGCAGAGACTGTATCTCCCTTCTATCAAAAGGGGGGTGAGTAGAAGGGGCTTTGAGGGGATCATCATCAGGAAGAGGGGGAGATACCGTGTCAAGGAGCTCCGTTTAATGACAGGTTTTCCTTTCATCTTTATGTATCTCTATAAGAGCCTGGAGTGGGACGCAGAGGTGATCGTTTATCCACAGATCATGGATATAAGGCCGTTGCTTGTGGATATGGTGCCGCTTCCTGCTGAGACAGGCAGGCCGAGGATAACACACGACGGAGAGTTTATATTTGCAAGGGAGTATGTATATGGTGAGGAGAGCAGACGGATCGACTGGAAGGCGACCGCAAGGACACAGAAGACCATGATGAAGGTCTTCTCAAAGGGTGATGAGAGGCTCGCCACGATTATACTTGACGATGCAGGAGGGGGCATGGAGGATGACTTCGAGAAGGCCGTCTCTGTCTGTGCATCCCTCTGCTCCGAACTCATCCAGATGGGTTATTATGTAAGGCTCATAACATGCAGGAAGGTGGTCCCTTTTGGCAGGGGCAGGGTGCATCTGTTCAAGATACTCGACATCCTTGCCGGTATAAGACAGGTGGATGCCGGCAGATGTCCTGTGGAGGAGTTATCCGAGGGGTTGAGTATAGCGGTTTTATGCTCTGATTCACCAGGGATTTCAGGGATTGCCTCACAGTGTTCAGGTGTGATAGATGCCAGGTATATATAAACTCTTCACAGCGATAGTCGCCATCATCGGGAGTGTAAGCCTTGTATCAACAGGAGAGATAAACCCTGGATTCTCCATTATCGGGTCAATCCTTCTATACGGTTATTACAGGTCACTGAGGGGATATAGACAGCTCCCAAGAGAGGCGGTGGGCGCCCTCTCATTCACCACATTCATTGTCTTCCTGGTCAATTTCTATATCAACAAGGATGTGTTCATCTCCGTTGCACAGATGACCCTGATCTTTCAGGCTATAAAATCCTTTGATATAAAGGAGCCGTGGGATCCCCTGCAGGTCTTCTTCATGTCCCTGCTTCAGCTCCTCATGGCCTCGGAGCTTACAAACTCCATCTATTTCGGAATCATTTTCGTCTTATTTGTCATCTTTATAGTGATTTCCATCCTCGTTGGCCATTTTGTGATTGAGGGGCAGAGGGATTTCGGCCCATTCCTCAGGCCGATGGCATTCATTACCATTGTCACCCTTGTGCTCACGGCAATGTTCTTCGTAACCATCCCGAGGCTCAGGAGCGGTTTCTGGGGAGGCAGTCTCTCAAGGGGTATCAAGACAACAGGCTTCTCTGAGAAGGTCGATTTTGGGTCTTTCGGCAGGGTGAAGCAGGATGAGACCATAGTGATGAGGATGGTCGTAAGGCCTGATAAAGGTGGGCCATATTACCTCAGGGGTATGACATTCGACTATTTCGACGGGATGGCGTGGTATGACACACATAAGGACTCAGTGAGGGTATACAAAACACCGGATGAATTCCACACCGATGTCCCTCTAAACGCAGAGAGGTATGAGGCAGAGGTATATCTTGAACCCTTGGACTCAGAGGTCATCTTTACCTTCAAGAGGCCATACAGGATGGAGTCCGAGGGCTTCTTCCTCAGAGAGGATAATGCAGGTGCCCTTTATATGAGACAGAAGGTCTCCAAGAGGTTTTTTTATAAGCTCTTCAGTGTGGATGGTTTCTATGCCGATAAGGAGTATCTCGCCTCCTATCTCCAGATTCCCCCTGATATTGAGGGCATAAAGAGACTTGCCGAGGAGGTTACCGCTGGTGCGAAGACCCTGACTGCAAAGGCAGAGGCCATAAGGGGTTTCTTGTTGAAGAATTACGAATACTCACTCTTCACAAGGGAGCCACCTGAGGGGGTCACACCCCTTGAGGATTTCCTCTTCTACACAAAGAGGGGATACTGTGAACACTTCGCAACCGCCATGGTCCTCATGCTCCGCTCTATCGGCATCCCTGCAAGGCTTGTGACAGGCTTCCTCACTGGTGAGAAGAACGAGATGGGCGATTATTACCTGATAAGGCAGTCAGATGCCCATTCATGGGTTGAGGCATTCATTGACGGGAGGTGGCTCATCTTTGATCCCACCCCACCGGTATTCGTGCCTCATAAGAGGGGCCTACTGCTCTTTGTTGACGTGATAAAGATGAAGTGGAGCAGGTATGTCGTGGGCTTCTCCTCTTATGATCAGGTGCGCATGGCTACATATGTCTTTAATTATCCAGTGATAAGGCTGGGGATGTTCCGATCTTTATTATCATGGATCATACTCATTATCATCACCCTCATCATCATCTCCATCCTAATAGGCGGTCTCAGGATGAGGCCCTTCCCCTATGTCAGATACAGGGGTGTCTCTGCAGAATATATGAGATTCGTGAAGAGGGTCAGGAGGAATGGGGGGAGGCTCTCTCCTGCCTCGGATACAGAGGAGGTGTTGACAGAGGCGATAAGGACAGGGAGGTTTGACCGTGATGCCGTCAGGAGGTTTATAGAGGCATACAGGTTTCTGAGGTTTTCAGGCAGGCAGGATGAGGCCATGCTCAGGGAGTTCTATGAACAGGCAAGGAGGTTGAGGAGGGACCACGGTTGAGAAGGGTCTTTAAGGAGATAATGGTCCGCCAGGTGCTTACAGACACAGGCATCCCTGGTGAGAGGTACTGTATAAACCCCTATGTGGGCTGTGCACATGCATGCAGATACTGCTATGCAACATTCATGAAGAGGTTCACAGGCCATACAGAACCCTGGGGTTCATTCGTGGATATCAAGATCAATGCACCTGAGGTATTGAGGAGGCAGTTAAGAAGGGCCAAAGGAGGCGGTATAATCATGAGTTCGGTGACAGACCCTTACCAGCCTGTTGAATCAAGATATTTGATTACAAGGAGGTGTCTCGAGGTCATGACGCTCTATAGATTCCCGCTTAATATACTCACAAAGTCTCCCCTCATCCTGAGGGATATTGATCTTATACAGAGGCTTGAGGATGTGGAGGTTGGTCTGACCATAACCACTGAGGATGAAGGGGTCAGGAGGCTGTTTGAGCCCCATGCACCACCCATTGAGAGGAGGATTGATGCCCTCAGGAGACTTCATAGGGCCGGTATCAGGACCTATGCATTCATAGGCCCTGTGCTGCCGATGAATCCTGAATCCCTTGCCAGGAGGCTGGTGCCGTATGTCAACAGCATACTCATAGACAGGATGAATTATACCGAGAGGGTAAGGTGGATTTACAGGAGATACGGGATCGAGAGGTGGCTTGATGGCGAATTTGTTGACAGGATCATAAACAGGCTCCGATGCGTCTTTGGCGAGAAAGAGGTGGATGTCTGTTAAGAAAAACACTTGACATTCCTTTCTTATTTGTTAATATACTTATAAATTCTTGATTCGAGAGGTAGTGATGTAAGGGTGGAAGAGGATGAGGTAGATCGGTCAGGGAAGGACAGGGAGATCATGGACATTGATAAGATATTAGAGAGCATAAGGGATCCTTTTTGTATCATTGACAGGAATTACATTATAGTAAAGACGAATGATGCGTATCTTGAGGCAAAGGGCAGGGCAGGCAAGGATCTGCTTGGTAAGAAGTGTTATGAGGTGCTTTATGGCATGAAGGGTGTATGCGAGGGTTGCGTTGTTGAGAAGGCATTTATATCAGGTGACCCCTGTGCGAAGGAGAAGCATGTGCTTTTGCCTGATGGGTCCGAGCAGTGGCAGGAGATTTACACATATCCAATAATCTCCGAGGAAGGAACGGTCTCCCATGTGATCGAGTATGTCAGGGATATAACCGATCGTAAGAAGACCGAGAAGAGGCTTGAACAGCTCGTTAAGGAGGTTGAGAGTATCAATCAGGAGCTGAGAGACTTTGCTTATATCGTATCCCATGACCTTAAGGCACCGCTTAGGGCCATCTCCTCTCTGGCGACATGGCTTGCCACTGATTATGGTGACAAACTTGATGAGGAGGGTAAGGAGCACCTGAACCTCCTCCTTAACAGGGTGAGGAGGATGAACAGCCTCATAGATGGCATCCTCCAGTACTCAAGGGCAGGCCACAGCAGGGAGGAGAAGGTGGAGGTGGATCTGAACGAGCTTGTTGCAGAGGTGATCGACACACTCTCACCTCCTGAGAATATCGAGATAAGGGTTGAAAATAAGTTGCCTTTAATGTATGCTGAACAGACACGCATCAGACAGGTATTTCAAAATCTCCTCAGCAATGCTATAAAATATATGGACAAGCCGAAGGGCCTCATAAGGATTGGCTGTGTGCGGGAGGGCGACTACTGGAGGTTCAGTGTGTCGGATAATGGACCAGGGATTGAGGAGAAGTATTTCAACAAGATATTCCAGCTCTTCCAGACCCTTGAGAGTCGGGATCAGACAGAGGCCACCGGTATAGGGCTCGCCCTTGTAAAGAGGATCATAGATATCTATGGAGGCAGTATATGGGTGGAGTCCAAAGTGGGAAAGGGAAGCACATTCTTCTTTACACTGCCTGTCAGCACTACCGAAGACAAATCTAATAGATAAGGAGGAGTTTAATGCGACACAACAAGCCAATTATGCTCGTTGAGGATGATGAGGTGGATGTGATGACAATTCAACGAGCACTCAAGGAGATCAAGGTTACAAACCCACTCTATGTGGCAGGAAATGGCGAAGAGGCGCTCGAGATGTTGAGAAATGGTGACCATAAGTTGCCTGGTTTGATACTCCTTGATATCGAGATGCCACGCATGAATGGTATCGAGTTTCTCAGGGTCATAAGGCACGACAACGAACTCAGAAAGATACCTGTTGTGATCCTGACGTCCTCAAAGGAGGAAGAGCACAAGATGGAGAGCTTTGATCTTGGCATCTCGGGCTATATGATAAAGCCTGTTGACTATATAAAGTTTGTAGAGGTCGTAAAGACCATAGACCTCTACTGGACGTTGAGTGAACTGCCTGACGTCGATGAATGAAAAGATAGACATACTCGTAATCGAGGATGACAGGGTTGACCAGATGGTCCTCAAGCGATTCATCAAGGAGACCAACCTTCCGTATAACTGCACATTTGTCGGAACGATCGCAGAGGCCAGAGAGGCTCTGAAATCAAAGAAGTTTGATCTCATCCTCTCGGACTACTCTGTTGGTAGTGGCACCGCCTTTGATATCATGGATGTGAAGGAGGACACCCCGCTTGTGATGGTGACAGGCACAGGGAACGAGGAGGTTGCCGTCCAGGCGTTGAAGAAGGGGGTGTCTGACTACATAATAAAGGACCTGGATTGTAATTATCTAAAGGTCCTGGCACCAACGGTTGAGAGGACCATCAAGAGGACACAGGAGGCAAAGGCCCTCAGGATGCTCTCCCATGCTATCAGGAATGTTGACGACAGCGTCTTCATCACGGACATGAACAACAAGGTAATATTTGTGAATGAGGCCTTCTGCAGGACATATGGCTACACAGAAGAGGAGATCATGGGCAAGGATGGAAGGGTAATCGGAGAGATAGCGAGGGATGGAGAGTTCTATCACAAGAGGAAGGATGGATGCGAGTTTCCTGTTGATCTCACGGTTTCGGTCTTGAAGGATGAGAAGGGTCAGAATATGGCGATTGTGAGGATAGCACACAACATCACAGAGCGGAAGAGGCTTGAGGAGGAACTGAGACGGCTTGCAACCACCGATCCCCTCACCATGGCGTATAACAGGACAAAGTTCAATGAGATAATAAACAGGGAGATCGAGAGGGTGAAGAGGTACGGACAGAGGCTATCCATGATAATCTTTGATATCGACCACTTCAAGAGGGTGAATGACACCCATGGACATACAGTGGGAGATCAGGTCCTGAGGACGATGGCAGAGCTTGTCAGAAATAATATAAGGAAGATCGAATACCTCATAAGGTGGGGTGGAGAGGAGTTTATGATACTGGCCTCGGAGATAGCCCTTGACGAGGCGGTATTGCTTGCCGAGAGGATAAAGAATATCATAGAGGATCACAGGTTCGATAAGGTTGGCAAGGTGACCATAAGCTGTGGTGTTACAGAATTTAAAGAGGGTGATACGGTTGACTCATTCATAAAGAGGGCGGATGATGCCCTTTATATGGCGAAGAAAAAAGGCAAGAACAGGGTGGAGGTAATTGCCTGACCTCAGCGGACTCGTCTTCCTTGTCCTTGATACCGACACGGCATCCCTGAACTCCATCGGGAGGCTACTCAGATCAAGGCACGCCAGGGTTCACCTTACAAACGATGTCTCCAGGGCGGTTGAGCTTCTATCATCAGCTCGGCACCTGGATGCAATCCTGGCATCCATAGACCTGATAGATGAGAGGCTGATAGAGGCCGTCAGTGAGCTGAAGGGCCGTTATCCCCGGGCAGGCTTTTATGTCCTTACAGAGGAGGATTATCGTTCTGTTGATACATCACATGAGCCTGCAAGATTGATCGTTGATGGGTATATCAAGAAGCCCGTTGATGCAGAGTGTATCGCAGAGCTGATCCATTCAGGCAGGCGGGGAGAGTGCACCTCGCTCACCGTTGTTGATCCCCTTGTAGAGAAGTTCAAGCCATATATCCTCTTCCGCTCCCCGGTGATGAGGCGCAGCCTTGCCCATCTCCCACAGATAGCACGGTCTGATGAGACGGTGCTTATCACAGGGGAGACAGGCACAGGCAAGGAGATAGTGGCAAGGGCCATCCATGTGATGAGCAGACGGGCGGCCGGCCCATTCGTCCCTATTAACTGTGGTGCAATACCCGAGGGGCTTATCGAGGGAGAGCTGTTTGGGCACGAAAAGGGCGCCTTTACAGGCGCGACGAAGACGAGGAGGGGGAGGTTTGAGGCAGCTGACCACGGGACTTTGTTCCTTGATGAGATAGGAGAGATGCCGCTTAATTTGCAGGTTCGGCTGTTGAGGGTGCTTGAGGACCGTAGGCTCTATCGCGTTGGAGGAGAGATCCCTGTCTCTGTGGACGTTAGGGTGATTGCTGCGTCCAATGTTGACCTGAACAAGGCGGTTGAGGACAGGCTCTTCCGCAGGGACCTTTATTATAGACTGAATATCCTCAGGATACACCTGCCACCACTCCGTGAGAGGAGGGAGGATATATCCCTGCTGGCAGTCCACTTCCTTGAGAGGACTTTCAGCGAGATGAGGTGGCCAAGACCATTTCCCACCCTCTCACCCGAGAGTATACGGCTCCTTGAGTCCCATCCCTGGAGGGGTAATGTCCGTGAGCTGAGGAATGTGATGACAAGGGTGGCGGTGCTTCTACCAAAGGGGACAGAGGTCATCCAGCCATCTCATATCCTGCCCCATCTTGAACCAGTAGAGGCAGAGGCTCCCCTGCCACATAAGGGGTCTGAGGGTGTGTTTATTCCACTGGGGACAAGCCTCAGGGAGGTCGAGGAGATACTTATAAAGGAGACCCTCAGGCATACAAACGGCAATAAGTCAAAGGCATCCTCTATGCTTGGTATAAGCACAAGGACGCTGAGGAGAAAACTGAAAAACAGGACATTTTGACCTGTAGGACAAATTGTCCTATAGCAGGATGGGACAGATTGTCCCATTTGCCCTCCTCCTTATCCCTTCAAGATCCTAATCCATTGAGATTACAGCAAAATTTAATCTGGCACGGTTTTTGTTATATTCAAGGTGAATTCTCAAGGAGGAGGTGATCAGGATGTTGTGGAGGGATTTTGATGATCTCAATGGCTTCTGGGACCCATGGAGGGAGTTTGAATGGATGAGGAGGAGGCTTTCGAGGCTTATATCTGAGCCGACATATGACTTCCCTCCTGTAAACATCTGGGTCTCTGATGATGACACGGTGGTTACGACAGAGATACCTGGTATTGATCCCAGGGATGTGGATATCTCTGTGACGGGCAGGACGCTCACGATCAGGGGTTCAAGGAAGTCTGAGGAGCTGAAGGAGGAGGATTCATACCACAGGAGGGAGCGCTGGAGTGGCAGGTTCTCAAAGGCGATCGAGCTCCCATTCAATATTGAGGCCGACAAGGTGAGTGCGAGGTTCACAAAGGGAATCCTCTATATAACCCTTCCAAAGGCTGAGGCAGAGAGGCCCAGGAAGATAGAGATAAAGTCTGAATAAGGAGGTGATGAGGATGAAGGCCGGGACAAAGGAGCTTCAGAAGAAAGAGGCAAGGGTGAAGGGTGATGTGGAGAGGACAAAGGAGAAGAGGCTGTACTGTCCTGCAGTGGATATCATAGAGAGGAGGGATGACATCGTCCTTATAGCGGATATGCCGGGTGTGGATGAGAAGTCTGTTGAGGTGACCCTTGAGAAGGATGTCCTGACCATCTACGGCGAGGTGGAGCCCGAGATCCCTGAGAATCACAGGCTCGTCTCCTCAGAGTACGGGGTTGGCGATTATCAGAGGTCATTCACCCTCTCTGACGAGATCGACAGGAACAAGATAAAGGCCACGGTGAAGAACGGTGTTCTCAGGGTTGTGCTTCCCAAGGTCGAGGCGGTCAGGACAAGGAAGATACCTGTCAAGGCAGCATAATAAAAGGGAAAGGAGGTGTTATCCATGACATTAAAGAGTATCATCCCCTTTGGTAAGAGGAGTGTGCCGATTAAGCGTGAACTTGAGAGTCCCTTTGCCCTGTTGAGAAAGGAGATAGATGAGCTTTTCGATAACTTCTTCAGGGACTTTGAGCTCGAGCCCTATCTTGGTCGCTGGCGTGACAGGTTCACACCCAATGTCGATGTGGTGGAGGATGACAAGGAGGTCAGGGTCTCTGCAGAACTGCCAGGGATGGATGAGAAGGATATAGAGGTGACCCTTAACAGGGACTCCCTGACCATAAAGGGTGAGAAGAAAGAGGAGAAGGAGGACAGGGGCAAGGATTACTACCACATGGAACGCTCATATGGCTCATTCACACGCACCATAACACTGCCTGTGGATGTGGATACAGACAGGGCAGAGGCGACCTTCAAGAAGGGTGTGCTTACTGTAAGGATCCCAAAGACCAGGGAGGCCATCGAGGAGAAGAAGAGGATAACCGTGAAGGTTGAATAAGCCCCTCGATATATTATAATCTAATTAATTAAAGGCACAGAGGGTCTCCTCCCTGTGCCTTCTGTTTCCCTTCAATCTTATTATTCATTAAGATTCCATAAAATGGAGGTGTATACCAAGGGATGAGGATTGCACAGGTCTCTCCGCTCTATGAGAGCGTCCCACCCCGTCTGTATGGTGGGACAGAGAGGATCGTGCATTACCTGACCGAGGAGCTTGTTAAAAAGGGGCATGAGGTGACCCTTTTTGCCTCAGGTGACTCAAGGACATCGGCACGGCTCATCCCTGTTACAGAGAGGGCATTGAGGCTTGACCCCCACTGTGTCGATCCATATACGCTGCACTTCCTCCTGATGGAAGAGGTGCTGAAGCGTCAGGATGAGTTTGATATAATCCACACACATGTTGATTGCTTTGGTTTTGTCCTTGCAAGGAGGACGAATATACCGTTGGTGAGCACCCTGCACGGCAGGCTTGACCTCTGGGAGTACAGGAAGGTCTTTGGTGAGTACAGGGAGGTCCCGTTTGTGTCGATATCGAACGCGCAGAGAAGGCCCCTTGATGGTGCAAGATGGGTGGCAACGGTCTACCACGGCCTGCCTGCTGACCTGTACCGCCTCAGCCTCGACAGAAGGGACTACCTTGTTTATGTTGGCAGGATCTCGCCTGAAAAGAGGGTGGACTCTGCCATAAGGATAGCACTGATGTCAGAGATACCACTGAAGATAGCTGCAAAGGTGGACAAGGCGGATGCCCAGTACTTCAATGAGGTGATAAGGCCACTTCTGGATAATCCACTGATCGAGTTTATAGGTGAGGTTGATGACTCCGAGAAGCAGGAGCTCATAGGTTCTGCGCTTGCCATGCTGTATCCAATCGACTGGCCCGAGCCGTTCGGTATCGCCATGATAGAGGCGATGGCATGTGGGACACCCGTGATCGCAAGGAGGAGGGGTTCGGTGCCTGAGGTGGTCGATCATGGTATCACGGGGTTTATATTCGAGAAGGATGAAGAGGCGGTCATGTATATAAAGAACTTCCTTCCAAGGCTCTCAAGAAGGGCGTGCAGGAGGCAGTTTGAGAGGCGCTTCCTCTCAGAAAGGATGGCCCGCGACTATCTTGATGTGTATATGAAGTTACTCGCAGGGGTGGAAGACAGGAGAAAGAGTGCCTGAGATCAGGAAGATAAGGGACAGATACTATATCTCCACCACCTCCTCCATGTTAGACCCTCACAGGCTCATCCTCAAGGATGGAGACCTCTTCGGTGTATTTGACCGGTATGGAGACATACACCAGGTTGGCAGGAATGAACAGGGCCTCTATTATGGGGGGACGAGGTTCCTGTCTGCATGGTCACTCAAGATAAACGGGCTGAGGCCACTGTTTCTGAGTTCGAATGTGGATGAGGATGATATCCTCCTGAGCGTTGACCTTACAAATCCAGATATGAGGCAGGGCAACGGCACCGTCAGGAGGTCCTCCCTCCACATAATGCGTTCAAAGGTGATATATGCGAATCACTGTCATGAGTATCTGAGGATAAAGAACTTCAGTGAGGAGGCTGCCGAGCTTAGGCTCGAGGTATTCATGGATGCAGACTTTATGGATATATTTGAGGTCAGGGGTGTGAAGAGGAGGAAGAGGGGCATGGTGCATGAGCCCGAGTATGGCAGGAGGGGAATGAGGTTTGTATATGAAGGGCTTGACGGGATAAAGAGGATGACGTCCATCACATCCAGCAGGAGGCCTGCTGCTGTCAGAGATAAGACGATGATATTCAACATGAGGCTCGGGCCTGATTCGGTTGAGGAGATCTATTTCAGGATTACATGTATTGAGGGTAGGGGACAGAGGGGCGATACGGATTTTGAGTCATCCCTCTCAATGATGCAGAAGAGGAGGGCCAGGGAGAAGAAGGAGTGTGCATATATCTATACCTCAAACGAGCAGTTCAATGAATCCATTAAGAGGGGTATATCTGATATGAATATGATGCTCACAAATACCGGCAACGGGGTATACCCCTATGGAGGGGTCCCGTGGTATTCCACCCCGTTTGGCAGGGATGGTATAATCACCGCACTTGAATTCCTCTGGGTCAATCCATCCATGGCAAGGGATGTCCTGAGATACCTTGCCAGACATCAGGGCAGGAAGGTCGACAGGGAGAGGCTTGAGGAGCCTGGCAAGATAGTGCATGAGATGAGGAGGGGGGAGATGGCGAACCTTGGTGAGATACCCTTCAGGGTATATTACGGGAGTGTCGATGCCACACCACTCTTTCTGATCCTTGCAAGTGAATACTGGAAGAGGACAGGAGACATCGACTTCATAAACCATATCTGGAGGAATATAGAGGAGGCCCTTGCATGGATTGATAGATATGGAGATGTAGACAGCGATGGCTTTGTCGAGTATGTCCCTGATGAGGATGGTCTCGTAAACCAGGGGTGGAGGGACTCCTGGGATGCGGTCTTCCATAAGGATGGCTCACTTGTAAAGGGGGGCATCGCCCTTTGTGAGGTCCAGGCATATGTATATGCAGCGAAGAGGGGGATAGGTGAGCTGGCAGGCAGGCTTGGCATGGAGGAGATGGCACACAGGCTATTCAGGGAGGCAGAGGACCTGAAGGAGAGGTTTGACAGATACTTCTGGGACGAGGGGCTGGGCAGTTATGTCCTTGCCCTTGATGGTCAGAAGAGGCCCTGCAGGGTCGTGGGCTCCACAGCAGGGCACGCCCTGTTTACAGGTATTGCAAAGACAGAGAGGGCCAAGAGGCTTGCGCAGACATTGATGTCAGATGGCCTCTTTTCAGGATGGGGCATAAGGACCATAGCGACCGATGAGGTCCGTTACAATCCGATGTCATACCATAATGGATCCATATGGCCCCATGACAATGCCATTATAGCCTGTGGCCTTGCCTCATATGGCTTCAAGAGGGAGATGCTCAGGGTCTTCTCGGCGGTGTTTGATGCCTCTTTATTTATGGAGTTTCAGAGGTTGCCCGAGCTATTCTGCGGTTTTCACAGGCGGAAGGGCATGCCTCCTACACTGTATCCTGCCGCCTGCTCTCCACAGACATGGGCCTCAGGCTCCCTCATCCTCATGCTCCAGGCATCACTTGGTCTGTCCTTCGAGGCAGACATGAAGAGGGTGATCTTCAGACAGCCGATCCTCCCTGAGTTCTTGAATCATATCCACATCAGAAATCTCAAGGTGACGCCTGGCAGGGAGCTTGATCTCCTGCTGAGGCGATATGGGGATGATGTGACGGTGGAGATACTGGGCAAGCCTGATGATGTGAGTGTTGTGATAGAGAAGTGATATTTGAATAACAGGATATATTGTTGTATTATTAAAAATGGTTAACCCGTCAGGGATTCGCATCACGATAAATTAAAGAAGGAGAGAGGGGTCATGAGGGTCAGCAGAAAGGCAGTCTACGCATCGGTCCTTATCCTCATAGGCATTATCCTGGGTCTTGGCATCTCATTCAGGTTTGACCTCACACCCGAGGGATATACAGATCCACGGCCTCCCTCGATCTCAGAGGAGGCGGTTGACATCCTGAGCAGGACGAACCAGGCAATGGCAGAGGTGGTGGCTGCTGTAAAGCCCTCGGTTGTCAATATATCATCCACAAAGACGATAAGGGTTCCTGGTTTTGGTTCTCCATTCTTTGAGGACCCCTTCTTCAGGAGGTTCTTTGGCGATGAGTTCGGCTTCTTCAGCAGGCCGAGGGAGTATAAACAGTCAGGTCTTGGTTCAGGGGTGATAGTGACCGAGGACGGGTATATCCTGACCAACAACCATGTTGTGAAGGATGCCGATGAGATAAAGGTGAGACTTGCTGACAAGAGGGAGTTTGTGGGTAAGATCATAGGCACAGACCCAAAGACAGACCTCGCAGTGATAAAGATCGATGCAAAGAACCTCCCTGCCATAAAGATAGGAGACTCTGACAAGCTCCAGGTTGGAGAGACCGTTATAGCCATTGGTAACCCCTACGGGCTGAGCCAGACCGTTACGGCCGGTATTGTGAGTGCGAAGGGGAGGGCGAATGTCGGTATCGCTGACTACGAGGACTTCATCCAGACAGATGCACCTATCAACCCGGGCAATTCAGGTGGTGCCCTGGTGAATATAAAAGGAGAGCTTGTGGGGATCAATACAGCGATCTTCAGCACATCAGGCGGGTATCAGGGCATAGGCTTTGCCATCCCGAGCAATATGGCGAAGGTGGTGATGGAGAGCCTCATAAAGGAAGGTAAGGTCATAAGAGGCTGGCTCGGGGTGGTGATACAGCCTGTGACGCATGAGATCGCCGAATACTTCAAGCTCAAAGAGGAGAAGGGCGCGCTTGTTGGGGATGTGGTGCAGGACAGCCCTGCAGAGGAGGCGGGTATAAAGAGGGGTGATATCATCGTTGAATACAATGGCAAAGAGGTTAGAGACCCTGACCACCTGAAGAATATGGTGGCCAGCACACCACCTGATACAGAGGTTGAGGTGAAGGTGATCCGTGATGGCAAGCCAGTGGTATTGAAGGTGAAGATCGCAGAGCTACCCACAGAGATGCAGCAGCTGCCAGGGACTTTCGAGAATATCTTCAAGGGCGTCTATGTGCAGGATATAACCCATGAGGTGAGGCAGAGGCTTGATATACCGGGCAGGATAAGGGGTGTTGTGGTGACCCATGTCACAGAGGACAGTCCTGCAAGGGGGATATTGAGGAAGGACGATGTGATAATGGAGATCAACAGGAAGAGGATAAAGAACACAAAGGACTTCCAGAAGGTGGCCTCCAGGATAAGGCAGGGCGATACGGTATTGTTACTTATATACAGGGATGGCTCGACATTCTACCTGACACTCTCTGGAAGATGAGAGGTGGATGGGGAGGAGAAAGGTAGACTTCCTCAGGGATATATGCAGCAAGAAGAGGGGTGTCAATCTTCAGACCCTTGAAGAGGTTATCGTCCTTGCCATAGAGATCGCACGAGAGGGAAGGGAGGGGAAGAAGGTTGGCACGATGTTTGTCGTCTCCGACTCTGACAGGGTGCTCAACAACTCAAAGTGTCTCATACTCGACCCGCTCTGGTATCATCCTGACAAGAAGAAGCACATCGAGAACCCTGACATCAGGGAGACGATAAAGGAGCTTGCGAAGCTTGATGGTGCCTTCATCGTTTCTGACTCTGGCATCATACTCTCAGCCTGCAGATATATCAATGCATCCTCAAAGGGTATAAACCTGCCCCTTGGCCTTGGAAGCCGGCACATGGCGGCAGCCTCGATAACAAAGCATACAAACGCCGTGGCGGTTGTTGTATCAGAGAGCTCTATAGTGAGGGTCTTTGACGACGGTGAGATCATAGCAGAGATACTCCCTGAACTCTGGCTCCTCCAGAGATTCAGCCTCCACCTCAAGGGCGCCTACTCCACAAGGACGGAGAAGCAGGTCACCGTGGTGAGCAGGAAGGATTGATTACCCCTTCATGTAATCAAGGAGTTTCTGTGCCTTTTCAGGGTCCGTCTTCTTGAGGATCCTGTATTCCTCCATCGCCTTTTGTTTCTGCCCGGTGATGTGATACACGGCACCGAGGCAGAAGCGCGCCTCCGTAAGGTCAGGGTTGTATCGCAGGGCCTCTTTGAAGGATCTTATCGCCTCCCTGTATCTACCGAGCTTGTCATACACGATACCAAGACCCAGATGTGCCTCTGCAGAGGAGGGCCTGAGTCTTATCGCCTTTCTGAAGGATTCGGCTGCCTCCCTGTATCTACCGAGTCTGTCATAGGCAAATCCGAGACCGATGTATGCCTCCGGCATATCACCCTTTACCTCTATCACCCCTTTGAACGCCCTGATAGAGGCCTCTGTGTCTCCTATCTTTGTATACGCATTTGCAAGGGCAAGCCGTAACCCTGCATCGTCAGGATAATCCTTCAATGCCTTCCTGTACGCCCTTATCGCCTCCCTGTATCTACCGAGTCTGTCATAGGCATATCCAAGCCCCCTGTTGACACCTGTATAGTCAGGCTCTATCCTCAGTATCCTTCTATAGGTCTCCACCTCATCCTGATATCTACCCAGTTTGTTATATGCATATGCCGTTGCAAGGAGGGCTGCGATGTTGTCAGGATTGATCCTCAAAACCTCCATGAAAGAGCCTATAGCCTCCTCATACCTGCCAAGCTTGTCATAGGCAAACCCGAGGCTGAAGTGTGCCCTTGCATCGTCAGGCCTCAGCCTCACTGCCTGTTTTAGTGCCTTTACCTCATCCTCATACCTCCCCATCTTATCATAGGCATACCCCTGGGTAAGATATGCCTCGGTGATATTTGGGTCGATCTTGATCGCCTTTTCACAGACCTTCACCGTCTCATCACATTTTCCTAACTTATCATAGACATATCCCATGGCAAGATGTGCCTCAAGATAATCAGGCTTGATCCTGAGTGCCTGTTTGAACGCCTTGATGGCCTCTTCGTGTCTGCCCAGCTTATCATATGCATATCCAAGCGAGAGATATGCCTTCTCATAGTCAGGCTTTATCTCCAGGCCCTTCTGCAGGGCCTCTATCTCATCCTCGTACCTCTCAAGCCTGTCATAGGCAAAGGAGAGGGCGAAGTATGCCTCTGCAGAGTCAGGCCTCTTCTCTGTTGCATCCCTGCACTCCTTGACGGCCTTCTCATAGTCCCCTGCCCTGATGGATGAGAGGCAATCCTTGAGAAACATCAGGTCAGATGCAATAGCCATCCTGGAGATGGATACAGCCGAGATTAATATAAGAAGGGATATGGCCAGGATATCGAGTCTGTCTTTCATGAGAACGGGTCTCCTGCAGACTTTGATTCGATCCTTACTCAAAGATAATCTATCCAAAAATGCCGTTGTTTCTTCGGGGGCAATCAAGGACAAAGTACAAAAATATTATACTGAAATGAATTATTAAAAATAAATAAGAGGCTCTTATCCAGGATTGCAGACGGGCTGTTAAGTAGACAAGAGGGTAAAGAGGAAACATATTCTGTCTGGATTGATTAAGGTCCCTCTCCAACTAAATTCATACTCAGAGATAACAACCCCTCCCCGGGGCTATGATTTTTATCTTGAATTTTTGTTGCTTCAGTATTATATTACACCCTGACATTAACATGGGTTGGCAGGCACAAAAGGGCGGTATTTGATATGGAGGAAAAGAGATACTTCAAGAGATATCCTGCGGACTCTGATGCAAGGCTCAGATATCAGGACAGGTTCCTGCCAGCAAGGCTTGTTGACTATTCACTCAGTGGTGTCGGGATTATAGTGCGTGAGAGGTGTAACCTGCAGAGGGGCGAGATAGTAAAGGTTGAGGTTGAAAAACCCGAACTCCTTACAGATGGCGAGGTTGTCTGGACAAGGCATGAGAGTTCCCTTACAAGGCTTGGCTTAAGGAGGAAGGGTGGTTTAAGCGGTCGCATTATATATTATGAACTGGCTGATGCCCTGCTTGGACTGTACCTTACACAGAGGACCGGTATCTTCAAGGTATGGCTTGAGGACATTATAAAGAAGGTCTATGTGGAGAAGGGTGATATGATATTCTCTGCCTCTAACCAGCCCGAGGACAGGCTCGGGGAGTATCTCTTGCGCAAGGGATTGATCACCCCAGGCCAGTATAAAGAGGCGGTGGCCGAGATGAAGAAGACCGGCAAGAGGCTCGGTAATATACTGGTCAGTCATGGTGTGCTCAACCCCCATCAGCTCTTTGAGTCTGTAAGGGGGCAGGTGGAGGAGATAATACTCAGCCTCTTCTCCCTTGAGGACGGGAGCTTTGTATTTGAGGAGGGAGAGTTTCCCCGCAAAGAGGTGATCACGCTGAAGCTCTCACCAGGCAATCTCATATATTACGGGATAAAGAGGATAAAGGATGTCCAGAGGATAATGAAGCATATGCCACTGGACAGGATAGTGTACTTCTCTTCGAGCCCATTGGACCTCTTCCAGGACATCCATGTGGATGAACCTGGCAAGAGGGTGCTCTCGCTTGTTGATAATAAGAATACCGTAAGGGATATCATCGTCAAGTCCCGTCTCGAGCCTTCTGAGGCTGCCAAGAGTATATATGGGTTCCTCAGCATAAGGCTCCTGACGACCATTCCTGCCCCACCCGTCTCGGAGAGGGAGGTGAGGGATATCTATGAGAAGGCCGAGGTCCCTGAATCAATAAGAGAGATAGAGGATATGTTCAGGAATTACGAGAGGCTCGGTTATTACGGGGTGCTCGGGGTGAAGAGGGATGCCTCAAAGGATGAGATAAGGAAGGCGTATTATAAGGTGGCAAAGAGGTTCCATCCTGACAGGCATTTTCTGTTTGATGATGACTCGTTGAGGAATAAACTGAACCGTATATTCTCATATATCAACGAGGCATACAGGGTGCTCTCAGACCCTGAAAAGAGGAGGAGGTATGACAACGAGGTCTTTGTTAAGGCGAGGAGGCCATCCACGCCTGACCCTCCTTCAATGAGGAAGTACAGGCTGGCGATGAGGTATTTTAATGAACGTAATTATCAGGTGGCCGAGACATACGTCAGGCAGGCTATATATCTGGATGATTCAAAGGCCCGTTATCATTATCTCCATGGGCTGATACTCCTGAGGCAGGGGAAGGTCAAAGAGGCGAAGGAGCCGCTCCAGCGGGCGGTGGAGCTTGATCCCATGAACCCTGATTATATGGCAGAGCTTGGCTGGGTCTATTTAAGGGCAGGTCTTAAGACCACCGCCAGGGGCTTCTTTGATAAGGCACTCAAGGTCTCGCCCGGGCATGAGAAGGCCCTGAGGGGGCTGAGGGAGATTTAATGTGCCTCTGCCCAGTTCCTGCCTGTTCCTATGTCCACCCTGAGCGGGACAGAGAGGCTCACGGCACCCTCCATCTCTTCCTTTATCAGTCTCTTGGCCCTGTCCAGTTCCTCAACAGGCACCTCGAATAACAGCTCATCATGCACCTGCAGGAGCATCCTTGTCCTCAGCCCTTCGTCCCTGAGGCGTCTGTGTATGTTGATCATGGCTATCTTTATGATGTCAGCAGCAGAGCCCTGTATCGGCGTGTTCATGGCAAGCCTCTCTCCAAGCTGCCTTGTTGTCTTATTCCTGCTCCTGAGCTCAGGGATCGGCCTCTTCCTCCTGAATATGGTCGTGACATAACCCCTCTCGGTGGCCAGCCTTATCTGCTCATCGATATACCTCTTTACACCCTGATGCCTTGCAAAATATGTATCTATATATTGTCTTGCCTCATCAGTGCCTATCTGGAGCTCCTTGCCCAGGCCATAGGGGCTTATACCATATACTATACCGAAGTTGACGGTCTTCGCCCTCCTCCTCATCTCGGCATCAACACCCCCCTCTGGCACACCGAAGATCTCCGAGGCGGTCATGGTGTGGATGTCCCCGTCCTCATTGAATATCCTCCTCAGGCCTTCGTCCTTACTCAGGTGTGCAAGGATGCGGAGCTCTATCTGTGAGTAGTCTGCTGATAGCAATACATGGCCCTCCTCGGCAACAAACGCCTCCCTTATCCTCATGCCCCACCTGCCCCTGACAGGGATGTTCTGGAGGTTTGGTTCAGAGCTGCTCAGTCTCCCTGTGGCTGTTACGGTCTGATTGAATGATGTATGGAGCCTCCCTGTCTTCGGGTTGACAAGCCTGGGGAGTGCATCCACATAGGTGTTCTTTAACTTTGAGAGTGTCCTGTGTTCGAGTATCTCACCGGGCAGTTCATGTTCGAATCTCAACTCCTCCAGCACATCAACATCTGTTGAATATCCCGTCTTAGTCCTCTTCAGTGTCCTCAGACCGAGTTTATCAAACAGTATCTCCTGGAGCTGTTTTGGTGAATTGATGTTGAACCTCTCACCTGCGATGAAGTATATCCTCTCCTCAACGGCACTGATCTCCCTCTGGAGCTCGTCAGAGAGTCGCCTCATCAGCCCGATGTCTATCTTCACACCTGCCATCTCCATCTCGGCAAGGACCTCTATCAGGGGCATCTCTATATTGTGGAAGAGGTCCTCAAGCCCCTCGTCCCTCAGCATGGGTTCAAGCACCCTCCTCAGCCTCAATGTGACAGAGACATCCTCCCCTGAATACCTTGTTGCATCCTCTATATCCACCTCCCTGAAGCCCCTTTTACCTGCAACCTCATCGTATGAGAGCTTCTTATGCCCGAGGTAATGGAGTGCAACATCATTCAGGTTATGATTCGCCTTATTCGGCATCAACAGGTAGGATGCCACCATGGTATCAAAGTATATCCCCTGGAGCCTTATACCATGGCTTCTCAACACTATGAGATCGTATTTTATATTGTGCCCTGTCTTCCTTATATCAGGGTCTTCCAGTATCCTCTTAAGCCTCTTGAATACATACTCCCCTGGCAACTGTTCAGGGACGCCCCTGTATGAATGTGAGACAGGTATATAATAGGCCATTGCAGGCTCTGTGGTCATGGATATACCCACGATCTCGGCCCCTACAGGATGCTGTGATGAGGTCTCTGTGTCAATGGTCACATCGTCCTTGATCAGGGAGATGGCCTGTTCGAGTGTGTCTTCACTCAGGATGGTGATGAACTCTGTCTCTTCATCAGATGCCACCTCCTCCTCTGGGATCAGCCTGATGAGACTGCTGAATTCATACCTCCTGAAGTAATCCAGTATCCTGTCCCATCTGGGTGTTCCTGGTTTGAGGTCATCCATTGATATATCAAATGGTATATCGGTCTTTATGGTCGCAAGCCTGAGGCTCAGCCTTATATTCTCAAGGTTTTCTGATATGGCCCTTCTCAGTTTTGGGCTCTTTATCCTTGAGTAGTTCCTCAACAGGTTATCAAGGCTGCCAAACTCCTTTATGAGCCTGACCGCCGTCTTCTCTCCGATCCCTGGCACACCAGGGATATTATCGATCGGATCACCCATCAGCGCCATCACCTCAGGGAACCTTTCAGGCCTTATACCGTATCGCTCTATCACCGCCTTCTCATCCGTTATCCTGTCCTTCATGGTGTCATAGAGCCTTATGTGCGGGGTCAATATCTGACACAGATCCTTATCACCCGAGACTATGAAGACATCCACACCCTCCTCCTCTGCCTTCTTTGCGATCGTTCCAAGCAGGTCATCTGCCTCATAACCAGGCACCTCAACAGTCTTTATATTAAACGCCTCTATCAATTCCTTGATTACAGGTATCTGGGGCCTTAGGTCCTCTGGCACAGGCGGCCTCTGTGCCTTGTAGTCCTCATATATCTTGTGTCTCTCGGTTGGTTCAGGCGAGTCAAAGACGATCGCAAAATACTCAGGAGACCTCTCCCTCAGGATCTTGAGTATCATATTGGTAAAGCCATAAATGGCGTTTGTGGGGAAGCCGTCTGAGGTGGATAGTCTCTTTATGGCATAGAAGGCCCTGTAGATGTAGGAGTTACCGTCTATGAGATAGAGGGTAGGCACAGGGCCATTGCCTCCCTTGCTATGCCTTTTGCATCAAGCCCAAGCCCTTCCCTCAGCCTCTCCTGTGGCCCCTGCTGTATAAATTCGTCAGGAAGGCCGAGCATCCTGAGGTTCACATCCCTGATGCCATGGGCATTGAGTGTCTCGAGCACGGCGCTACCGAAACCTCCCTGGAGTGCGTTCTCCTCAACAGTGAGTACATGCCTTATATTACGTGTTAGGTGCCCTATCAGCTCCACATCGATGGGCTTTACAAACCTTGCGTTCACAACACACGCGCTTATACCCTCCTGCTCCAGGATCTCGGATGCACCAAGCGATGGGATGACCATGCTTCCTATGGCGATGATCAGTATATCCCTGCCCTCCTTCAATAATTCGGCCTTCCCTATAGGCATGGTCCTGGGCGTCTCGTCTCCTTTAAGCCTGGGTGCCATGCCCCTGGGGTATCTTATGGCGCATGGGCCATCGTATGAGAGTGCTGTCCTGAGCATACTGATGAGTTCATTGCCATCCTTTGGTGCCATAACAACCATATTGGGTATATGCCTGAGAAAGGATAGATCAAATGCACCGTTATGGGTGGGGCCGTCCTCTCCCACTATGCCTGCCCTGTCAATGGCAAAGACCACGGGGAGGTTCTGGAGGCACACATCATGGACGATCTCGTCATACGCCCTCTGCAGGAAGGTCGAATATATGGCAACAACAGGTCTCAGCCCCTGTGTGGCAAGCCCTGCTGCGAATGTGACCGCATGGGGCTCTGCTATGCCCACATCGTAAAACCTCTTCGGGAACCTCCTTGCAAACTCTGTAAGCCCTGTGCCCTCTGTCATGGCCGCTGTTATGGCAATGATCCTCTTATCCTCCTCTGCCAGTTCGACCAGGCACTCACCGAATACCTCACTGTATGAGGTCCTTGCCGAGGACTGTGGTCTGCCCGTGTCGATATCAAAAGGGCCTATGCCGTGGAACATGCTGGGGTTCTTCTCAGCAGGTGGATATCCCTTCCCCTTCTTTGTGATCACATGGATCAGGACAGGCGATGGGAAGTCCTTGAACCTCCTGAATGTCTCCACAAGCAGGTCTATCCTGTGTCCATCAATGGGCCCGACATATTCAAATCCAAGCTCTTCAAACAGGATGCCAGGTGCAAACAGGCCCTTTACTGTCCCTTCGGCCCTGTGTGCGATCTTTAGCATCGGGTCTCCAACCTTTGGTATCCTCTCAAGGAATAGCTTCGTCTCCTTCTTGAACCTTGTATAGAGGTCTCCTGTCATCATCCTCCTCAGGTATGTGGAGAGGGCGCCCACATTCGGTGATATGGACATCTCATTATCATTCAACACGACCATGATGTCCTTCTTCAGGTGCCCTGCATGGTTGAGCCCTTCAAAGGCGAGCCCTGCCGTCATTGCGCCATCACCGATAACAGGTATCACCTTGAAGCCCTTCTTTTTGTGATCTCTGGCCTCGATCATCCCGATGGCTGCTGATATGGATGTGGAGCTGTGGCCTGTCCCGAAGGGGTCATGTGGGCTCTCCTGCATCCTTGGAAAGCCTGATAACCCCCTGTATCTCCTGAGGGTGTGGAATTCCCTGAACCTGCCTGTCAGTAATTTATGTGCATAGGACTGGTGTCCCACATCCCATATTATCTTATCCCTGGGGGAGTCGAATACATAATGGAGTGCTATGGCTATCTCGACAGCACCAAGGCTGGATGCAAGGTGACCACCATTAATCGCCACCCTCTCGATGATCACCTCTCTCAACTCCCTGGCAAGTTCATTTAATTCGCTGAGGGAGAGTGACTTTATGTCCTCAGGGCCGTTTATATCCTCGATTATCATCTAACTCTTCCTGTTCAGGATATACCTTGCTATCTCCTTCAATGGTTCTATCCTGCCATTGATCCTGTCTATAGCCCTTATCGATTCATCGATGAGGTCCTTTGCGATCCTCCTTGACCTCTCCAGACCGAATATCAGGGGGTATGTGTTCTTCCCCCTGGCAGCATCAGAGCCTGTGGTCTTCCCCATCTCCTCGGTGGAGCCTGTGACATCGAGTATGTCGTCAACGATCTGGAACGCATGACCCACCTTCTCACCATACTCTGTGAGGGATCGCATCTGGGACGATGAGGCCCCTGCCATTATCCCGCCGATCCTTACCGCGGCCCTTATGAACGCACCTGTCTTGTGTGTGTGGATATATACAAGTTCACTCCTCCTCGCCCTCTTGCCCTCGAGCATGATGTCCATGAGCTGACCTCCCACCATGCCGGCAGGGCCGCACGCCTCGGTAAGTTCATTCAGGATGGAGACCTTTATGTCAGGTCTTATGCGCGTCCTGAGGATTATATTGAATGCCTCTGTCAGGAGTGCGTCACCTGCAAGTATCGCTGTTGCCTCGCCAAAGACACGGTGGTTTGTCGGCATGTTCCTCCTGAAGTCATCATTATCCATTGCAGGGAGGTCATCGTGTATCAGGGAATAGGTATGGATGAGTTCAAGGGATGCTGCAACCGGTATCACGCTCCTTGACCCTCCGTTCAGGGCCTCATAGGTTGCCATGGTGAGTATCGGCCTTATCCTCTTTCCACCTGCCATGAGGGAGTAGCCCATCGCCCTGCGCAGCCTCTCAGGACATCCACCCTGCTTCTTCCTTGAGTTCAGGTAGTCTCTGAGGAAGGTATCGATGATCCGTTTCTTCCTCTGAAGATAAAGGGCTATGTTCATGGTATACTAAATAACGATTGTATCATGCGGATTCAAGAAGGAATCCGAAGCTTGAACCCTTTTTATTAGTATACAAATATTTTTATCTTTTTGGGGAGAGTGACCCCTTATGAGGCTTGATGAGATACTGTCCCAGAGATCAAGAGACCTCCCTGATAAGGTCTGCATAAAGTTCGAGAAGCAGAGATACACCTATGCAGAGATCAATGATCAGGTGGGCCTTATGGCAGGTGGATTGATCCACGAGGGGGTGGGGAGGGGGGAGAGGGTTGCCATACTGATGGAGAACTCCCCAGGATACATCGTCTCCTATTTTGCGATCCTCAGGGCCGGTGGTATTGCTGTGCCCATAAACACCATGCTTACACCTGAAGAGATATCCTATATACTGGGCGACTCGGGGGCAAGGCTCCTGATATACAGTGGAGGACTCTCTGACAAGGTGAGGAGGGTGAGTGAGAGGAATGCCGGTGTGAAGGTGTGCCTCTTTGATGAGATGCCCCAGAAGGTGGGCACAGCGGATGGTGGAGGCGGTGATGAGGACGTGGCGGTCCTGCTTTACACCTCAGGCACCACGGGCTTTCCAAAGGGTGCCATGCTCACACACAGAAACCTTATATCAAACGCAGATGCCTGTATGAAGGCGATGCATATCACCCACAGGGACAGGGTGCTTCTGTTCCTGCCATTGTTCCATTCCTTCACCTTCACGGTCTGTGTTATACTTCCCGTATATTCAGGGGCCACCATCGTTATGCTCCCTTCTGTAAGGCCGTTCTCAAGGGTCATAAACAGTATATTCAGGGAGAGGATAACATTCTTTATAGGTGTCCCTACGGTCTACAATATACTGGCAAAGAAGAGGATACCGTTCCCGTTAAGGTATGTATTGAGATATCTGATGAGTATCAAGGCGTGTATATCAGGTGCTGCGGCACTCCCTGTGGAGACGATATACAACTTTGAGAAGAGGTTTGGTGTCCCACTGCTTGAGGGCTATGGCCTCACCGAGGCATCACCTGTGGTATCTGTCAACCCACTGGATGGCCTGAGGAAACCCTCATCTGTTGGCCCTCCAATCCCTGGTGTTGAGGTGGCTGTTGTTGGAGAGGACGGGGAGAGGGTGCCGCCAGGGGTGGTTGGTGAGCTGATAGTAAAAGGGCCGAATGTGATGAAGGGGTATTTCAATAAAGAAGAGGCGACGAGAGAGACGATAAGGGATGGATGGCTGTATACAGGCGATATGGCAAGGATCGATGAGGATGGCTATATCTATATAGTGGACAGGAAGAAGGACCTTATCATCGTTGATGGTATGAATGTGTATCCAAGGGAGGTGGAGGATCAGGTGTTGAGGCTCAGGGGGGTTGAGGAGTGTGCAATGGTTGGTGTGCCTGATGGCAGGGGTTCTGAGGTCTCTGTCCTCTTTGTGAGGTTGAAAGAGGGGTGTCAGCTCAGTGAGGGAGAGATACGGGGGTATCTCAAGGGGCATCTCGCTCCGTTCAAGATGCCAAGGAGGATAAGGTTTGTCAAGGACTTTCCAAGGACGGCAACAGGGAAGATCAAAAAGACGGAGCTGAGAAAGGCAGAGTTACAGGGTGGCTGATTAACTATATATTGCGCAAGGAGGGGTTATGGCAGAGGAACTTTACGATGTCATCATCATCGGTGGGGGACCGGCAGGCCTTACAGCAGCACAGTACGCATCAAGGGCCAACCTGAAGACCATTGTCCTTGATAAATCTCCAACAGCAGGTGCCCTTGCATTCACAAAAAGGATAGAGAACTATCCAGGGCTTACCAGGCCGATGACAGGGAAGGAGCTGCTGGATATATTCCGTAAACAGGCGATAGACTTTGGTGCGGAGTATCGGGAGGAGCAGGTGGTGGGTGTCCAGCTGGAAGGTGAGGTAAAGGAGGTCCACACCATCCAGAACTCCTATAAGGGCAAGACCGTCATAATAGCAACAGGCGCCATGGGCAGGAAGCCGACCATAAAGGGTGAGAAGGAGTTCCTCGGCAGGGGTGTGAGTTACTGCGCGATATGTGATGCTGCATTCTACAAGGGAATGACCGTTGCCGTGATCGGAGACTCCGAAGAGGCGATAAAGGAGGCAGGTGTGCTCACGCGTTTTGCAGGCAAGGTTTATCTGATTGCACCCTCAAAGGAGATAAGGTCAGACCATCCTGCACTCTCTTCAGGGAAGATAGAGGTTATAAAGGGCCACAGGGTGACAGAGATAAAAGGGGAGGATGTGGTAAAGGGTATCACGATCCAGGAGAGGGAGAGTGGGGAGACAAGGGATATGGAGGTTGATGGTGTCTTCGTGTATCTACATGGTAGCAGGCCCATCGTTGACTTCCTGAATTTCGCCCTTGATCTGAGTGATGATGAATGCATCATCGCCGATAAGATGATGGAGACGTCCATCCCGGGTGTCTTTACAGCAGGGGATGTTACATGTGTTGAGGTGAGGCAGGTTGTGGTTGCCGCAGCATATGGGTGTATTGCCGCGCTCTCAGCAGAGAAGTATATACACCACAGGAAGAGGAGGAGGTATGACTGGGGGTGAGCCCCGTGTCTAAACCCTGACACCAACCTCCAGCTGCCTCTTCTTTATCTCCCTGATCCGATCCCTCAGTCTTGCTGCCCTTTCAAACTCAAGCCTCTGTGCCGCCTCCTTCATCTCCTCCTCAAGCCTCTTTATCAGGGTCTCATCCTCATACTCGATGGCCTCCTCTGAGACGGCAGGGACGGTCCAGTAGTCAGCCTCATAGATGGAGCTCAGTATATTCGTTATCTCTTTTACAATGCTCCTTGGTGTGATCCCGTGCCTCCTGTTGTATTCTTCCTGTATCCTCCTCCTCCTGTTCGTCTCGTCGATCGCCGCCTTCATGGAGCCTGTGATGGTATCGGCATACATGATGACCTTGCCATGCACATTCCTTGCCGCCCTGCCTGCCGTCTGTATCAGCGACCTGCCTGAGCGGAGGAAGCCCTCCTTGTCAGCATCGAGTATGGCAACGAGCGAGACCTCTGGAAGATCGAGCCCCTCTCTCAACAGGTTCACACCGATGAGGACATCAAACCGCCCTAACCTCAGATCCCTGAGTATCTCGACCCTTTCAAGTGTGTCTATATCAGAATGGAGATACCTCGCCTTTATGCCAAGCTCTGAGTAGTATTCTGTTATATCCTCTGCCATCCTCTTCGTGAGGCTTGTCACAAGCACCCTCTCACCCCTCTTGGCCCTCTGTTTTATCTCGCCAAGCAGGTCATCAAGCTGGCCTGAGACAGGCCTCACCTCTATCTCTGGGTCCATCAGCCCTGTTGGCCTCACGATCTGCTCGATCACCCTGTTTCCTGACTTCCTTATCTCATATTCAGCAGGTGTGGCAGACACATAGATCGCCTGATTCACCCTGTGTTCAAACTCATCAAACTTCAGGGGGCGGTTGTCAAGTGCAGATGGCAGTCTGAAGCCGTAATCAACGAGTGTCTGCTTCCTTGAACGATCTCCCTCATACATGCCCCCAAGCTGTGGGATGGTGGCATGGGACTCATCGATGATGAGAAGGTAATCCTCTGGGAAGTAGTCGATCAGGCACGATGGCGGTTCTCCAGGTACCCTGCCACTCAGGTGCCTTGAGTAGTTCTCTATACCATGGCAGTAACCGAACTCCCTGAGCATTTCCATGTCGAACCTCGTCCTCTGTTCAAGCCTCTTTGCCTCAAGCTCCTTGCCCTGTCTCAGGAAGTATTCGATCCTCTCCTCAAGCTCCTCCTCTATTGCCTCTATTGCCCTCTCAAGCCTTGGTCTCGGTGTTATCCAGTGGCTGTTTGGATACAGGGCTATTCTCTCGAGCCTCCTTATGACATCGCCTGTCAATGGATCAAACTCGTATATGCCATCCACATCATCTCCAAAGAACTCCACCCTTATGGCGTTGTCGCCTGAAAAGGACGGGAATATCTCGACCACATCGCCTCTCACCCTGAATGTGCCCCTCCTGAAGTCCTCGGTCCTCTCATAAAGCATCTCCACGAGCCTCCTCAGAAAGGCATCCCTCTCGGTATGCATCCCGTCCTCTATAAAGAAGTGCATGGCAAGATAATCCTCTGGAGAGCCGATACCATATATGCATGATACAGAGGCAACCACGATCACGTCCCTTCTTTCGAGCACGGCCCTGGTGGCAGAATGCCTCAGCCTGTCTATGTCATCATTGATAAGGGCGTCCTTCTCTATATATGTATCGGTTGTGGGGATGTATGCCTCGGGCTGATAATAATCATAATAGCTCACAAAATACTCCACGGCATTCTCAGGAAAGAATGTCCTGAACTCACCGTATAGCTGGGCTGCAAGGGTCTTGTTATGGGCGATAACGAGTGTTGGTTTATTGACATTGGCTATGACATTGGCTATGGTGAATGTCTTGCCAGAGCCGGTCACACCAAGCAGGACCTGGTGCCTGTGGCCTTTTAATATGCCTTCTGTGAGGGCCTCTATGGCCTTTGGCTGATCACCTGTTGGCTTAAAATCCGCAACAAGCCTGAAGCCGTCATCACTCATATCTATATGTTACCACGAAATACAGTGTTGTGTTCTTTGGTGCGGTTTATATATTCTTCAGTCGGGTCAGGATGAGGCCCAGATATTTATTAAGGGGGTTCTGTCTCTTCAGGAAGGGGATGACGAGCAGTCTCCTTATCCCCATCCTCTCAAGCTCTGCGATGATCTCGGGATGCCTCTGCCTCTTGAGCCCTGCCCTGAAGGCCTGCACGGCCCTCTCCCTGTCTCCCCTTACGAGATAGACCCTGCCCAGGTTCAGGTAGTGCACGGGATTCCCTCCCTCCTCCCTGATGGCCTCCTCACACAGGGATATGGCCAGTGATACCTGTCCCCTCTCCCTTGCTATGCTGAAGGCAAGATAGGATTTTATGATAGGGATGTCTTTGATATTATACGCCCTTTCAAAGAGGGACAGGGCCTTTAAGGGCTCGTTGTTTGAGAGTGCACTGAGCCCCTCACGGAACAGCCCCATTGCCCTATCTGTGTCCATCTGTCCAGACATATTATTCTTATTATTACATATTTACACTGAATAGATAGAGGGGGCTGGCTCCTCCTTGATGACTCCATAAACTCGGCTCTTCTATGATATATTTAATTATGCCTGCGAACCTGCCACCTGAATACTTTGAGGCTGAGAAGAGGTTCAAACAGGCCTCCACCCCTCAGGAGAAGATTATGGCGCTGGAGGAGCTGATCTCCACGGTGCCAAAGCACAAGGGCACCGACAAGCTGAGGGCTGACCTCAGGAGGAGGCTGTCCAGGCTGAGGGAGGAGGCGGCAAAGAGGAAGAAGACAGGCAGGGGAGACCTGTATACTGTTGAGAGGCATGGTGCCGCACAGGTGGTGCTTGTTGGTTTCCCGAACTCGGGCAAGTCCTCTATACTTGCTGCCCTGACCAATGCAAAGCCTGTTATAGCGGATTATCCCATGTCTACAGTTATGCCCGTTTCAGGGATGATGCCTTATGAGGATATACAGTTTCAGCTTGTTGACCTCCCTCCAATCGGCAATGACTCCACCGATGGCTGGGTCTCCTCCATAGTCAGGATGGCAGATCTGATAATGCTCGTTGTTGATGCCACCGATGACCCTGACATCCAGGCCGAGCTCCTCCTTGAACAGATAAGGGACTGGAGGATACCCATAAGGGAGGGGAATAAGGAGAGGGGAGGAGATAAGAGGCACAGAAAAAAGGCGGTTATAGTGGCTGTGAATAAGTGTGATCTCCAGGTGGATGAGGGGGTTAAGGGTCTTAAGGATAAATACGGCGATCGTTATCCAGTCTACCATGTATCAGCACGGGATAAGAGGGGGCTTGAAGAGCTGAAGGTTGGTATATTCAAGAACTCGGGCATTATAAGGGTGTATTCAAAAGAACCCGGGAAGAGGCCAGACCTTGAGACACCGTTTACCATCCCAGAGGGTTCAGACGTCCTTGACCTTGCAGGGCTCATCCACAAGGACTTTGTCAAGAACTTCAAGTATGCCTGTATCTGGGGTTCTGCCCGGTTTGATGGCCAGAGGGTCAACAAGGATTATGTGCTTCACGATGGTGATATAGTGGAGTATCATGTGTAAGGGTCTGCGTTAGGTGGATGAGAAGGTCCTCTATATAGCATATGGTGGAGATAACAAACCTGCCTTTGAAAGGATAGTAGACCTCTGCCCTCCAAATGATTATTCATCTGTCCTGTATCTGTCTCCGGACCCTTTCATCCTCAAGGAGGCAGGTAGGGAGTTCTTCTGGTTTCTTAAGGATACCGGCAGGGGGGGCGCGTTTATACCGTTCAGGTCCCTCACCCTGAAAGGCCTTGCCTCAGGTCTCATGAGGACCTCCCTCAGGGGAAGGTTGATATCAGAGGACATGAGGATACTCATCCTCTCGGAGATCACAGGGCAGAAGGGCACGGGTTATGCAGCACAGCTATCTGATCTATTGAGGAGGATAAGACACTACCTGCCTCATACCACGCTCTCAGAGTTCAGGGAGAGGGCAGGAGGATTGATATTTGAGGAGAAGGCGTTCAGGGCACTTGATAATGCGATCAAGGTGCTTGAACAGTATGAGGAGGAGATCAAGCGGAGGGGTCTTGTTGATGTGGAGACACCACTGGAGGCGTTCCAGGACCTACAGGACCTTCCATCATATGATGCGGTTGTTATAAGAGGGTTTTATGATCCAACCCCGCTTGAGCTCTCTGCACTGAGTCTCATTATAGAGAGGTCAAAAAGGCTCTATATATTTGCTGAGAGGGACACGGGTCTGCTCGACTTTCTCCTCTCCACACAGACAGGGTTCAGTGTGAAAGAGTCTCCTTACAGGACAGAGAGGGATCGGCCCCCGTGTCATAGATACAGGACAATGGAGGACGAAGTAGAGGGAATGGCACGGAGGGTGAAGGGGCTCATACACCAGGGAATAAGGCCATGGAGGATAGTCATCACCTTTCCACAGCTCTCAAAATACCTGCCAATGTTGAAGAGGGTCTTCAGGAGGTTCGAGATACCCCTTGATGCAGGCAGGTATGACATCACCCATGCATCCCCGCTGGTCGCCCTTGAGGATATACTATCGTCCATTGAGGGGGATTATCCAAGGACCGACTTCCTCTCCTTCCTCTCCTCACCCTATTTCCCCCGTATACCCGACATCCTGAAGAGGATGGCAGTCCCTTATTCATATAAGGCCAAGGTTATAAAAGGCAGGGACTCGTGGTTAAACATAGGCAGGGGCCTGATCAGCACATCAGATGATGAGATGGACGATGAGGACAGAGAGAGGCTCAAGAGGTTCGACAGGGAGATGGCCTCTATGATGGAGTCACTCGAGATGCTGAGGGGTTGCAGGGGGTTACTCCCATTTATAGAGCTTTTTGAATCCACGCTCGAGAGGCTCGGCTTCTTTGATGTACTGAAGGGCCTTGATGTGGACATGGGCCCTGCCATTACCGAGCGGTTCACCCTCCTGAGGCGGTTTGCGATGCTTTACGAGGTCTCTAAACACGAGCCATGGTTTTATCTGAGGGAGTTTTTAAGGGGGATGGAGTATTATCCTGAGGGGTTCACAGGGGTGAGGGCATTGCCGTATGAGCTGGCAGGCTCTGTTGAGGCAGATGCCATCTTCTTCGGCGGGCTGACCGAGGAGGACTTTCCGTCAAGGCCTGCCGTTGATCCCTATCTGCCTGACTCGGTAAAAAGGGCACTCGGGATGCCTGACCTTGAGTATTATATCGATAGGCAGAAGAGGTATTTTAAGAGGCTGCTTGATTCCTCTCCAGGGAGGCTTTACCTCTCCTATCCATCAGGGGAGGAGGATAAGCCTCATCTCCCCTCTCCCCTCCTCGACTGGGAGGCGATCACAGAGCCTGGGGCCATCGATATATTCAGCACGGAGGATGTCCTTGTTGCAGAGGGCCACCTCATGGGGATTGACGGGGACTCAGCAATTATATGGACGGATGATATCCCAGAGAGTGCTTTATTGAGAAGGCGGATAGATAGGTTGACAGGAGGGGCCATAAGTGTGACCGATATAGACTCGTTCAGGAGATGCCCCATGCGTTTCTATATCGAGAAGGTCCTCGGGCTCCAGATGCTGGAGTCACCAAGGTATGAGGTGGAGGGGAGGATCTGGGGTAGCCTTGCCCACAGGGTTATGGAGAACCTGTACAGGGCCAGGGACTTCGATCTTGACGAGCTCGAGCCGAGGATCATGAAGGCCATTGAGGAGGCGATCAAGGGACTTCCTGTGGGTGGTTTCTGGGCAAAGGTTGCGACAGAGATATTCAGGAGGAGGCTGCCCCTTATAAAGATGGAGGAGGCTGCATTGAGAAGGGAGGGCTTTGTCCCCTATAAGATCGAAGAGCGTATAACCGCAGAGGTGGATGGTGTAAGGCTAAAAGGCAAGATCGACAGGGTGGATAGAAGGGTGGGCTCTGTTATGCTTATCGATTACAAGACCGGGACGACTGACAACAGGAGCCTTCAGCTTCCCCTTTATGCATATATGTGGCAGAAGGTCCATGGTGATGTGGTTGAGAAGACGGGCTTTTATTCCCTCAGGGATATAAAGATTGATTTCTTCCCGAAGAGGGTCTCGATGGAGGAGTTCGTCCATGAGGCGCTTGAGAGGCTGAGGGGGCTTGTGAATATGATGAGGCATGGTGACTTTCCGCCTGAGCCCGAAAGGGCAGGGGAGTGCAGGTTCTGTTATAACAGTGCCCTGTGTGCAGGGGCTGGATGAGTATGGAGGGGTATCTTGACATAAACAAGAGTGTGATCATCTCCTCACCTGCAGGCTCTGGCAAGACGGAGAAGCTTGCAAGGCGGTATATCGCCCTTCTGCAGAGTGGTGTTGATGTGGAGCGGATACTGGCCATCACATTCACTGACAAGGCCGCTGCAGAGATGAAGGACAGGATACTGAGGATACTGCGTCAGGAGGATAGAGAGACCTTCAGAAGGGTCATGGAGAAGATACCGCTGATGAGGGTCTCGACCATTCATTCCTTCTGTGGTTCTCTTCTGAGGAGGTTCTCGTTTGAAGCAGGGATTGATCCTGATTACAGGGTTATAGATGCGATAGACTCAGACATTGCATGGGAGGAGGTTCTCTATGATTTGTTGATGGAGATGAGCGAGGAGGATGAGGCCCTGTTCCTGAGGCTCCTTGGAGAGAGGGGGTTCAGGGGGCTACAGTATCTAAAGGAAGCGATGAGGTATCTCCATAATAAAGGGCCATTCTCTCTGGAGGCGTGCATACCCCCTGCTGTCCGGAACAGGGATCTCCTTGATGAGCTCCTGAGATGGCCTGGTGCCAGGGAGTCTATACCAGGGTATGAGGGGATGCTCCTTGATAAAGGGCTTGAAGGTCTAAGGGCGATAAAAGGCCTGTTTCTGAGCAACAACGGGATGCCAAGGAGGAGGAGACCTGCTGGCCTTGAAGGTGTGGCTGACTATGAGGACTGGGCCGTGAGGATGTATGAGTTCTGGCTTCAGAGGAATATTGAGGAGGCGGTTGAGAGGTCTGATCTGCTTATCAGGATATTCAGAAGGTGTATTGATAGGTATATGCAGTTGAAGAAGGAGAGAGGTGTGCTTGACTTTGGTGACCTTGAGTATCTCACCTACAGGATCCTTACAGAGGAGCCTGAATGGGCGAACATACTTTATGCCTTTGATGAGAGGACAGACCACATACTGGTTGATGAGTTTCAGGATACAAACGACTTTCAATGGGCGATCATCGATAAACTCACAGAGGAGTGGAGATCAGGCCTTGGTGCAAAGAGGGACAGCGGAGTAAGACCAACCGTGTTTCTGGTTGGTGATGAGAAGCAGTCCATCTTCTTCTTCAGGGGTGCCAATGTGGAGGTCTTTGGCAGGGCAAGACAGAAACTCTCTGAATGGCTTGGTAGGGAATTCCTGTATGAGGAGATAAGGGACAACTACCGCAGTCTTCCAGCGATAATAGACTTCACCAATCATGTCTTCTCAAGGCTCATGAGGCAGGACGAGGAAGGGCCACTGTGGAAGACCCGATACAGTCCGTTTAAGGCGAGCAGGAGTGATATCACAGGCACCGGCAGGGTGGAGCTGATCATCCACGAGGGTGATTACAGGAGCATTGTAGAGGCCAAGCAGGAGGAGGCAGAGATCGTTTCAAGGAGGATACAGGAGATCGTTGGCCAGATGATGGTGTCAGACAGGGAGGGATCTGGACAGAGGCCCTGTGAATACAGGGACATAGCCATCCTCCTCAGGAGGAGGACCCATCTCAAGAGGTATGAGGACAGCCTGAGGAGGCACGGGATACCATTTGTTACGGTGAAGGGCATAGGTTTTTATCAGGAGCCCGAGGTCGCCATACTGAGGGCATTAATATACTTTCTCTCAAACCCATCAGACGATTACAGCCTCTACATACTCCTCAAGAGCCCCCTCTTCATGATTGACGAAGGCTCCATCCTGAGGCTGGTGGATGCCGATGGTGACAGCCTCTACGAGAAACTGTTGAGGACAGGGGCACTACCAGGGCCTCTTGATGGTGTCCCTGCCAGGCTCCTCCAGTGGCAATCACTCCTGCCTGCAATGCCACTTTCAGAACTCATCGAACATGCCCTTATCAGCACAGGTGCATGGAGATACCTTCATGAACAGCAGAGGAGGGCAAATATAAAGAAGTTCATTAAGCTGGTGGAGGACCTTCAGGCAGGTGGCAGATCCCTCTTCAGGATAAGGGACTTCCTTGAGAGGACATGCCACAGGGATGAAGAGCCGAAGGCGAATGTGAACACCGAGGGGATGAATGCGGTGAGGATAATCACCATCCACTCGGCGAAGGGGCTTGAGTTTCCTGTCGTCTTTCTGCCAGGCCTTGAGGAACCATTCAGGCACAGGAGCGAGGAGAACCTTGTATATGAAAAGGGAGGGAGGTTTTATTTTAAATCCATACCTGATGCAACCATCAGGAGGGTGGATGAGGACTTCCTCACCCAGAAGATGAAGGAGTTCGAAGAGGAGAAGCGGTTATTATATGTGGCTGTCACAAGGGCAGAGGATACACTCTTCCTTGTGAGCAGGTGGGATGAGAGGGAGGACAGTGCCTTTGGGCTGATAAGGGAGACCCTGGGATTGAGGAAGGAGGGGGATGGTTTCAGGATGGATGCGGATATAGAGGGTCTATCCATCGTGAGGGGTATTGATGTGAAGGAGACACACAGGAAGAGGCCACTTAAAAGGGAGGGGCTCAGGGTCACACCCAGGGTGACGCCACTTCCAGAGACAGGGGGGATCAGGTGGAGGAGCGTTACCGATGCCCTGGATATAAGGAGCAGGCACGGGAGGGGATGGCTGGTGCTTGGGGAGGTCCTCCACAGGCTCTTTGAGGAGGTCTCAAAGGGCTTTATAAAGGAGGAGGACACAATAGAGAGGGTTAAAGAGCTATTTATAGAAGGGGGACTTCATGCGGATGCAGAGATGCTCAAGATGATTGAGAATAACATCTCCATGCTTAAGGACAGTGGCATATGGCAGGAGATCATCCTGCCAAGGGATGATTCATATGCAGAATTACCATTTACCATGGAGCTTGATGGAGAGGTCTACACAGGGAGGATAGACAGATTGATAAGGTTGAATGGTGAATACAGGGTTTATGACTACAAGACATTCCCTGTTAAGGAAGAGGAGGTGGGATATCTACTGAAGGAGTATTCCCCCCAGCTCTCTATCTACAGGGAGGCTGTAAGGAGGATATTCAATACCAGTAATGTGAGGTCTTACATAATCTTCACATACACAGGCGATGTGAGAGAATTGAGATGAGATAATTTGGAGAGGGGTGATGAGAGGCGGTGGGGAGGCCACTTGGACAGCATTTCCTATTTGACAAGAACATCCTGAGGAAGATTGTTAAAAGCAGTGGGGTGACAGGTGAAGATACGGTTGTTGAGATCGGTGCAGGTATAGGGACATTAACAGAATTTCTCTCGGGGTGTGCAAAGAGGGTTATAGCCATTGAGGTGGATAAAGGGCTGGTAGGGAGGCTCAAGGAGCGACTCTCGGAGAAGGAGAATGTAGAGATAATAAATGCAGATGCCCTGAGATATCCTTATGATGAGATAAAAGGGGATTTCAAGGTGGTCTCAAACATCCCCTATAATATCACGACACCCCTGCTCTTTAAGTTGCTGGAATATAGAAGAAGGATTATCACCATGACCCTCCTCTTACAGAAGGAGGTCGCCCTGAGGATCGTGGCCCAGCCGAATAACAAGGACTACAGCCCCCTCTCCATATCCATACAGCTATATACAAGGCCAAGGATCATCTTCTATGTCTCAAGGAAGGCCTTCTCACCACCGCCTGATGTTGACTCTGCCCTCGTCCATTTTGAGGTCTCACCGGAGCCCCTCTTTGAGATAGGGGATGAGGAGCTGTTCATGAGGATTGTTAAAAAGACATTCTCACACAGGAGAAAGATGATACTTAACAGTCTAAGGGGGTTTTCAGCTGGTGATGACCTTCCCTGTGGAGAGGGTGAGATAAAGGCCGCTTTAATAAGGGCAGGGATAGATCCGTCCTCAAGGCCGGATTCGCTCACTATAGAGGATTTTGCAAGGCTTACAGAGGCCATCAGGTCTTGACTTGAAGGAACCGCTCGCCTAATATGGTGATAATGGATATCCAGGTCTTCTACATCATAAACAGGGGCATCCACAGTCCAATCCTCGACACCCTCATGATCTTTGTAACGGAAAGACCATATATACCCATCCTCCTCCTCATGGTGCCTGCCTTTGTGAGGGACATCAAGAAGGCGGTCGTCGTTCTGCTTCTCTGCCTCATCGCACTTGCCATGGGGGATGCAAGCTCCAATATGCTCAAGCACCTCTTTGAGAGGCCGAGGCCGTGTCATACACTCATCGGGGTGAGGCTCCTGGTTGGCTGTGGCAACTCATTCTCCATGCCCTCAAGCCATGCGGTAAATGCCTTTGCCGTTGTGGCAACCTTCTCCCATTTCTTCAGGGGATACACCATCCCCATGTTCGCCATTGCCATAGCGGTTGCCCTGTCAAGGGTCTATGTGGGTGTCCATTATCCGTCCGATGTGCTCGCAGGCGCTGTATGGGGGATTGTTGTGGCAGGTGGTGTTATACTTATATTCAGAACAATCTCAAGATATATCAAAGGATTTTCAATCCCGCTTTAGAAAGCAGGCTCACTTTATTATCATGCCGGAATGGAAAATTTTATAATAGAGATATGGAGAGGGTGGATTACGACATCATAGTAGTCGGTGCAGGACATGCAGGGTGTGAGGCGGCACTTGCAGGGGCAAGGATGGGGCTTAGTGTTGCTGTCTTCACCATGAATCCATGGACGATAGGCCAGATGTCGTGTAATCCTGCTGTTGGTGGTCTTGCCAAGAGCCATCTTGTGAGGGAGATAGACGCCCTGGGCGGTGAGATGGCAAAGGTCACGGACAGGGCAGGTATCCAGTTCAAGATACTGAACAGGAGCAAGGGGCCTGCTGTGTGGGCGACGAGGGTCCAGTGCGACAGGGCCCTTTACAGACGCTACATGCGTGAGGTCCTTGAGGGGCAGGAAGGGCTTGAGATCATAGGAGGGATGGTTGAGGAGGTCATCGTTGAGAGGGGCAGGGTATGGGGCATAAGGACGAACGATAATATCTACAGGGCAAAGGCGGTAGTAATAGCAACAGGCACATTCCTGAATGGGTTGATACACATCGGCCTGAGGAACTTTCCCTCAGGAAGGGCAGGAGAACCCCCTTCAACAGGTCTTTCCAGGAGCCTCAGGGCGATCGGTTTGAGGATGGGGCGGTTGAAGACAGGCACACCCCCGAGGCTTGATGGCAGGAGTATCGATTTTTCCGTGATGGAGAGGCAGGATGGTGATACACCACCGCCATTCATGTCTATATTCACTGCACAGATAACCAATCCCCAGCTTCCATGTTATATCACCTACACAAATGACCACACACACAGGATAATCAGGGACAACCTCAGATATTCTCCCCTTTATAGTGGAAGGATAGTGGGCAGGGGGCCACGCTATTGTCCTTCAATAGAGGACAAGGTGGTGAGGTTCGGTGACAAGCCGAGGCATCAGATATTCATAGAGCCCGAGGGGATCGGCACGGACGAGGTATACGCAAACGGGATCTCCACAAGCCTCCCTGAGGAGGTGCAGGAGGAGTTTATAAGGACGATAAGGGGGCTCGAGGATGTAAGGATAAATAAGTACGGATATGCCATTGAGTATGACTTTGTTTATCCAACCCAGCTGAGGCCAACCCTTGAGACAAAGCTGGTTAGTGGGCTCTATCTTGCAGGCCAGATCAATGGGACATCAGGCTATGAAGAGGCTGCTGCACAGGGGATCATAGCAGGGATAAACGCTGCGCTCAAGATAAAGGGGGAGTCCCCCTTTATCTTGAGGAGGGATGAGGCGTACATAGGTGTGCTTATAGATGATCTTATCACAAAGGGCACAAACGAGCCCTACAGGATGTTCACCTCAAGGGCTGAATACAGGCTGCTGCTCAGACAGGACAATGCAGACCTGAGACTCATGGAGAAGGGTTACAGGATCGGCCTCATCAAAAAGGAGCATATGGACGCCCTTCTCCGTAAAAAGGCCATGATAGAGTCTGAGATAGAGAGGCTCAAGGTGACAAGGGTAAAGCCAGGGGTGATAAATCCTGTCCTCAGGAGGCTTGGTGGTTCTGAGATCAGGGAGGATACAACCCTCTATCAGATACTGAAGAGGCCAGAGGTCTCCTATATGGATATACCAGACTCCCACAGGAATGGTCTTGATCCTGAGGTGGTCAGGCAGGTGGAGATCCAGACAAAATATGAGGGCTATATAAGGCGGCAGATAGAGATGGCAGAGAGGTTCAAGAGGATAGAGGATATAAGGATACCTGATGACTTTGTCTACAGGGGAATCCCGGGGCTGTCAAACGAGATGGTGGAGAAGCTTGAAGAGGTGAGGCCGCTGAACCTCGGCCAGGCAAGCAGGATACCTGGTGTTACGCCTGCCGCTGTGTCCCTGCTGATGGTTGCGGTGGAGAGGCATAGACGGCAGAACCACAGGAAGAAGGGGGCTCTATCCTGAGGTTGCCAGAAGGAGTGTCCTTGCAAAGTTGTCCACAAGGGATGGATTAAAGTCCCTGCCAGCGTTCATCTTCATAACAGCAAGTATATCCTTTATCTCCCATTTCCTCTGGTATAATCTTATGCTCCTGAGCGTATCAAAAAAATCCGCTATGGCGACCATCTGGCTGCATGGGTGCTGCCCTCTCTTGCCACTACTGTATCTGGGATATCCCGTGCCATCATACCTCATATGGTGCTCAAACGCTACAATAGGGGCAAGCCTTGTGAGACCCTCTATCTTTGAGAGATAGACGGCACCATAGATAGGATGCTGTTTCATCTTGGTTGCCTCTTCTGTATAGGCAGGTGTGGGCCTGTTGAGCATCTCCCTTGAGATGACGAGTTTGCCGACATCATGCAGGAGTGCACTGATCCCTATGTCATGCAATAGTTTGCCCTTTATACCGAGTGACTCTGCCTGAAACATGGATAACACGGCAACATTTGTTGCATGTGTATATATATACTCATCCTGAGACCTGACAGGTGTGAGGAGTTTCAGGATGTTCGCCTCTCTATGGAACGCCAGGATAAAGCTTGATACGATCTCCTCAAGTCCTGCTATCTGCAGCCTCTTAAAAGGGGATATGCCGTAGTATATCTCCTTTACCTTCTGGATCTGTTCATGGGTAATATAGTCCAGGTCCACACCCATCTCCCTTGTCTTCCTCTCATCAAGGTGTATGTCAACGGTGCCCGTCCTGATATGATGGTATGTTTTTGGGGGTGAATCGAACCTGGACATATCCACAATGAACTCCCTTACCTCTGAGAGGGTCACACCCTGTGAGAAGGCGATGCGGGTTATACCCTTTCTCTGCATACGCCTCAGGAGCTTGACACCATGGAGACCTGCATCCCTGAGGGGGATCTTATTTACGATCAGGTCTCCCTCTATAACCATGATCTCAAGGGTATCCTCCATGACCTCCTGTATAAGTGACATAACCTTCTTTGCATATTCGTCAACCAGTTCATGGTCATTGGAATAGAGCGAACAGTTTGATATGGCTATGGTTAATATGTTGATAAACTGCCTGATCTTCTCCATCTCTTATAACGCCACCTCTCCTATGATCTCCCTGACATCCTCAGGGGGGTAGTGCTTTAGTGTGCTCTGTATCTCCTCCTTCAGCCTCCTGAGGGGGGTCTTGAATAATATGGACCTTGAATGGAGGATATCCCTCAGCGCATCGAGTGCAGAGGGATCGCCTATAAGTCCGAGTGCCCTGACGATCTGTATCTTATCCTGATAATCGGCACTCTTCAGGGCCTTCTTCTTCAGCATCCTTATCAGATCAGGCACGAGCTCCTTCACCCTGAATGTCCCGGCAAGCAGGAGGGCCTGTCTTACGCCCTCCTCTGTTTTACCTTCCAGGTGTTCCTTCAACATGTCCACACCATAAGGGTCTCCCATCCTGAGCAGGTATTTAATAGCCTGGAAGCTTACCCTGGGGTGTTCATGACGACAAAGGGGTCTTGCATGGGGCAATCCCTCGGTGCTTCTTATCTCGGTGAGAATAAAGAGCATGTTCCTCTTTACATACCACCTCTCATCCCTGAGGTGTTTTATAGCCTCTGCCTCGGCCATCCTGCCGAAGCTGATAATGAGGCTCAGGAGGAAGTGCCTCACTGTCTGTGACTCTTCCTGTATAAGGGCGTGTATCAGGGGTGGGATTATCCTTTCGCCATAAAACCTGCATAACTCCAGTGCCTCCTCCCTCTTCTGTCTGCCGCTTATCCTCAGGGAGTCTATGAATAATGAGATGGTCTCGGGCGAATGGATATAGGAGGATGCACCACCATCACCATCGTCACCCCCCAATCTCTCCTTCCACACCCTTAATATCCTTAAGACCTCTCCATACTGGGCCGTGCTTATGAGCTCTTCGATCTGATCCTTTAGGAGCCTGTTGAAGAACTCGTAGTCTTCCTCTCTGACCACCTCAGACCCGCCAGACAGCAGTATCTCAAGTATCATCTCATTGAAGCACCTCTCTATATACTCCTCATCCCACTGGGCGTTGAACCCTTCTGTGTCCTCGACATAGCCTGCAGGGGCATCGGAGTCAAGGAGCCTCTGTATCTCATTCCTGTATGTCTCGTCGACAAACCTGTCAAACCTCTCATCGGATATGAGGCTTGCAATGTCAGAAGAGACCGTTATGTCATCCACCAGATCCTCCTCCCTGAATATTCTGCTCTCTATGGCATCGGTCTCCAGGCTCGAGAACCTCTCAAGGAGCTTCCTCAGCTCATCAGGTATGGACAGCTTCTGTTCATTGATGTTCTTAAGGAGCGTCATGACCGTATCGATGGGGGTCTCCCTGAGGGCCTCTTCTACGGATTTGATGTCCTTGGAGAGTTTGTTCATGGATGAGGATAGGAACTCCTTTTTCAGCTCAGGCCTGAGGCCATTTATAAAATCAAGGAGCCTCTTTATATCCTTCCCAGAGAAGGCCCTTTCAGAGGATTTTCTCAGGTAGCTGGCTATAACCCTGTCGTAGGATTCTTCCTTCAGGTCCTCCGTGCTGGTCTCATTAATGAGCTTAGCGAGTATCTCGGGTGGTATCTCATCCACTCCCTCTTGTAATGAATCCACCCTGAGCGTCCCCTCAAGTAGCCCATGGACATACCACTCATAGAGCTTCTTCTTCGAGGCCTCTCCATCGGCCTCACCAAATGCACTGTAGTCAATAAACCCGAGCCTGATATTCGGGAGGTCATACCCCTTCCACTTCTCCCTTATGGCATCCAGGCTCATGCCCTCTGTATCCTCCAGCAGGAACCTGTGGAAGGAGTAGAGCTCATCCTTTGTCAGGTTCTTCGTAAATGTGACAGAGGCGATGCTCATCCTGTTCAGGTGGAGGGCAAAGTCCTTGAATACCGGGTTCTTTTTGTCGAGTGAGTATTCATCTATAATAATGGTGTCCTTTGCTATGGCGATGGTGATCTCATCCCTCAGCTCAAAGAGCCTCCTGAAATACTCAAATGCGCGGTTTAGGGATTTGCTCACCAGCGGGTGGTCCTTGGGGTAGATGGAGACATTGTGGCGAGAGATGTTCAGCTCGATGATGGCATCACTGAGGAGCCTTGCATCTAACGGAAGCTTCTCCTGCATACCATAATAATTTTACCATATAGACACGATGATCGGCCTCTGTTATTCCATATCCATTCCTTTACACATGCTGTTAATTGTGATAAGATAAGTTTCTGTTATTAATGGGGGATAGATGGCCATGAGGATCGCTGTTGGTCTTGATATCGGCGGGACAAACATAAAGGCGGTTATTGTATCAGAGGACGGCAAGAAGGTATTCGGTAATAAATACCCCACCCCGTCCGTCTCCGAGGATGATGATCTTTCTATAGAGGAGAAGTTGATCGGGGTGCTCAGGGGTTTTCTTGAGGAATCCAGACAGCAGGGGATCGACATATCGGATATCACTGCTATAGGGCTTGGTGTGGCAGGTATAATTGATACAAAAAAAGGAGTGGTTATCGAGTCACCCAATATATCGGCGATAGACGGGATGCCGATAAGGGATGTGTTTCAGGGGGCATTCTCCATGCCTGTTGTGCTTGACAATGATGCAAATGCCTATGCCTATGGTGAGAGATGGAACGGTGCAGGAAGGGAGATAGATAATTTTATTGTTATAACCCTTGGCACAGGCCTTGGTGGAGGGTTGATCTATAAGGGTGAGATATATATGGGTGCACTGGAGATAGGTCATATGGTTGTAGAGCCGAATGGACGGTTCTGTCCGTGCGGGAGCTGGGGATGCCTTGAGTCCTATGCATCAGGCAGGGCGGTTGTGGACAGGGCAACATCATCACTTGAGAAGGGGACACACAGTATGCTGGCAGAATGCTGTGGTGGTAATTTCTATAAACTGACACCCGCAGATGTTTATAAGATGGCCCTTGAGGGAGACAGCCTCAGCAGGGAGGTCTTCAAAGAGGCGGGCCAATACCTTGGTATAGGGGTAGCGAACCTGATAAACCTCCTCAGCCCTGATGCCGTGATTATTGGAGGGGGGCTTGTGGGTGCGTGGGACCTGTTCATTGAGGAATTGAAGAAGGAGGTCTCAAAAAGGGCCTTTAAACACCTTTCGGCAGGCACAAGGATACTGAAATCCGGATTACAGGATGACGGCGGTGCCATAGGGGCTGCCGGCCTCGCCTTAAGGGCCTCTTCTTGATTCCATGTCCAGACCATTTACCAGGAACTTCTCCATAATCGCCCATATTGATCACGGAAAATCCACACTTGCAGACCGTATACTCGAACTGACAGGTGCGCTCACCCCAGCGGAGTTGAAGGAGCAGGTCCTGGACTCCATGGAGCTTGAGAGGGAGAGGGGTATAACCATAAAGGCACACGCAGTGAGGCTGAATTACAGGGCACTTGATGGCAGGGATTATACATTGAATCTCATCGATACGCCCGGGCATGTCGATTTCGCCTACGAGGTCTCAAGGAGTCTCGCATCCTGTGAGGGTGCACTGCTTGTTGTTGATGCAACACAGGGGGTAGAGGCACAGACCATGGCGAATGCCTATCTTGCGGCTGAACATGGTCTCGAGATCATCCCTGTCATTAACAAGATAGACCTCCATAATGCGGAACCAGAGGATGTAAAGAGGCAGATCGAGGAGTCGATAGGTATAGACTGTACTGATGCGATCCTTGTATCCGCCAAGAAGGGTATCGGAGTAAGGGATGTGCTTGAGGCAGTGGTGAGGAGGGTCCCACCGCCTATGGGTGATGAAGAGAGGCCGCTGAAGGCATTGATATTTGACTCCTGGTTTGACACCTATCAGGGTGTTGTGGTGCTCGTCAGGGTCTTTGATGGGGTGGTGAGGAGGGGTTCAAGGATACTCCTGATGGCAACAGGCAGATCCTATGAGGTCCTGGAGGTGGGTGTATTTACACCAAAGAAGAGGGTGGTTGATGTCCTTGAGGCAGGGGATGTTGGATATATAGTGGCAGGGATAAGGGATCTATCAGATACAAGGGTTGGTGACACCATAACCGATGCCGAAAGACCCACGGATGAGCCATGCCCTGGCTACAGGGAGGTTAAACCCATGGTCTTCTGTGGTCTCTATCCAACAGAGTCAGGCCAGTATATGGCCCTTAAGGACGCCCTCTCAAAGCTCAGGCTTAATGATTCATCTTTTACATATGAGCCAGAGACATCGATCGCCCTCGGCTTTGGCTTCAGATGTGGTTTCCTCGGGCTTTTGCACATGGAGATAATAAAGGAGAGGCTTGAGAGGGAGTTCGGGCTTTCACTCCTGAATACCGCCCCTACGGTGATTTACAGGGTTACAGTGCAGGGTGGGAGGGTTGTATATATCGATAGCCCTGCAAAACTTCCACACAGGCATGAGTATATAGAAGAGCCATTTGTAAAGGCGGTGATCTTTGTTCCCTCAGGCTTTGTGGGCAGGATAATCGAGCTCTGCCAGCAGAAGAGGGGCATCCAGAAGGGGTTCAATTACATAGGAAGGGACAGGGTGGCACTGACATATGAGCTGCCGCTCAGTGAGATTTTATGGGATTTTTATGATAAATTAAAATCATATTCAAGTGGATACGCCTCCCTTGAATATGAGTTCATCGGTTACAGGAGGTCTGAACTTGTGAGGATAGAGATACTCCTGAACGGAGAGGCGGTGGATGCACTCTCCATGATAGTCCACAGGGAGAAGGCGTATCAGAAGGGGAGGGAGGTCGTTGAGAGGTTGAGGGGCGTCATACCGAGACAGCTCTTTGAGGTGGTGATACAGGCGGCAATAGGTAGCAAGATCATAGCCAGGCAGAGCATAAAACCACTGAGGAAGAATGTGACCGCAAAGTGCTATGGTGGTGATGTGACGAGGAAGAGGAAGCTCCTTGAGAAGCAGAAGGAGGGCAAACGGAGGATGAAGCAGGTCGGGAAGGTGGCGTTGCCTCAGGAGGCCTTTATATCCGTCCTTCAGGTAAGATAGTTAGAGGAGAGAGGGTGTGGTAAAGAGGAAGTCGAGATTCAGGGAATATGTAGAAGCAATACTTATAGCCGTTGTCCTCGCCCTGATGATAAGGGCGTTTGTGATCCAGGCATTCAAGATACCTTCAAGCTCCATGGTGCCAACGCTCCTTGTGGGTGACCATATCCTTGTGAATAAGTTTATCTACGGGATCAAGTTGCCCTTTACAGACAGCCGTTTTCTGATCTTCAGACAGCCAAGAAGGGGGGATATCATCGTCTTCTCCTTTCCAAAGAACAGGGAGAAGGAGGAATGCAGGAGCCTCACAGGCAATCTGCTCTACAGGCTTGAGGCAGCCTTTGACAGTGGCAATCCGCTCTATCTATTCAAGGATGATTGCAGGGACTTTATAAAGAGGGTCATCGCTGTGGGAGGCGATAGGGTTGAGATAAGGGACAAGAAGGTGTATGTCAATGGTGTGCTGCTCAAAGAGGATTACATAATTCACAGGGATAATACAGTCCTCAGCAGGGATGTCACACCAAGGGATAATTTCGGTCCTGTGGTCGTGCCAAGGAACAAGTTCTTTGTCATGGGTGATAACCGAGACCAGAGTTATGACAGCCGTTTCTGGGGTTTTGTCGATATAGACGATATAAAGGGAGAGGCCATCATAATATACTGGTCATGGAACAAGAATGGTGGCCTTTTAGACAAGGTCAGATGGGGAAGGATAGGGCACCTGATCCATTAGATAGGGCCCTTCCTGATGGAGGGGCCTCGTTATTATAGGAGGTGCAGGATGGCTAAGAAACTCTTGATAATCCTGGTCATTGCCCTGCTCGTCTATGGTGGTTTTGTATTCGCCCCACCTTTATACCACTATTATGCGTTTAAGAGCGACCTGGCAGAGCTTGCAAGGATTGGTGGAACCATGCGCCAGGAGGACCTGATGGAGAAGATTATGGAGAAGGTGCGGGAATACAATGTCCCAATCGATGAGGATGATATAGCAATTACGCGCATGGATCATAAGGTTTATATAGAGGCATCGTGGCAGGAAAGGGTGAATTTCCTGAATATCTACGAGAAGACCTTTTACTTCTCCATCTACACAGGTGAGTGATGTTCACAGGGATTGTGGAGACCACAGGCATCGTTACTGCCCTGAAAAAGGCTGGCAGGGGTATCGACCTCTGTGTAAGTCCTGAGTCAGGATTTGATGTCCGGATAGGTGACAGCGTCTCGGTTAATGGTGTCTGCCTCACGGTTGTCAGCAAAGTGCCCGAAATGCTTTTTAATGTATCGCCTGAGACACTGAGGAGCACCAACCTTGGAGAGCTCAAGGTCAGGGACAGGGTCAACCTGGAACGTGCCCTCAGGCTGGGTGACAGGCTTGGCGGTCATCTCGTAACAGGCCATGTGGATGGTATTGGCAGGATAATCGAGAGGAGGAGAGAGGGTGAGTATACATTGTACAGGTTTGAGGCGCCGATGGATATATTGAGGTATGTGGTGGTGAAGGGCTCTGTGGCTGTTGATGGCATCAGTCTTACTGTTACAGCGCTTGATAACAGGACATTCAGCGTGGCCATAATACCCCATACCATGAAGGTGACAAACATTGGGCAGAAGGGTGCGGGCGATAAAGTTAATATAGAAGTTGATATAATAGGTAAATATATAGAGAGGCTGATGGGCCAGAGGGAGAAGGGCGATGGCCTGATGGAATTGCTCAGGAAGGAGGGGTTTGCCTGAGGGAAACCTATACACATGGATAGGGATATGAGATATGCATAGCAAGTATAAGTTCAACACGATTGAAGAGGCGATAGAGGACATAAGAAAGGGCAAGATGGTCATCCTCGTCGATGATGAGGACAGGGAGAACGAGGGCGACCTCACCATAGCGGCTGAGAAGGTTACTCCCGAGGCCATAAACTTCATGGCAAAATACGGTCGTGGCCTGATATGTCTGTCCCTCACCCCAGAGAGGGTGGAGGAGCTGAAGCTACCCATGATGGTGGATGTCAATAAGTCAAGGTTCGGCACGGCCTTTACCGTCTCTATCGAGGCAAAGGAGGGGGTGACAACAGGGATCTCTGCTGCAGACAGGGCAAAGACCATCCTGACCGCAATAGACCCGAAGAAGAAGGCCGAAGACCTTGTCTCACCAGGCCATGTGTTCCCGCTCAGGGCAAGGCCAGGAGGAGTCCTCCAGCGTGCAGGTCAGACCGAGGGCTCTGTTGACCTTGCCAGACTCGCAGGGCTGTATCCTGCAGGGGTCATATGCGAGATTATGAATGATGACGGCACGATGGCAAGGGTCCCGCAGCTCATGAAGTTTGCCCGTAAGCATGGCCTGAAGATCATAACCATAAAGGATCTTATTGAATACAGGATGAGGAACGAGTGCCTCGTCCACAGGGTTGCAGAGGCAGATATCCCCACGAAGTATGGAGGTGAGTTCAGGGCCATCGTGTTCGGTAATATAATCGATAAGTCTGAACACATCGCTCTTGTCAAGGGCAAGATAACACCTGATGACGAGGTCCTTGTGAGGGTCCATTCAGAATGTCTGACAGGTGATGTCTTCAGTTCAAAGAGGTGTGACTGCGGTAGCCAGCTTCGTAAGGCCATGGAGATGATAAGGAAGGAGGGCAAAGGTGTCCTGCTCTACATGAGACAGGAGGGGAGGGGGATCGGTCTCTCCAACAAGATAAAGGCATATGCCCTGCAGGATAAGGGCCTGGATACCGTTGAGGCGAATGTCAAGCTGGGCTTCAAGCCCGACCTCAGAGATTACGGTATCGGCGCGCAGATACTGGTCAGTCTTGGTGTCAGGAAGATGCGTCTGATAACCAACAACCCCACAAAGATCATCGGTCTTGAAGGCTATGGCCTCCAGATCGTTGAGAGGGTGCCCCTTGAGATAAAGCCACACAGGAGGAATATCCATTATCTCAGGACAAAGAAGAAAAAGCTTGGGCATATGCTCGAGAATGTATAAGGAGGTTGTCACATGAAGAGGTTAGAGGGAGAACTCAATGCACAGGGACTTAAATTTGCGATCATAGTGAGCAGGTTCAACGAGTTCATAACCCAGAGGCTGCTTGACGGCGCAATGGACGCCCTTCTACGGCACGGTGCAGATGAGGATAATATAGAGATAATCAGGGTGCCTGGTTCATTCGAGATCCCGCTCATTGCAAAGAGGGTTGCACAGAGGGGTTCATACGATTCAATAATCTGCCTCGGGACCATCATAAGGGGTGCAACCCCTCACTTTGAGTATGTGGCCTCTGAGACGGCAAAGGGTATCGCCATGGTCTCTCTTGAGACAGGCATCCCTGTGGCCTTTGGAGTGATCACCGCTGATACCATCGAGCAGGCCGTTGAGAGGGCAGGGACAAAGAGCGGGAACAAGGGCTGGGATGCTGCGCTTACCGCCATCGAGATGGCACAATTGCTTAAGAAGTTGTAGGTTAGATGAAGCGACGACGAGCAAGGGAATACGCCCTCCAGCTTTTATTCCAGCTTGACATAACAGGCGACAGGCTGAGTGATGAGTTGTTAGACGAATTCTGGGAAGGGAACAAGGAGGATAGTGAGGTTAGGGACTTTGCCGATTCCATAGTGAGGGGGACGATAGGGCATCTTGATACAATAGACTCCCTGATAAGGGATGCCACCGAACACTGGGAGCTTGAGAGGATGCCCGTGATAGATCGTAACATACTCAGGGCAGCCACCTATGAGCTCCTCTACAGGCCTGATATCCCGCCCTCAGTTGCCATCAATGAGGCGATCGAGCTGGCAAAGAAATACTCCACAGAGGACTCATATCGATTTATAAACGGGGTCCTGGACAGGATCCAGCAGAGCAGGATCAGGGCTTAGGATGCAGTTCATTATATTGTCGGATGTGCACGGAAATCTTGAGGCACTTATGGCAGTGCTTGAGGATATCAGGACCCACCACGAGAAGGGTGATGTGTTCTTTCTTGGCGATAGCGTTGGCTATGGGCCTGACCCCTCGGAATGTATAAGGATAATAAAAGAGGAGTCCAGCATCATCCTTGCAGGGAATCATGACCGTGCGGTTACAGGGAGGACCGATGTCAGTTACTTCAACCCCTATGCGCGTGCCGCGGTTGAGTGGACCCAGGAGGTGCTGAGCGATGAGGATAAGGCCTTCCTTGATAGCCTCCCTGTGTCTGCGAGGCTGAAGGATCAGGGCATCTACCTCGTCCATTCAACACCAAAGGAGCCAGAGCAGTGGCATTATCTCCTCACCACATGGGATGCCTATGTGAATTTCCATCTGTTTGACGAGAGGATATGCTTTATAGGCCACAGCCACCAACCGGTGATAATAGAGATGGATCCAAAGGGGGAGATCCTTATATACAGGGATCGGGTTGAGCTGAGGGATGGGTGTAGATACATCGTGAATGTCGGGAGTGTCGGTCAGCCGAGGGATGGCAACCCTGATGCCTCATACGCCCTATTTGATGATCGCAGGATTGAGATTAAGAGGATTCCTTATGATATAGTATCCACCCAGGAGAAGATGAAGAGGGCAGGGCTGCCAGGATATCTCATCGAGAGACTCTCAAAGGGGTTATAATATCAGGTTACATGGGCAGATGGTGCAGGGTATCAGACCTTGCATAACCAATATTGAACAGAGAGGGGAGTAGCTATGATACCACGATACACAAGGCCGGAGATGGCAAGGATATGGGAGCCTGAGAACAGGTTCAGGAAATGGCTCGAGGTGGAGATCGCCGCATGCGAGGCATGGGCGAGACTTGGTGAGATACCCCCCAGGAGCCTTAACACGATAAAGAAGAGGGCAAGGTTTGACATAAAGAGGATAGAGAAGATAGAGCAACGGGTCAAACACGATGTCATAGCGTTTCTCACCTCTGTTGCAGAGAATGTGGGACCTGATGCTCGATATATACACAAGGGCCTTACATCCTCGGATATACTCGATACATCCCTCGCCCTACTCATGAGGGAGGCTGCGGACCTGATAATCAGGGATATAAAGGAACTGCGGGAGGTGTTGAAGAGGAAGGCCTTTAAGTACAAGGACACGATCAGGATGGGCAGGAGCCACGGTATCCATGCAGAACCCACATCATTCGGTCTGATATTCGCGCTCTGGTATGAGGAGATGGGCAGGAACCTCGTCCGCCTGAGGAATGCCAGAGAGAATATCAGTTATGGGAAGCTATCCGGCCCTGTCGGGAACTTCTCCAGTGTTCCTCCCTTTGTGGAGAGGTATGTCTGCAAGAAACTCAAACTCAAACCTGCCCCTGTATCAACCCAGATTATCCAGAGAGACAGACACGCAGAGTTCCTGAATGCCCTTGCCATGATCGCCTCGACAATAGAGAAGATCGCTGTGGAGATAAGGCACCTCCAGAGGACAGAGGTGCTTGAGGCCGAGGAGCCATTTGAAAAGGGGCAGAAGGGCTCATCTGCGATGCCCCACAAGAGGAACCCTGTTGGATGTGAGAACCTTAGTGGTCTTGCAAGGGTCGTCAGGTCGAATGCCATGGCAGGGCTGGAGAATATACCCCTCTGGCATGAGAGGGATATCAGCCATTCATCTGTTGAGAGGATCATAATCCCTGATAGCACCATCCTTGTTGATTACATGCTCACAAGGCTCACGGGGATACTCAGGGGCCTGCATGTCTATCCTGACAGGATGCTGGAGAATATCAACAGGAGTTATGGACTCTACTGTTCGCAGAGGGTGTTGCTCAGGCTCGTTGAGAAGGGACTGAGTCGTGAGAATGCATATCGCCTTGTCCAGAGGAGGGCCATGCAGAGCTGGAGGCAGAGGAGGGAGTTCAGGGAGCTGCTGAAGAGGGACATCCTCATAAGGAAGTATCTCACAGAGGATGAGATAGAGGAGATATTCGATCTCTCGTATTACACAAAGAATGTGGATTATATATTTAAAAGGGTCTTTAAGTAATCCTAATATTCCTTCTCAGTCCACATCTCCTTCTTGAACCTCACGACCCTGTTCCTGCCCGACTCCTTTGCCTTATAAAGGGCTATATCCGCATATTTGATCGCCTCCCAGAAGTTCTGGGTATCTGCCGGAAACTCACTGACACCGATACTTATCGTCTTCTGGATAATGGCCCCTGATACCCTGATCCTGTGCCCCTCAACACTCTGCCTTATCCTCTCTGCAACATCTATCGCCTCGTTGCCCTTTTCATCCACCAGTATTACGAGGAACTCCTCCCCTCCGAACCTCACAACAAGGTCAGATGCCCTTGTGTTCTTTGATATGATGTTTGCCGTCTCCTTTAACACCGCATCACCCACATCATGTCCGAATCTGTCATTTATCTCTTTAAAGAAGTCGAGGTCACACATCAAAAGACCAAGCAGCTCATTCTTCCTGGTTATCCTTGCCACGAGGGTGTCCACATATTCTTCAAGGAACCTCCTGTTATACAGGCCTGTTAGCTGATCCTTGACAGACGATTCCCTGAGGACGCCTGTGAGCCTTTTGGCCTCTATAACAGGGATGGCCTCTTTTATGTATTGCTGTGCCCTCATTATCCTCTTATTAATGGCCTCTATGTCCCTGTTATCCTTATCAAACATGAAGAGCACCACCCCGCCTGTCCCACCACCGCTTATCATCGGTATACAGGTGTGATAGAACCCCTCTGACCGTAGGAACTGCTTGCATATATGAGGATATGTGAGGGATGAGATGATATGGCCGGTCTTGTTCGATCTGCAGAGGCTACAGTTTATCAGTATCTCCTTACTGCATGGCATCTCCTCTCCCTTGAAGGTTGTTTCAACGATGCGCATGATGTTCTTGCTGTTTGACACCTCATAGATGATGAAGTCATCAATCTTTAAGTCCTCCCTCAAGACCTTTGCTATCCTGTGGTATACATCCTCAAGTTCGTCATCCTCCTCGATCACCTTCTTGAAGTTATTTATATCATGGATTGTATGCATGAGGAGGTTAAAATTGGTCGAGAGCTCCCCGATCTCGTCCTTTGAGTCCACGGTTATCTGTCTTGAGAGGTCGATCTCACCCTCTGAGAGGTCCTTTATCTGTTCTGTTATGGCCCTGATGGGCCTTGTCATAGAGGCGGTGACAAAGTAGTTGGTAATGAACAGCAGGGTTATGGCTATCACCACCACGATAACCACTATCAGGGTGGTTGCATATATAACAGAGTTTATCCTCCTGACATAACCCTTCTGTGATACTGACAGGTATGAGGTGAGTTTGCTGAGGCTGGTTACTGACCGCATGGTTATCAGGTCATATTTGTCAATCCCGTTCCTGATGAATTCCTCTTCGCCTTCAGAGAGCCTGCCATTCTTTATTGCGTTCAATGATACAGGGGTCAGCTCATCTATGATGGATCGTAGCCTTTTGTTATTCTCTAAGGCACCCTTTATGTAATTCTCTGTGGCCTCTCTGTCCTTTACAGGGGCAACACCGAACTCCTCTATCAACTCCCCTGTGAGGTCTGAGTAGTCCTTTATCTCCCCACCCTCAAGGAGTGCATGGAGATAGGCGTTTACCTGGTTGAGGAGGGTATCGGCCCTCTTTGCGTTGGCCTTTAGGAAGTTCTCATCCCTGTATATCGCAAGATTGTGGACAGAGACATTGGCCCCTCTCAGTTTTATTATGGCCTTCTGCACGGTCTGGATCTGAGGGGATACCTCGTCCGTCAACCTCTTTGACAGGTGCTTCACATAGGTGATTGCACCAATAGAGACGATGGAGATGATGAGTAACCACCATAATCCACCTATTGCAAAGAAGAGGAGTTTTTGTCGGATGGGGAAATCCTTCAACAGGATGAGGTTCTTTAGCCTTCTGGATATCATGCCAAGGGCTCCGTTTTCTTAAATTGTAAACGAAACGCCTTTATATTTCTATAAAGGCCCTGTTTATAATTTGAATCGGGCTTGATAAAAAGTTGATATTTCTCAAATGATATGTTTAAATTTCCATTAAAGAAATGTGGGCATAGTCTGATAAAAGGCATGGAAGACAGGAGAAGGATAGAGCTCCTCAGAAAGATACAGCTATTCTCCTCCCTGACCGATGAGGAACTGGGCCAGATAAATGAGGGTCTGATTGTGAAATCCTATGGCAAGAACGAGACGATACTCTATGAGGAGGATACCAATCAGTTTATGTACATAATCCTCTCGGGGAAGGTCAAGGTGATCAAGACCACAGGGGAGGGGAAAGAGGTCATCCTTGCGATGCACCAGACAGGCGACTTCTTCGGTGAGATGTCTCTGATCAACGGCAAGACAACCCCTGCATCAGTGGTGGCGACAGAGGAGTCGCTGGTGGCCATCATCTCCAGGAAGGAGTTCTACTCCATGCTACTCTCACACCACAAGGTGCTTCAGAGTCTCCTGCAGATATTGTCTTCAAGGTTGAGGACTGCATGGGATACCATCAAGCTGTTGACCTTTAATAATGCCACCCAGAGGTTGAGGATGCTCTTCTTTATGCTTTCAGAGGAGCACGGCAGGGAGACAGATGGCGGTATCGTGCTCAATATAAGGCTGTCGCATCAGGATATGGCCGATATGACAGGCATGTCAAGGGAGACCGTCACAAGGGTCATTGACAGATGGCAGAAGGAGGGGGAGATAACCGTGCTCGATAATAAACTCATACGTCTCAACCCATCATTCAAGAAGAGGCAGCTTATCTCATAGGGGATGGTCTGTTCATGGTCCTCCACCCTTGTGTCTGCCGTTATTCTCCCTGGTGTCATTGATCCTCTTAAGGAGCCTTCTCAGAGGATGGCCGAGCAGGGTGACGGGTGAGAAGAAGACCTGATAGAGGCCGCCTGCTGTGCTCAGGTTCCGCATGTTCTTTATCACCTCGGAGACAAGGGCATCGATTACAACCCTATCCCTGACCTCACCCTCCTCGGTGACACGGGAGAGCCTGTAGGTGGAATACATTCCTATAAGGAATGCAAACAGGAAGAAGAAATCCCATCCTTCTATATAAAGCGTTGGGATGAGGATCTCCCTGAGTGGCGTCTTCCATTTGAGGATCATAGAGAGTTCGTATTTGGAGAGGTAGTCTGCAAGGGCACCACCGATGAGTGGCGCTATGCCTGCCATAACGGAGTTGACGACACTTATTGAGGCAAGATAGGCCGTTGCCTCTCCCCTTGGGGCGAGTTTGAGCCCGATGTTGCCCTGGGCAAGGGTGATCCCAGCAGTAGAGATGCCCGTGAAGATGTGGATCCCTATCAGGAGGGGTATGGTTAATACATGCCTCTCTGGCATTGTGGTGAATGTCCAGCAAGGACAGAGAGCATGAAGAGTGGCCCACTGATGCGCAGGACCGACTTGTTACTGTAACGGTCTGTGAACCTCCCCCATATCCTCAGAAATGTAAAGTTTGCAATCTGGCTCAACACGGTCAGGAAGACCACATTGGACATGGTGAGGTTCAGCTTCTTCAACATATATACGGTGAAGAAGGGAGAGGCGAGGTTGACAGCAAAGTTCCAGGAGCCAAGGAATACCAGGAGGTTTTTGAAATTCTGGTTTTTAACCGGAGACAGGAGGATGCCGAAAAGGCCATGGCCCTTCTCAGGTGACGGCATCTCAGGCTCTGGTATGGAGGATATGTAGTGGACTCCTATGATGCCTATAATCCCACCAATGAGGAAGAGGAGGGCATACGCATAGAGCTCCTCCTGTGGAAGGAGGCCCTTCCAGTAGTCGATGAACCATCCTGCGAGCAGGCTCAGTACTATCCCCACAAGGGTCTGGAGCCTCATCCTCTTTGAATAGAATTGCCCGAGCCTCTCATCAGGGATGAGGTCTCTCATCCATGAGTTCCAGCTACAGCCTGATACAGCGGCGAATGCCATGTGAAAGAGTATAAATACCACGAGCATACGGAGTGCGACACGGGGAGGTGAGAAGACGGAGAATATAGCAATGCACAGGAGGAATGTCCTGCTTATAGCCGAGAATATTATCGTGAGGAGCTTCCTGTTCCTGATTCTCTCTACAAAGAATATGGATGTATCTGAAGGAGGTCATAAATGGTGGTATCGAGGCAAGCAGTCCTATCGTCTTATTGGAGGCACCCAGTGAGAGCGCAAGTGCAACGAGGAAGACACCGCCTGTCAGGGTGGACATGGCCTGAGAGCTCAGGCCGTCCTTTATCACATATCCCAGCCCTTTCTCCCTCTCCTCTTCTGACAGGGAGTCCTGTGGTCTCAGGGTCATAATCCTTGAATCTTGAAGGCAGAAAGGCTGTCAGAAAAGGACCATCAAAGGATAAATCATGGGAGACGGTTTCAGTGCGATATTTATTATATAATAACACCAAATATCTTTTCCTGTCTGATCCTGCTTGGTGCTTGATTAAAAATATGATAGGTGGCATAATTACAATCTCCTGATGTTTTTCAGGGTCTCATGATGAATAAGAGGCTGGCTTACTATATCCTTATATCCACCCTCTTCTTGATTGGTGATCTCTCAGCCTCTGTCATGCTCGACAGGGTCGTTGCCACTGTGAATGGTGAGGTCATCATGTGGAGTGAGCTGAGGAGGGCTGTGGAGTTTGACAGGAGGGATCAGTTGAGGGGCCTTGAGGGTGAGGAGAGGGAGAGGGCGATAAGGGGTTATGAAAGGGCGGTCCTGAATGAGCTTATAGACCTGAGGCTCCAGATCCAGGAGGCAAAGAGGCTTGGTCTGGATGTCAGCCCATCTGAGGTTGATAGTGCCATTGAGGATATCAAGAGGAAATACGGGCTTACCCATGAGGAGCTATTACGCTCACTCAGGTCAGAGGGCCTTACAGAGGAGTCTTATAGAAGGGAGCTATCAGAGCAGATACTCCTTGCAAAGGTTGTCAATCTTGAGGTGAGGTCAAAGATAGTGATCTCGGAACAGGAGATCGAGGATTACTACAGGAAGAACGAAAGTGTCTATAATAAAGAGAGGGTGAGGCTGAGGCAGATATTCCTCAGAAGGCCTGACAATGGCTCACTCGAGGAGGTTGAGGGGAGGGCAATGGAGATAATGAGGAGGATAGAGGCAGGCGAGGACTTCTCAAGGCTTGCCAGGGAGTTCTCACAGGGGCCTGCGGCTGACAGGGGTGGTGACCTCGGTTATATTGAGAGGGGCAGCGTAATAAAAGAGGTCGAGGATGTGGCCTTCTCTTTAAAGGTGGGTGAGGTGAGCAGGCCCTTCTGGAGCCCCAGGGGCCTTCATATTATAAAGGTTGAGGACAGGGTGAAGGGCGGGTTGGAGGAGGCAAGGGAGGAGATAAGACAGGTTCTCTTCCAGAGGGCCTTCCAGAAGAGGTACAAGGAGTGGATAAGGGCCCTCAGAGAGGATGCGTATATAGAGATAAATCTATAGAAGGGGTGAGTCTATGTTGCAGGATGATGTGAGGATGGGTCTGACCTTTGATGATGTTGTCTTGATCCCTGCGAAGTCCACCGTGCTTCCTGGGCAGGTGGATGTGAGGACCCGTCTTACAAAAAGCATCAGGATCAATATCCCCCTTGTGAGTGCTGCCATGGACACGGTCACAGAGTCAGCCCTTGCAATCGCCATTGCAAGGGAAGGGGGGATAGGAATCATCCATCGTGCCATGTCCATAGAGAGGCAGGCAGCAGAGGTTGATAAGGTGAAGAAGTCTGAAAGCGGTATGATCCTTTCCCCTCTCACCCTGCCGCCTGAGGAGAGGATATCCCGTGCGCTTGAGATAATGAGGGAATACAAGATATCCGGTGTCCCGATAACAAAAGGTAAGAAGCTGATAGGGATACTTACGAACAGGGACCTGAGGTTTGAGACGGACTTCCAGAAGCGGATATCAGAGGTGATGACAAAGAAGGGTCTGATAACCGCCCCTGTCGGAACAAGCCTTGAGGAGGCCGAAAGGATACTGCATGAACACAAGATCGAGAAGCTCCCGATAGTGGATGAGGATTTCAACCTTGCAGGGCTTATCACGATCAAGGACATCGAGAAGAGGAAGAAATATCCCAATGCATGCAAGGATGCCGTTGGAAGGCTCAGGGTCGGGGCAGCGATAGGGGTTGGTGCTGAGGCCATTGACAGGGCAGAGGCGCTTGTCGAGGCCGGTGTTGATGTGCTCGTTATCGATACCGCCCATGGACATTCAAAGGGTGTTATAGAGACCCTGAAGTTGCTCAGGAGGCGTTTCAGGGACCTGGATATAGTGGCAGGCAATGTTGCAACCGCCGAGGGGACAAAGGACCTCATCTCAGCAGGTGCGAGTGCGGTCAAGGTGGGTGTGGGGCCTGGTTCGATCTGCACCACAAGGATAATAGCCGGTGCAGGTGTCCCACAGCTTACCGCCATAAGGGACTGTTCAAGGGTGGCTGATCGGTACAATGTCCCGATCATCGCAGACGGAGGTATCAAGTATTCAGGTGATATAACAAAGGCCATCGCAGCAGGTGCAAGCTCTGTCATGATAGGGAGTCTCTTTGCAGGCACCGAAGAGAGCCCTGGCGAGGTGGTGCTCTTCCAGGGGAGGAGTTATAAGGTCTACAGGGGCATGGGCTCGCTGGGTGCGATGGAGCAGGGTGCAAGAGACAGATACGGACAGGAGGGGGTTGAGAGGGGGAAGCTCGTGCCCGAGGGTGTTGAGGGGAGGGTGCCTTACAAGGGTCCCCTTGCCCAGAGTGTCCATCAGCTCATAGGTGGTCTCAGGTCAGGCATGGGTTATTGTGGGTGCAAGAATATCGAGGAGTTACGCAAGAAGGCAAGGTTTATAAGGATAACACCCGCAGGGCTCAGGGAGAGCCATGTCCATGACGTGATAGTCACAAAGGAGGCACCTAACTACAGGCCTGAATGGTAGCCGAGAGATCATGCACGAAGAGAGTATCCTTGTCCTTGACTTTGGCTCCCAGTACACCCAGCTTATAGCGAGGCGTATCAGGGAGAACAGGGTCTATTCAGAGATATTTCCATTTAATGCCCCGATCGAGAGGATAAAGGGGTTCTCTCCGAAGGGTATAATCCTCTCCGGTGGTCCATCCAGTGTATATGACAGGGATGCACCCCTGCCTGATAAGAGGGTGTTTGAACTCGGTGTGCCCATCCTCGGCATATGCTATGGTATGCAGGTGATGGCCCATATGCTTGGTGGAAGGGTCACAAGGAGCAGGAAGAGGGAGTATGGTAGGGCCACCCTGTTGATTGACGAGAGGGCAGGTATATTCAAGGGGATAAGGCAGAAGAGTGTGGTGTGGATGAGCCATGGAGACAGGATACTCCGATGCCCTGAGGGCTTTGCATCCATTGCCCACACCGATAACTCACCCATTGCAGCGATGGCAGATAAGAGGAGGGGTCTATTTGCCTTCCAGTTCCATCCTGAAGTGGTTCACACAGAGCACGGGATGGATATGCTGAGGAACTTCATCTTTAATATCTGTAAGTGCAGACCCCTGTGGACCATGAGGTCATTCATAGAGACCACGGTTGATGAGATAAGGGAGAGGGTGGGGAGGGACAGGGTGGTGTGTGCGATCAGTGGAGGGGTGGATTCTGCTGTCACAGCGGTTCTGGTGCACAGGGCCATAGGACAACAGCTCACATGCATCTTTGTCGACAACGGTGTGCTCAGGACAGGAGAGGCCAGGAAGGTGGAGAGGACCCTCAGGCGACACTTCCACATGAATATAGTATGCGTTGATGCATCGGAGAGGTTCCTCAGGATGCTGAATGGGGTCACAGACCCTGAATTAAAGAGGAAGCTCATCGGCAATGAGTTTATAAGGATATTCGAGGAGGAGGCCAGGAAGATCAGGGGCGTGAGGTATCTGGCACAGGGGACGCTATACCCTGATGTAATAGAGAGCACATCCTTTAAAGGCCCTTCTGCCACCATAAAGAGCCATCATAATGTCGGAGGCCTTTTAAAGGACATGAACCTCCAGTTGATCGAGCCACTGAGGGAGCTCTTCAAGGACGAGGTGAGGGCGCTCGGGAGGGAGCTTGGTATGCCTGAGGAGGTCATAAACAGGCATCCGTTCCCTGGCCCAGGTCTTGCCATAAGGATCATCGGTGAGGTGACGCCCGAGCGGTGTGATATACTCAGGAAGGCAGACGCCATAGTCCTTGAGGAGATAAAGAGGGCAGGTCTTTATAATGAGCTCTGGCAGGCCTTTGCAGTGCTGCTACCCATAAAGACCGTGGGTGTTATGGGTGATGAGAGGACATATGAGCATGTGATAGCCATCAGGGCAGTGAAGAGCGTTGATGGTATGACCGCGGACTGGGCAAGGCTGCCCTATGATGTCATGGGCACCATATCCAACAGGATCATCAATGAGGTGGAGGGTGTGAACAGGGTGGTCTATGACATAAGCTCAAAGCCACCGAGCACGATCGAGTGGGAATAAAATAGTGGGTATAAATGTTATAATAAATAAAGATTGATCAAAAGAAAGGAGGGGACATGAAGAAGATAGCATCATTGATAACCTTGTTCTCCCTTCTTGCCCTCTTGTATGGGTGCACTGAATATCATGCCCGTGGTGCCGCTGCTGGTGGTGCCATAGGGGGTGTGGCCGGAGCACTCCTTGACAGGAAGAACCCATGGCGTGGCGGTGTTATCGGAGCAGCCCTTGGGAGTGTGCTGGGTGCGACACTGACCGATATCTCCATGCAGGCATCAAGGGAGGCTGCGCAGACAGGCAGGCCGGTCGTATACAAGACGACCGATGGCAGGGGCGTTTACAGGGCAGACCCCATCGATTACAATGCCCACACAAAGTGCCACAAGGTGCGTGAGAGGGTCTGGGAGGATGGCAGGCTGATAAAGGATCAGATCAAAGAGGTCTGCGAATCAGAGAAATACGAGAGTGGATATTAAGTTAACAGGCTATCCTGCCTTAAGGATCTTTGGTATGTGGAGGCAAGGGAACCCTTTAGGGCGAGATGAGAGATCATGGCACCCTACGGCTGTATCGGAGTTCGAATTCAAAGCTCTTCATCGCCTTTATCTCAGGGTGCCTTTCTCTCAGGTATTTTTCAATAGCAGGTGAATAGTAATAGCCAACTATAAAGCCCTCTACCTCTGCGCCAAGGTGTTCCTTTACCCTCTTGAGCATCTTTGAGAATCTTGATATCTCCCTTCTTCCAGGCCTTGCCTTGCATTCACCTATCAGATATACCTTCTTGCCGTTCTTACGACCCTCTATATATATGTTTACCTCGTCAAACCTGCCATCAGGATAGAGTATATTCCTTCTGTCCAGCACCTCCACCTTTACCCCGTATTCCTTTTTTGCGAACTCCCTTATATAGGGGAATATTCTATCTTCCAAGGTGTATCCGACAGTATCTGAGAGCCCTGCAACAATGTCTCTGGTCTTGCCATGTTCGGAGACGAGCTCTTTTAGCTCCTCCTCGGTTTTTCTTTGGGCCTCTGTAAGTTCTTCCATTCGTTCTTCGGTTCTTTTCTGGGCTTCTGTAAGCTCTTCCATTCGTTCTTCAGTCCTTTTCTGGGCCTCTGTAAGCTCCCTTATAGCCTTCCAGACCTCCTTGAAGTTTTCATCTGTATGTCTTACAAATTCCCGAAACTCCCTCCTTGTTATGGTCTCCTCCCTCTGCCTCTCTATCTCATCCAGGATCGCTATCAACACCTCCCTGAGTGAGGGTTCTATCTTCTCCAAGAGCCTTATTACATGGGTACTATAGGGCATCATCCAAATATAACATACTCAAGGGATAAATTACCAAAGGCATTTCATACAACCCCTGTTTTTCCTTGGGAGATATGCAAAGAAAAGGGATTTGTGATAATATATGGCACTATAACAGCTCAGGATTCAAGGCTTCAAAGCCCGAGACTTATGCAGGAGAGGCTCCAGAAGATCCTTTCAAGGTGCGGGATCGCATCAAGGAGAAAGGCAGAAGAGATGATACTTGAGGGAAGGGTGACGGTCAACGGAAAGGTCGCAACACTCGGGATGAAGGCCGATATCACAAAGGATCATATAAAGGTTGATGGTAAGCTCATAAGGGGGGTGGAACCAAAGGTTTACCTCATATTTAATAAACCAAGGGGATGTATCACATCACTCCATGATCCCCAGGGGAGGCCAACGATCAAGGACTTTCTGAAGAGGGTGAAGGTGAGGGTATATCCTGTGGGAAGGCTCGATTATAACTCAGAGGGCCTGCTGATCCTTACAAACGATGGTGACCTTGCGAGTGCCATACTGCATCCATCCCACAGGATACCAAAGACATACCATGTAAAGGTTGATGGGTTCTTAGAGGATGAGGAGATAACGAAACTCCAGAAGGGCATAAGGCTCAAGGATGGTGTGACGGCACCGGCAAAGGTGAGGCTGATAAAGAAGACAAGGGCAAATTCATGGTTTGAGGTGACGATACACGAGGGCAGGAAGAGGCAGGTGAGGAGGATGTTCGAGAGGATCGGTCATCCTGTTATAAAGTTGAAGAGGATAAGGATTGACGGTATAGAGCTGGGTGACCTGCCACCTGGTAACTTCCGATACCTCACACCAGATGAGGTGAAGAGGCTCAAGAGAGAGGTGATGGGAGGACATGTTAAAGGATAAGGGTTGTGGTGAGATAAGGGAGAGCGATATAGGCTCCACCATCTCTCTGTGTGGCTGGGCAGGCAGGTGGCGTGACCACGGGGGTGTGGTGTTCATTGATCTCAGGGACAGGAGCGGTGTGGTCCAAGTGGTCTTCAGCCCCGAGGTCGACCCCGAGATCCACGAGCAGGCACACAGGATAAGGAGTGAATATGTGCTCTATATAAAGGGAGAGGTCAGGAGGAGGCCTGAAGGCACCGAGAACCCCTCCATACCCACAGGGAGTGTGGAGGTGGTGGCCAGAGAACTCCGTGTCCTTAATGAATGCAGACCCCTTCCGTTTGCAATCGAGGATAACATAGAGGCATCCGAGTTCCTGAGGTTCAGGCATAGATACCTTGATCTCAGGAGGCCATCCATTATGAGGAATATGATCCTCAGGCACAGGGCGACGAAGTCTGTAAGGGATTTCCTTGACTCAAAGGGATTTCTGGAGATAGAGACACCTGTGCTTACAAAGAGTACCCCTGAGGGTGCCAGGGACTATCTCGTCCCGAGCAGGCTCAACCCAGGACACTTCTATGCCCTGCCCCAGTCACCGCAGCTCTTTAAGCAGATACTCATGGTTTCAGGGGTGGAGAGGTATTATCAGATAGTGAAGTGCTTCAGGGATGAAGACCTCAGGGCAGACAGACAGCCCGAGTTTACCCAGATAGACCTTGAAATGTCCTTTGTGACCAGTGATGATGTGATCGCCATTGTAGAGGAGATGATGAGGAGGCTCTTCAGGGATGTCCTGGATGTGGAGGTGGATATACCCTTTGAGAGGCTGAGCTATGAAGAGGCGATGGGGAGGTTCGGGACCGATAAACCTGACCTCAGGTTTTCCCTGGAGCTGCGGGAGGTCAGCGATATAGTGAAGGACTCATCCTTCAGGGTCTTTCTCGACACCCTCTCAGAGGGAGGGATTGTAAAGGGTATAAACGCAAAGGGTCTTGCCCGTTACTCAAGGAAGGAGCTTGACGACCTGACCAGGCAGGTTCAGGGCTTTGGGGCAAAGGGCCTTGCATGGATAAAGGTGAAGGAGGGTTTTGAGTCACCGATAGCAAAGTTCTTCCCACAGCAGACGCTGGAGGCACTTGCCGAGAGGCTGGAGGCAGAGGATGGTGACCTCCTCCTCTTTGTTGCAGACAGTGAGGATGTGGTGAATGGCTCAATGTCAAGGTTGAGGGATGAGCTTGCAGGGCGGCTCGACCTTATAAAGGAGGGAATGTTCAGATTCCTGTGGGTGGTGGATTATCCCCTCTTTGAGTGGAATGATGAGGAGGAGAGGTTCCAGGCCATGCACCATCCATTCACCTCACCTGCCGATGCCGATATGGAGTTGTTTTCTAATATAGAGAGATCAGCGATCCACGATCCGCAATCCGCAATATCCACCATAAAGTCGCAGGCCTACGATATCGTCTTAAACGGCTATGAGATCGGTGGTGGGAGTATCAGGATACATAAGAGGGATGTCCAGAACAGGATGTTTGAGCTCCTCGGCATACCGCCCGAGGAGGCCGAGGCAAAGTTTGGGTTCCTGCTTGATGCCCTTCAATACGGTGCACCACCACACGGTGGTATCGCCCTTGGCCTTGACAGGCTTGTGATGATAATGGCCGGCGCCCCATCAATAAGGGATGTCATCGCCTTTCCAAAGACGCAGAAGGCGGTGTGCCTCCTGAGTAATGCACCATCAACCGTTGAGGAGAGACAGCTCAGGGAATTGGGCCTAAGGCTTGATATCGGTGAGTAAGGGTGTTTTATAAGGAAATATTATAAATTAATTTAAATTTTTATATTGACTCTATAGCCGATTCTTTCATATTATATTATTCGTTTTTTCAAGGGAAGGTTTTATCTGCTTCAGGCAGAAGAGGCCCTTTAAATCAGGGTTTTATCCTTAAAACTTAAGACAGGGGGGAAGGATGAGGCTTGTCTTGTTAGGCGCACCTGGCGCTGGTAAGGGTACGCAGGCAAAGAAACTGATAGAGAAGTACGGGATTCCACAGATCTCAACAGGCGATATCCTGAGGAAGGCAGTGGCAGATGGCACGCCCCTTGGGAGAGAGGCAAAATCCTATATGGACAGGGGCGAACTCGTCCCTGACTCTGTTGTGATAGGGCTGGTGAAGGAGAGGCTCGGGCAGGATGACTGCAAAAAGGGCTATATACTCGATGGATTCCCCAGGAATACCGCCCAGGCAGAGGAGCTTGATAAGCTGTTGAATGAACTCAACATGCCCCTTGATGTGGCACTGAGTGTTGATGTGCCTTTCGATGACCTCATGAAGAGGCTCACGGGCAGGAGGACTTGCAGGAACTGTCAGCAGATGTATAATATCTATTTTTCACCACCCAAGAAGGACGGGGTCTGTGATAAGTGTGGTGGAGAGCTCTACCAGAGGGATGACGACAAGGAGGAGACCATCCGTAACAGGCTTGAGGTCTATCAGAGATCAACAGCACCACTTATTGATTATTATAAGGCAAAAGGGATACTCAGGTCTGTGGATGGAAGGGGGAGTATAGAGGAGATATTTAACAGGATATGTGAGATCCTTGATGGTGCAGCCAAAAACCAATAAATAAATCTTTAAGGAAAGGAGAGGTCATATGGCTGAGATAGGACATGGTGGAAAGGAGATAGTCGAAAGGATACTTGAACCGAAGGAGGCCGTTGAAAGGATAAAGGGCCTCAAGAGCATCCCTGTAAGGGACCAGATCGCAAAAGAGGTTATCAATATTGGTTATGGCTTCTTCACCCCCCTTCAGGGGTTTATGGGTAAGGATGACCTGGACTCTGTGGTAAAGACCATGAAGCTGAAGGACGGCACGATCTGGAGTATCCCCATCCTCTTTGACCTCTCTGAGGCAGAGGTCTCTGATTATGGGATAAAGGCAGGCGACACGGTCCTTCTCACCTATGAGGATAATCCCCTTGCCATCTTCGAGATCGAGGAGATATATACCTATGATAAAAAGGAGATATGCCAGTCCGTCTTCGGCACAACAGAGGAGAAGCACCCTGGCTGTGCAAGGACCTATAAGTATAAGGATAAGTTCCTTGGTGGCAAGATCACCCTTGTCAATAGGCCCAAGATAAACCCACCGTTTGAGCCATTCTTCATACCACCCCTCCAGATGAGGAAGATATTCAGGGAGAAGGGCTGGCAGAGGATCGTGGCCCATCAGACGAGGAATGTCCCTCACACAGGCCATGAATGGCTCATGAAGGGTGCATGGCTCCAGGCCTATGGAGAGCTTCCGATTGAGAAGCCCATCGTTGGTGTGCTTGTAAATGCAATCATCGGTGAGAAGAGGAAGGGCGACTATATAGACGAGGCCATCATCCTCACCCACCAGAAGCTGAATGATGCTGGTTACTTCGGGCCACACAATCACATGGTATCCCTTACCTTCTGGGACATGAGGTATGCAGGGCCAAAGGAGGCCATCTTCCACTCGATGCTGAGGACAAACCTTGGCCTAACCCATCATATGTTCGGAAGGGATCATGCAGGTGTTGGTGACTACTACGACCCCTATGATGCCCATCGCCTGATAATCTCTGTCCAGGATGAGCTGAGGATCAAGCCGACATTCTCGATGAACTGGCTCTACTGTCCGCACTGTGGAGAGGTCACAAACGAGGGTCTGTGTAACCATAAGGACGAGTGGCAGAAGTTCAGCGGGACGCTGATCAGGAGTATAGTGATGGATGGGGTAAAGCCACCGAGGCTCATATTCAGGCCCGAGGTGTTTGACCTCGTGATGGAGTGTGCAGAGAAGTATGGGTTTGGCTCGCCATTTGTGACGGATGAGTATCTTGAGAAGAGGACACCGGTATTTACTATACCGCCATTGAAGGCATAAAGGGAGGTAAGAGAATGGGAGAGAAGTATCCTATCAATCTATGGGTGAATGAGGAGAGATACGAGAAGCTGAAGAATGCGGGCCTTGCAGATATGTGTAAGGAGAAGCTTGCAGGCCTCAAGGTCATACAGGTGTTTGCCGATGATGCACAGAAGGATCAGATACTGAAGCTCTATCCCATGGCAAAGTTTGACAGCAGCACGACGAAGAGCATCGAGCTCCTTCCGAGGGAGGTGAAGGACAGGATATTCGACCTTGTGGTGGAGAAGAAGAGCATAGATGTGATTGATGATTTCTTAAAGTCTCATTAAAATACTCATCAAGGAAAGGGGGTGAATATCGGAGAACATCCGTTGTCCCTTTCAACGGATAAAAAATAAATTAAAAAAAGGAGGTTAGGAGATGCCAAGTTTTGTGATCGCAGAGAAATGCGACGGCTGTAAGGCGCAGGACAAGACGGCCTGCCAGTATATCTGTCCCCACGACCTCATGACCCTGAACAGGGAGATAATGAAGGCCTACAATCAGGAGCCAGAGCAGTGCTGGGAGTGCTACAACTGTGTGAAGATATGCCCACAGCAGGCCATTGAGGTGAGGGGATATGCAGACTACATCCCCCTTGGTGGAAGCGTCATCCCCATGAGGGGTACTGACTCCATTATGTGGACCATCAAGTTCCGTAACGGCGTGCTCAAGAGGTTCAAGTTCCCCATCAGGCTTACGCCAGAGGGTTCAATCGATCCATATGCAGGTATGCCAGAGCCTGACTACTCAAAGATAAAGGAGCCAGGCTATTTCTGCTATGAAGCAAAAAAGGAATAAAAATAGGAGGTGAAGACAATGGAAAAGGAAACCTGCACATTTTCATACTGTGCAAAGCCCGAGGTCGTGGAGCACGAGACAGACTTCCTCATCATCGGTGGTGGTATGGCGGGCTGCGGTGCTGCATTTGAGGCTGCTGCCTGGGCAAACCCCAAGAAGATAAGGATTACACTGGTTGATAAGGCTGCAACAGACCGCAGTGGTGCTGTTGCGATGGGCCTTTCCGCGATAAACACCTATATGGGTGGTAACAAGGTTGAGGACTATGTGAGGTATGTGAGGAACGACCTGATGGGCATCATCAGGGAGGATCTGGTCTACGACCTTGGCAGGCATGTGGACAACAGCGTCCATCTCTTTGAGAAATGGGGACTCCCCATCTGGAAGAAGGGTGATGATGGTTTCTCCCTTGACGGTCACCAGGCAAGGGATGCTGGCAAGCCCCTGCTGATAGACTGCAAGGATGATGCAGAGAGGGAGAGCATCGTTGTCAGGTCAGGTAAATGGCAGATAATGATCAATGGAGAGTCCTACAAGGTGATCGTTGCAGAGGCTGCAAAGAAGGCCCTTGAGTCTAACAGGCAGGCAACAGGTGTTCAGCAGAACCACTTTGAAAGGGTCTTTATAACCCGACTCCTCCTTGATGCAAACAAGGAGAACACCATTGCAGGAGCAATCGGCTTCAGTGTCAGGGAGAACAAGGTATTCATCTTCAGGGCAAAGGCGATACTGCTTGTGCCTGGTGGTTGTGTCAATGTCTTCAGGCCCCGCTCGGTCGGTGAGGGAATGGGAAGGACATGGTTCCCTGTCTGGAATGCCGGCTCAGGATACGCAATGGGCGCCCTCGTAGGGGCAGAGCTTGTCCAGATGGAGAACAGGTTTGTCCCTGCAAGGTTCAAGGACGGATACGGTCCTGTTGGTGCGTGGTTCCTCTTCTTCAAGGCAAAGGCCACAGACAGTGAGGGAGATGATTACTGTGCAAATCCCGAGTATGTGGAGGACGCAAAGAAGAAGTATGGCAAGTATGTGGATACCATGGGTACCTGTATCAGGAACCACCTGATGATGGAGGCGATGATCCGTGGTAAGGCACCGATCCTGATGCATACAGACAAGGCAATGGCTGAGATAGGTAAGCTGTTCGTGGAGAAGCTTGGTGAGAAGGAGGGTAAGAAGAAGCTCAAGCACCTTGAGGCAGAGGCATGGGAGGACTTCCTGGACATGACCATCGGTCAGGCAGGTATGTGGGCAGCAAACAACATCGAGCCTGACAAGGTCCCGTCAGAGATCATCCCGTCAGAGCCCTACTTCCTTGGCTCTCATGCAGGCTGCGCGGGCTTCTGGGTGAGTGGTCCTGGCGATATACCTGGTGCACCTGCTGAGTGGCACTGGGGCTACAACAGGATGTCCACTGTTAATGGCCTCTTTATGGCTGGTGACACCTGCGGTGCCTCAGGACATAAGTTCTCATCAGGCTCACACGCTGAGGGAAGGATTGCAGGCAAGGCGGCCATCGCCTATATCCTCGACCACATGGACTTCAACCCCACACTGAGGGAGAATGTGGATGATCTTGTTGCCGAGATGTATCTGCCGTTTGAGATCTACGAGAAGTACAAGACCTACACAACCTCACCACACCACATAAGCGTGAACCCTCACTTCATAAAGCCCGACCAGTTCCAGAAGAGGCTCATGAAGATAGCGGACGAGTACTTCGGTGGTGTGGGCACATGGTTCAAGACAAGTAAGACCATGATAGAGGAGGGCCTCAGGAGGCTCCAGCTCCTCAAGGAGGATGCCAACAGGCTTGCTGCGTCAAACCTCCATGAACTCCTCAGATGCTGGGAGAACTATCACAGGGTGATCACTGCTGAGGCACATGCAAGGTCCATCCTCTTCAGAGAGGAGTCCAGGTATCCTGGCTACTACTACAGGGCTGACAAGGACTTCATCGATGACGACAACTGGAAGTGCTTCACCATCGCAAAGTACGACGCAGAGAAGGACGAGTGGACCCTCTCCAAGAGGCCATATGTCCAGATCGTGAGCTAAGGCAGATCCCCTCTGGGTGCCGTTTGCTGGCACCCAGAGGGTTATTAAGGTCATCATGAACTGATGGCCTTAATAACCCTTTTTATGGAGGCTTGTTTATGGCAGAACAAGAGAAGACGATCCTTGTTGTGGGAGGCGGCATAAGCGGCCTTACTGCTGCTGTGGAGGCGGCAGAGGCGGGTTATAATGCTGTAATAGTGGAGAAGACACCCTTCCTTGGTGGCAGGGTGGCGAGGATGAATAAGTACTTCCCCAAGCTCTGTCCTCCTACCTGTGGTCTTGAGATAAACTTCAGGAGGATAAAGTTCAACCCGAGGATAAGGTTCTACACCCTCGCGGAGATCGAGAGGATAGAGGGTAGTGCAGGCAACTATAACATCTCTATCCAGTTAAACCCCCGTTATGTCAACGACAGGTGTGTGGGTTGTAATGCATGCACAGAGGCATGCCCTGTGGAGGTCTCTAATGATGTTAACTTCGGCCTTGACAAGAGGAAGGCCGCATACATCCCTTACGAACACGCCTTCCCGTTTAAATATGTAATAGACGATGTTGCATGCAAGAAGTCTGACTGTGCAAAGTGTGTTGATGCGTGCAAATACAATGCGATCGACCTGAATATGAAGCCCGAGGTGATAGAGATCAATGCCGGAGCCATCATCCTTGCGACAGGGTGGAAGCCTTATGATGCATCAAGGATGGATAACCTTGGCTTCGGGACGAGCCCTGATATCATAACCAATGTGATGATGGAGAGGCTTGCCTCACCAAATGGTCCCACAAAGGGCAAGCTCACCAGGCCGTCTGATGGAAGGGAGGTCAAGAGGGTTGCATTCGTCCAGTGTGCAGGCTCAAGGGATGAGAACCACCTCCCGTTCTGTTCAGCGGTGTGCTGTCTTGCCTCGCTCAAACAGGCAACATATGTGAGGGAGCAGTATCCTGATTCAAAGGCCTATATGTTCTATATAGACCTCAGGACACCAGGGACCTCATTCGAGCGGTTTCTCAATAAGGTGAAGGAGGATGAGAATATCTCCCTCATCAAGGGTAAGGTTGCAAAGGTATATGAGGATGTCTCAACAAAGGACATCATCGTGGAGTATGAGGACATACTTGCGGGCCAGAAGAAGAAGATGGCCGTTGACCTCTGTGTCCTTGCCACCGGAATGGCCCCAACGGTCTCAGAGGTGAAGCTGCCTGATGAGGTGAGGGTCAATGAGAACGGCTTTGTAGTCCCTGACAGGGACAGGCCTGGTATATTTGCAGTTGGCTGTGCAAAGAACCCAATGGATGTTGCACAGTCGGTGCAGGATGCCACAGGCGCTGCCCTTAAGGCCATACAGATTTTAGGGAGGTTATCCTGATGGAAAAGAAGATAGGGGTTTATATATGTAAGGGTTGTGGTATCGCCGATGCAGTGGAGGTCGAGAAGCTGGTCGAGGTTGCCGAGAAGGAGTATAAGGTTCCTGTATGTAAGACTCATGACATCCTCTGCAGTCCCGAGGGGCTGGATCTCATAAAGGGTGACATCAAGGGAGAGGGGGTGAATGCAGTCCTGATCGTGGCCTGCTCTCCCCGTGCAAAACATCAGGAATTCAGTTTTAATGGCACGGTCGTGGAGAGGGCCAACATAAGGGAGCTGGTCGCATGGACTCAACCTCCAAAGGAGGAGGAGACACAGGCCCTTGCCGAGGACTATGTGAGGATGGGGATTGTGAGGACACAGAACTCAGACCTCCCCGAGCCATACCTCCTTGAACAGCCGAGCAAGGACATACTCGTCATCGGTGGTGGCATAACAGGCATGACCTCTGCCCTTGGTGTGGCTGATGCAGGCTACAAGGTCTATCTTGTTGAGAAGGGCGATGAGCTTGGTGGCTGGGCATCCAGATTGCACAAACAGCTTCCACAGAGGTATCCATTTGAAGACCTTGAAGAGCCGACGGTAAAGGCCACCATAGAGAGGGTGAGGTCCCATTCAAATATAGAGGTCTTCACATCATCCGAGATAGATAAGATATCAGGCTTCCCAGGGCAGTTCGAGGTGGAGATAAAGACAGCCGATGGACTGCAGAAGAGGATAGCAGGTGCGATCGTGCTGGCCGCAGGCTTCAGGCCGTATGATGCCAACAAGCTTGAACACCTTGGATATGGCAAGAGCCCTGATGTCATCACAAACCTCCAGATGGAGGAGATCGCATCAAAGGGCAGGATCACGAGGCCATCTGACGGAAGGGAGGTCAAGAGGGTTGCGTTTATCCAGTGTGCGGGCTCAAGGGATCCGAACCACCTACCATACTGCTCCTCATACTGCTGTCTCACATCGCTGAAGCAGGCCTCATATGTGAGGAGGCTGAACCCTGATGCGATGGCCTATATCATATACAAGGACATGAGGACACCAGGGCAATATGAACTCTTCTATAAGAAGATGCAGGACGACCCTGGGGTCATGCTCACAAAGGGTGAGGTTACAGGTGTTGACGTCTCGGGCGGCAGCCTCTATGTCAGTGTGAAGGACACCCTGCTTGGTGGGGATGTGAAGATAGAGGCAGACCTTGTTGTGCTTGCGGTGGGCATGGAGCCGAATACAAAGGTTGAGCCCGAAGAGCTTGCAAAATGGAAGAAGATATACGATGAACAGCTTGCTGCATCAGGTGGAAAGCCTGATCCCAACGCACCACTTGAACCCCATAAGGTTCCGAACATCCTCAAACTCCAGTATCGTCAGGGCCCCGAGCTCCCTGTGCTTGATGAGGCCTATGGTTATACAGACTCAAACTATATATGCTTCCAGTATGAGACGAGGCGTACGGGCATCTATGCAGCAGGCAGTGTTAGACAGCCCATGAACATGCTCCAGTGTATCGAGGATGCCATGGGTGCCGCGATGAAGGCGATCCAGTGTGTTGAGGCCGTGGCGAATGGTTATTCAGTGCATCCAAGGGCATGGGATCAGACCTACCCGGAGGTCAACCTCCAGAAGTGCACATCCTGTAAGAGGTGCACAGAGGAGTGCCCATTCGGTGCGATAGACGAGGATGAAAAGGGCACACCCTATCACAAGATGACCCGATGCAGGAGGTGTGGCACATGCCTCGGTGCATGTCCTGAGCGCGTGATAAACTTTAAGGACTTTAATATAAACATGATAGCCTCGATGCTGAAGAATGTGGATGTGCCAGAGGAGGGCCTGAGGCTTGTCGGCCTTGCCTGTGAGAATGACGCCTATCCGGCCCTTGATGCGGCTGCCATCAGGCGGGAGAAGCTGCCACCAATAAGGTTTGTACCCGTGAGGTGTCTTGGTAACCTCAACCTTGCATGGATTGCCGATGCCCTCTCAAAGGGTATCGATGGAGTGATACTGCTTGGCTGCAAGTTTGGTGAGAACTATCAGTGCCACTTTGTGCGTGGCAGTGAGCTTGCAAAGGAGAGGCTTGGTAAGCTCCAGGAGACCCTTGGCAGGCTGATGCTCGAGCCCGAGAGGGTGGAGCTCGTCCAGCTCTCTATATCTGATTACGATAAACTCCCGCAGATACTCGATGATTATGTAGAGAAGATGGAGGAGTTCGAGCCGAATCCATTCAAGGAATTTTAAATCGTAATGAGTAAAATTTGTTCTCATTACACATTACTCATCACGCATCATGAGCTTTGGAGGTTAAATATATGGCAGAACAAGTGATAAGGCCTGACCTTGATTTTGTAAAGGGTGTCATAGCCGCAGGTGGCGATACCCTCAAGAGGTGTTATCAGTGTGCCACATGCTCGGTCGTCTGCAACGTGACCCCTGATAACAACCCATTCCCCAGGAAGGAGATGGTGTGGGCGCAGTGGGGCCTGAAGGAGAAGTTTATCGGCAACCCCGATGTCTGGCTCTGTCACCAGTGTAACGACTGCACAGCCTATTGCCCAAGGGGTGCCAAGCCAGGAGAGGTCCTTGGTGCGATAAGGAAACAGACCATTGCCCAGTATTCCTCTCCAAAGTTCCTGGTTAATATTGTGAACGACAGGAAGTATCTGCCCCTGCTCTTCATAATACCTGCCCTGATCCTTGCACTTGCTGCCAATTTTGATATACCCTCAGGGAAGATCGTATTCACAAACATGTTTCCGGTGCACACGATCCAGATCATCTTCATACCCGCCCTGGCCTTCGGTGTCATCGTTGGACTGCTGGGTATAAAGAAGTTCTGGCAGGATATGAAGCAGAGGTATGGATGTCCTGACTGCACCACCACCAACCTGAAGAACAGCGTCATCGAGGCCCTGAAGGAGATACTGCCACACTCAAAATTCAAGAACTGCGGGGTTAACAAGGACAGATACACCTCTCACCTCCTGGTCTTTTACAGCTTTGTATCCCTTGCCATTGCAACGAGCTTTGGTGTGCTTTATATTGATATCCTTGGCAAGCACTCACCATTCAGGTTTGGCTACGGGACACCGGTGAAGCTATTCGGCCTTATCGGTGCAATAGGCCTGCTGATAGGCATCATACTCATGATAAAGAACAGGTATGCAAACGCCCCGAAGGTTGGGCTTGGGAGCTATTTCGACTGGCTCCTCATAGGCATAATCAGTGTAATCGCGGCATCAGGGATACTCTCATGGCTCACGAGGCTTGCAGGCATAGCCATACTTGCATATCCGATATACTTCATACACCTGGTCTTTGTCTTCTCGCTCTTTGTGTATCTGCCATTTTCCAAGCTTGCCCACCTCTTCTACAGGACCACGGCGATGGTCTTTAATAAATACTCAGGGAGGGATAGGGCGCAGGCCGAGGGATGAGGACAGAAAACTATCTTAAAAGGGAGGTTATATAGATGAATACTATAGTGATCTTTGCCCTGCTCAGCGGTCTGCTTGCGGTCTTCTATGCACTGGCAACCGCAGCATGGGTGACAAAACAGGACCCTGGAAGCGAACGGATGCAGGCGATCTCAAATGCCGTGAGGGAAGGGGCCCAGGCGTTCCTTGCCCGTGAATACAAGACGGTCTTTGTTGCGGGCATAGTGATCTTCATCCTTATCGTTGTGGCCGGTCTTGGCATCTGGACAGCCTTTGGTTTCCTGCTTGGCGCTGTCGGTTCTGCACTTGCAGGTTATATCGGCATGATGGTTACGGTGAGGGCGAATGTCAGAACGGCACAGGCAGCACATGGTGGCCTCAACAATGCCCTCAGACTTGCCTTCAAGGGTGGGTCTGTGACAGGGCTCATGGTCGTTGGACTCGGTCTCCTCAGCATAGCCGGCTTCTATCTGCTCACCACATCCGCGATGTCCGGGCACATCGAGGACGCATTCCATGCACTCGTTGGCCTTGGTTTTGGCTGTTCCCTTATGAGTGTCTTTGCCCGTATCGCTGGTGGTATCTACACAAAGGCAGCGGATGTTGGTGCAGACCTCGTCGGGAAGGTTGAGGCAGGCATACCAGAGGACGACCCAAGGAATCCAGCGGTTATAGCAGACAATGTCGGCGACAATGTCGGTGACTGCGCAGGGATGGCAGCAGACCTCTATGAGACCTATGTCGTTACATTAGTGGCAGCGGTCCTCCTTGCAAAGACCGCCTTTGGCCCTGATAGCCCATGGGTGGTCTTCCCATTGCTTATCGGTGGCATATCAATAATAGCCTCGATCATAGGCACATTCTTCGTGAAGCTTGGTAAAAGCCAGTATATAATGGGTGCACTTTATAAGGGCCTTGCAGCATCAGGCATACTTGCAGCCATAGCATTCTATGCCGCATCAGTGAAGTTCCTCAAGATGCCTGGTGTTGAACAGGCATTTACCGCAGGTGGCGTATTCCTGACGGCCCTTATAGGGCTCATACTCACCGGTCTGATCGTTATGATCACAGAGTATTTCACCTCAAAGAGCTTCAATCCTGTGAAACACATAGCAGCAGCAAGCCAGACAGGCCATGCAACCAACATAATCGCAGGCCTTGCGGTGAGCATGAAGTCAACAGGCCTGCCTGTCCTGGCCATAAGTGGTGCGATACTGGGAGCCTTTTATATCGGAGCAGGCGGGTTTACAAACCTCACATCAGAGCAGGCGGTTACAGGACTGTTTGCCATCGCACTGTCCGCTGTCTCGATGCTCTCGATGACCGGTATCGTTGTCGCCATAGACTCCTATGGCCCAATCACTGACAATGCAGGTGGAATAGCAGAGATGGCAGAGCTCCCTGATGAGATCCGTAACATAACAGATCCGCTTGATGCAGTCGGAAACACAACAAAGGCAGTTACAAAGGGCTATGCGATCGGCTCTGCAGGTCTTGCAGCACTGGTGCTCTTTGCGGAATACTCAAGGTCATTCGGGGGTGCGAACCTCACCTTCAGGCTCTCAGACCCGACGGTGCTTGTCGGACTCTTCATAGGCGGACTGCTACCATTCTACTTTGGCTCACTCCTCATGGAGGCGGTTGGAAAGGCAGCAGGTGGTGTTGTTGATGAGGTGAGGAGGCAGTTCAGGGAGATAAAGGGCATCATGGAGGGCACGGCAAAGCCAGAGTATGGAAAGTGCGTTGATATCGTCACAAAGTCTGCGATAAAGCAGATGATGGTGCCTGCACTGATGCCTGTCGTTGTCCCCATCCTTGTGGGCATGATAATCGGAAGGGAGGCACTCGGTGGTGTCCTTATAGGGAGCATCGTGACAGGCCTCTTCCTTGCCATCTCCATGACGAGCGGTGGTGGTGCATGGGACAACGCAAAGAAGGCGATAGAGGATGGCCTTTATGGAGGGAAGGGATCAGAGGCACACAAGGCAGCGGTTACAGGCGATACCGTTGGTGACCCGTACAAAGACACCGCGGGTCCTGCCATCAACCCCATGATCAAGGTCATCAACATCGTTGCACTCCTGATCGTTCCACTGCTATAGAGGCTTCATCAAAGAAGAAGGGGCTGTCATCCCCTGACAGCCCCTTCTTAACAAAAACACCTTGCCTGACCGTTACTCACACTCGTTCCTGTGTGGAGAAGACTCTTCCTGATATGAGATCTTTATGGATCATTCAGCGGATGTCCATATTTATCACGATTCCTTGCCCAGTCGTACTCCAGGGTGGTCTTCCAGCCAACATGGGTTTTGGCATACAGCCACCAGCCACTATACATATTCAGTATCTGACCAATGGTGTAATCCCCAAGGCCTGTGGGGTCTCCGTTGGTCTCATCAAACCTGATCTCTGCCTGTCTGTAGTAGGGATGGGTGAGATTGGTGAGTAAGGCATGGATCTCGTTGAATGTCTTCCTGTCATCAAACTCCCGTGTGGCAGCCCAGAGGAAGTAGAGGTTCAATGCACTCTCTCCAAACATGCCGGGCATACCGGCACCACGGTTAACCATCCTCTGGAAGATATCGCGTTCCGGTATTTCCAGCATAAAACTCCCGAGACCGAGGGGAGCCCTCTTTATGTATCGGTCCGTTATGTTCCTGTAGATATTCTCTGTATGCTCTGGAGCGAAGGGGTGGAGGTTCAGGATGGTATATATATTTGTAAATCCAGAGAAACCCTTGTCCACCTGTTGTGGTCCGTATGGATGAAACCTGCGGTAGATCATACCTGTCCGTGGGTTGGTCATATATTCTTTAAGGAACTTCATGTAATTCCTGAGATACTCCTCTCCAAGGCTTTTCTTATACTTTGGATCAACACCATAGACCTTATCATAGAGCTTCAAACCCAGGATAACCATCATGTTACACTGGGGGAACCACTGGTTGGGCTCACATACTATCCCTCCACTGAAACCCTTACCGTAAGGTAGCTTCAGATTTCTCATCTGGCTCTCATATACATCCTGGGCAAAGGCCCTGATTTCAGGACCAAACGTTTCCTTATCTCCACTTACAAGGGCGTACAGGCCCTCGGTTATAAGAAGGGGTCCCTTCCACTGGGCCAGTTCTATCAAGGGGTTTCCCCAGCCCTGTTTAATTGAAAAATCCATCCACGCAGCAGGACTCCGCAGGACATTAATAAGCTCTCTTAAGACATAGGCGGCCTCGGCCGTCTTCCCTGGTTCGATGATAGCCACTGACGGAGCTGCATAGACATAACCCATGATGGCAAGCATCCAGGGAACCCCCTGTAACTCAGAAGGCCAGCCATAATCCATATCATTGGAGAAGGCATAATACACCCTCTTGAGCCTCTCCTTATCATAACCATATCTTTCAACCCACCTGCTGAACATCTCTTTATCATACGGCTCCTTGGGTAAAGGGAAGTAGGGCTTCTGCGAATAGGCTATTGCATCGATCATGCCAAGTGTATAATTCCAGTGTCCTTCAACATCAGGGGTAAGCTGATGCCGCTCCAGCTGAGCCCAGTAATCATCGGCATCAGCAAAGGGCTCCTGCTTGAGATAGAACTGAAAGACGAGAAAGGCGATCACAATGACCAGGATGAATATCCCTATAGACCATTTCAGGAGTGTCTTCATACCAGCTTCCTCCCTCTCAAGAAAAAGATTTTTTCTACCTCACAGGGCCTCTATCGTGATCCACCAGCCCTGCAAAAATAAAAAAAAATATCCCCCTCTCCAGGGGGAACCGGAGAAGACAACGATTTATTATGTTTAAACTTGCTGAAGATAATACAAGAAAATCATAAAAAATGCAATTCCTTTGGGTTTCTCCTCTAAAAGAAAGGTTTTTAAAAGCCCATTAGGTCATTGGTTGAGACATAGTATCCACCCTTATTAAGACTTTTTGGGAAGAAAATCTGAAAGATATCTATCATCCTGTCAAGATCCATCACTGGAAAC